>PPYF01219625.1_pt1 | contig 24892 bp, 10 predicted proteins | sample 1559871 | NCBI WGS metagenome assembly PPYF01 (sample SAMN08240021, study PRJNA423297) | Human gut metagenome, whole genome shotgun sequencing project. | reverse complement strand
ACAAAGAACATGCCCACCCACATCAAAAACAGCACGGTCTCGCACCAGTGCATAAGGGTCATCTTGGCCAGCGTGCTGCCGCTCATCTCGGTGGCGACGCCCTGGACAATCTCCTGATGCGCGTGATGCGAGTACGAAAGGTCGAACGGCGACTTGCGTAGCTTGATGGTAAGCACCGCGAGCAGCGCAAGGAAAATGGGCGCGCTGTACACGATGATGGGGGCTGACTGCCCCGTCACGGCAATGGAATCGAAGCTGTCGGTGGCAAGGTACAGGCCCACGCTCATCAGCAGAACGGCGGGCTCGTAGCTCATAACCTGCAGCAGCTCGCGATCGGCGCCGACCTGCGCAAACGGGCTTTGCGTCGAGGCGGACGCCAGCACCACAAAGATCGCGGCGAGCGTCACCATAAAAGCGCACAGCAGCGTGTTGGAACCCGACACAAAGATGCCGCCGCCTACCACGGTAAAGATGAGCGCACATGCCATATAGGTATCGTCCATGGTGTTTACGCTGGCAGGGGCCTTGCGCAGCAGTTTGGCAACGTCGTAGAAGGGCTGCAGCAGACGCGGACCCACGCGGCCCTGCATGCGAGCGGACAGCTTACGGTCAAGGCCGTCGATCAGGCCGCCCACAAGCGGCGCCAGCAAAGCAAACGCCACGGTGCCAATAAAAATGCCCACGACGCCCGAGCCTTCGAAATACTTGCCGCGCAGCACCGAGGGCGCGCTCATGGCAAGCCGCTCGGGCCCAATCCACGCGCAACACAGCAGCGCAAACAAGATAATGCTGCAACACACGACGCTACCCGCGGGGCCAATACGCTTCTCGCCAAGGGCGTCCTCCGAGTACCAATTGCGCTTTTCGGCCTTCACCTCGTGTCCCATCGAGCCACGGAAATGGCGATATTTGTCGGTCCCCACACCCGAAAGGTACACGTTGACGCGCGGTTTGTTGCTCACGCGGAATGAAGTCAGCAGCACCACGGCGATAAACGCCACGATAACCACCATCAGATACATGGAGTCCTTGCCAATAACGTACGGCACGCGGCCAAACACCATGGCCAAGTAAGGCGACACCAGGCCGCTCGAGATGAGCGGGAACGCCACGCAGCAAAGAATCAGCAGCGCGGCGATGGTGTTGAGCGCCATCCATTCGGTCTTATGGACATTGACCTCAACGTTTTGAGCCGTGGGGTCGACGCCCGAAAGCTTGGCAAGCCACTTGCCCCAGAAGTAAAACGTCGCGGCAGAGCCAAAGGCCAGCACCATGATCATAAGCACGTTGCCGGTCTGCGCAAACGCCACCAGGGCGCCCCACTTGGACACGAGCATGCCAAACGGCGCCACAAACATGCCCATGATGCCCAGCATCATCAGACGCGTCAGGTGCGGCATGCGGCTGAACATACCGTCCATGTCCTCGATATTGCGGCTGCCGATATGATGCTCGGCCGTGCCCACGCACAGGAACAGCAGCGACTTGGCCACCGTGTGGAACAGGATCAGGAAGATGGCTGCCCACACGGCCTCGGGCGCGCCGACGCCCAGGCAGGCACTGATGAGTCCCAAGTTGGAAATGGTGGAGTACGCGAGCACGCGTTTGGCGTTGCTCTGCGAGATGGCCATGAGGGCGGCGAGCAAAAACGTGATGGCACCCACGCTCGTGACCATAAAGCCGGTCACGGGATAGATGGCATAGAGCGGGCTCAGTTTGACCATCAGGAACACGCCGGCTTTGACCATGGTTGACGAGTGCAGCAGGGCGCTCGTGGGCGTGGGGGCGACCATGGCGCCGAGCAGCCAGGTATGGAACGGCATCTGTGCGGCCTTGGTGAGTGCGGCGAGCGACAGCAGAACGACCGGCATCACCAGCAGCGCGGATTGCGCGGTACCGGCGCCGGAAAGCTCGATCATGCCCGAGATGGTCAGCGGCATGCCGTTAACGTGCAGAAACATAAGGCCCGCCAAAAACGCGATGCCGCCCAGCATGTTGAGGATGATCTGGGTGAAGGCGTTCTTGATGGCCTCGGGCGTGCGCGTGTAGCCAATCATAAGGAACGAGCACACGGTGGTGATTTCCCAGCCGCAGAACAGCCACTCAAGGTTGTCGCTCGTCACGATGACGAACATGGCCGAGAGAAACAGGAACATGAGCGCCAGGAACTGCGGGCGACGGTCGGGCGCGGTCTGCCCGCGCAGCGCGGCCTCGTGCTCGTCATGGGCCTGGAAGTCCTTCATGTAGCCCAGGGCATACACGCAGATAAGGCTGCCGACGATGCCGACGGCGAGGACCATGATCACGCTCATGTAGTCCAAGTAGAGCGGCGTTGCGGTGACGGCCTCGGCCGCGGGCAGCGTCATGGCTGCAAAGGCGAGCGAGCCCACCAGCTGGACTATGCCGAGCACCGTGGTGAGCGCGTTCCTATATTTATACGCGTTGTACAGGATGACGGCGCACAGGATCACATCGATGGCGGAGCTGATGATCGAGAGCACATGCGAGGTGCCGGGGGCAACCTCAAAGCTCTGCGGGCCCGTGCCAAAAAACATGACGGCGACTACAACTGTCACCGCCATAATAATGCCGGAACCTATGAGCCCCACTGTATCGCGGGCGCGGTCACCGCGCGCGAGCAGCATGCCCAGCGCCGGTACCAGCGGAAACAGGGTAAGGAAATACAGTAGCGTCATACCATCACTCCCCCATGCAAAAACGCTGCAATTGTTTAACGTTATAGCTCAATTGAGGAGTAGCGGCGGCGGGTTTTCGGTCAACTGGGGAGTTTTGTACGTGCGGGGTAAGGAGTCTGTCCGCATTGGAGCAGAGGGGCGGCAAGAAAAATGCGCCCCTGTGGGCGCACCATCCCGTTCGCTATTCCGCCTTTTTAACGCGCGGCTTGCGGCCGCGCGGCTTATCGACCAGCGCGGACTCACCGCTCTCGCGATACTGGCGGCACCAAGCCTTGACTGAAGACTCGCTGGGAATCTTGTGCTTGATCATGGCCTCGCGAACCGTCAGGCCGTTTTCCAAACGGTCCTTAACCACGGCGAGCTTTACGTCGTACGAATAGGTGTGATGACGAGCGCCCGCATTGAGCACGGCGTCGGCACCGCCCACGGCATATGCGCGGGCCCACTGACGAGCCGTGGCCTGGGGAATGCCAAGCTTTGCGGCGAGGGCGCGGTGACCGACCCCCTCTTGGAGGATCTCGACGGCGCGTTGCCTAACCTCGGGCGCATGCGCGCGAGTCCTTGTTGCTTCTGACATGCCTGCCACTTCTTAGCCTTAACCGTTAATCTGCTTTCTTACGTGCTTGTTAGATAGTAGCATTTTGCTGTTCCCGCGTAACAGTTAATTGAAAATCGCAACGGCGGCATCTTGGTATTTGCCATTACTTTGCAACAGTTCTTTAGGTTTTATTTACGCAGCTAGTTAGCTCGCGACTCATTGACGTTGTTTTACCAACCAGATTGGTATCTTTTTGTTTCGCTGGCATGGTTTGCGCAATTATTAACCCCTCGTCAGTCCGCACCCAACATGTCAGCTTTCCATTTGCTTTCCAACTTTCCACTTAACTTTCCAGCTTTCCACCTTAAGTGGTAAGTTACGTGGAAAGCTGGAAAGAAGTTGGGAGACCGAAGCATGGGCGACGGACAGCCCTACTTCGCGAGTCGATACCGTTGTCGCGGGCTGCGCGGAGGCTCCATCGCCTCAATCTTGCCCGCACCAATCAAGCCTTTTATGTGGTTGGAAACGGCGCTCCTGCTCAAACCCGAAGCGTCGGTGAGCTCCTTGGTCGAGGCCGAAGAATGTGTTGCCAGGTAATCCAAGATTGCCTCGTCCACATGCCCCACAGACGTCACCTGTTCCGCCCGCATTATCTTTCGCTTATCGAACGTCAACGAAAAAGAAACTGTCGAGTTCTTTGGTTCGGGCGGCAACATGTTTGCCCGCTCGAGCTGCTCACCTATCTCCTGATAACCAGTGCCGCGATTTTCGACCACGTAGCCACCGTCTGGGTACGGCGTGGTCTCGAGGATATTTGAAAGGAACTGGTTTCTGGATGACGAAACCCCAGAAACTCCCAGCGAATCGATCGTTACGTCGCCGTACAGCCCGCCGGGATTGAGAATCTCGACGCGGTCGATATACAAGTTGACCTGCACTTGTGAGCCGCGCGCGGCGGAAGAGTAGTCGCGGTGCATGAGCGCGTTCGCCACCGCCTCGCGCAGCGCCACGGGCGGATAATCGGGCACATCTTTCCGGAACGCGCCCTCGATAACCGCTGCGTTTCGGGTGTTTCTCGCAACGGCGGCAAGCACGTCCTCAATCATGAAAGGGATCGGACCCAAAATGGTCTGAGAATCCACAAAACGCTTGTTATCACTTACTCGCTGCGTTTTTGTGGTCCCGGGGTACGCCGTAAAGGTCACATTGAGACGTGGGAAGAACTTTTGCGGAAACCGTCCCATCGCGACAATTGCAGCAAGCGTCGGCACGATTGCGTCGTCCACCCTTTTGGTCACATGCAGGTCAAGGAGAATCTCATCGTCGCTTCTGGTGCCCAAAAGCCTAGGGTGTAGCTCGCGCTGGCGTTTTATAAACCCTTGCAAAAGATCGGCGTCAAGGTCATCGAGCGTGGCACCTTCGACCGGCTCGTCGTCGTATGTAGGCTGAACATGCTCCTCCATAAAGCGATCGATTTCGTAGGGAGTCATGCGCCGGTCGCCGTCGCCCGTACGGATAAAGGACGAATCGTACATTCCGCGTGCCGCAATATAGCAGGGTTTATCGCGTGGATGCATTTCTTTGATGCGCGCGCAAAGCACCAGCTTACCCTCGAAGGGGAGCACTTGGATATCCGGCCTCACAACGGGCGTCAGCTTTTCACATGCAGAAGAGAGGGCGTCTTGCATCTTGCGGGCATCAAAACCCTCGACGGGCATAAACCCGTTCTTTTCGGAAATGCCGAGGATGATAAAGCCGCCCTGCGCGTTGGAAAATGCCGAAAGCGTCTCGACGATGCTTTTGGGGAGCGCGCCCTTGGCTTCTTTTACTTCGTACTGCTGGGTGTCGTTTCCTATTGCCCGCAGATGATGGATAACCTGCGCCAACCACTCCTCATTCATGCCGAACCTCCCAACTTTCCAACTTTCCACCTAACTTACCAGCTTTCCACTTAACTTTCCAGCTTTCCACCTTGAGTGGTAAGTTAAGTGGACAGCTGGAAAGTTGGTGGAGAGCTGGGGCAGCAGTAGGCCAAGCGAACAAGAAAAAGGGCGGCAACCGGGTGGTTGCCGCCCCTCGCGTAGCTAGTTGGTTTTCGTCTCGTGCCGAATGCCCTCGGTGTTGATGCGCGCTAGCGTGTACGTCACGTAGTCGGAGTGCGAATAGCCATCAAGGTTGCTAACGTTGACCGGTGTGTCGTCGACAACGTTGCCGGTCATAATATTGGCCGTAAGCACCAAGCGGTAGTTTGCGTAAGTTTGGTTCTCACCCTCAACATTCGTATTCACTTTAACGCGGAAGGCATGCTTAAAGGCAAGGCTGTTGCCGTCGCGCGTGAGGAACGCGCCGTTGGTCTTGGTGTCGGTGAACACATAGCTGTTGCCGTCGGCGGATGCCGCACCCGTGCCTAGGTAATCGCTGCCGAGCACCGTAATGTAGTTCGAGATATCGCCGACCGGAGCATAGCCGCCATTATCTTGCCGCTGCTCCAGGCTCAGCGTGTAGGTCACCGTGTTTGCGGCGTCGATCTTAGCCTCGGCGCCCGTGAGCTTGCTCAGGTCGTAGGTACCCACCAGAGCGATCTCGCCGTCAGCGGACTTGAGGTCATCGATGTTGATGCCCAACTGGGATTTCTTAGACGCCTCGAGCGCGATGGTCGATGAGCCCACATCCATACGGTAGTAGCCGGCGCCGCCATCGTTGTATGCCGAGTTGCTACTGGTGCTGAGCGTGTCGGCATGCGTGGAAAGGTACGCGCGGTAGTTGGGTTTGGTGTAGCGGTCGGTGCCGCTGTTCTGCGAGGCCACGATACCCGCCTGGCAGGCAGGCTCCGTCATGGTGAGCGCGGCCCTCATGGTAACGGTGAAGGCGTTGACATGGTTCTTGGCGATCTCGCGCAGGCCCGACATATCGATGGGATTACCCTCAGCATCGGTAAGCACCAGTGACATGTCGCCACCGTTCGCAGTCCAACTAAGGCCCGACACCACTGGGGTCTCCTTCGTGCCGGCCAGATTCCAACCCGACCCGCCCCAGGTGTAGTAGTTATCACCCACCTTAACGTAGAACTCATACGTGCCCTGCGTGCCCGTGGGGTATCCTACCGAGTCCGCGATGACGCCATCGTGATAGGTGACAAGCGACGAATCGAGCTGATAATACAGCGCGTCAGAGCTCGTGTATTGCTGGCTCGAGTCAAACGTCACGGTGTCGCTCACGTTCATGGAAAGCGAATAGGTGGCTTCCTTGAGCTCCATCCGGTTGATGCTGTCCCTGTTGTCGACGAGGTTACGCTTGTTGTCAACGAGGCTGTGCGTGTAGTTTGATGCCACGCTGTAGGTCGAGGGCGTATTCTGGTGCCCATCCTCGGCAGCCTTGCCGTCGGCTGCTTTCTTGCCTCGCAGCAGGTAGTTGATGTGCTCGTTGAGGCTCGTGTCCACCGTGGTGGCGGTGTAGCCGTTGACGCCCGCGGACCCCGCCGGCGTGCGCACCACCAAGTAGAAGTTTTCGCTCTTGGGCTCTTCCTTATCAACGGAGAGGGTATAGAACGTGCCCGTCGCGTCGGAAGAAGTGCGCGCGCGGTAGTACGCGCCATCGACCTTGGCGCCAGCCATCTTCGCGAGTTCGGCCTGGCTCTTGTCCTTGACCTCGTCATCGGCGAGCTTGACCCAAGCGCCGTCCTTGTCCTCCTTGGCCTCATCGGCCTTCACGCCCACGATTTCGCTCAGCCACGGTTCGGTGTAGTAAGCCTTGTTGCCAGCGTCCACAAACTCGGTGAGCTTGACTGACGTCGCGCCACCCGTGCCCACCGTGTAGTGATATTCGCGGCTGTTGTTGGCCGTGTCCACGAGTGTGAGCTGTGTACCCTCGGGCAGCGTGGCACCGAAGGTAATGCTCTTGTTGAGCGGACCCATAGAGCCGCCGGCTTCGAGCAGCGTGTTCCAGCCGTAATCGACCGGCTTGCCCCGAGCGCTGCCATAGGTCCAGGTAAGGTAGCCGGTCATGGTGTCGCCGCTGCTCACAAGTACGTGCTTGTCGTATTTTGTCGCATAGTCGGCAGCCTTGAAGTTCGCACCTTCGGAGTAGGTGGCGGTAAAGTCGATCTCGAGCATGCGCTTGACGATGATGGGTACCTGTACACGGTAGCTCTGGCCGGCCTCGCTAAAGGTGACCGTAAGCAGCGTGAAGCGCCCCTGCTCATTGTCCCAGTCGGTGCTCGCGCGGAATGCCATAGAGCTCGTGCCATTGTTGAGCACCTTGAGCGTGGGCGCTTGCGAGGCGGCTACGTCCTTGACGAAGGTGCCGTTATCGGCGAGCGAGAAGACCTCGGCGGTGGCGGTCACATGCGCGGTGCTGCCGTTGAGGCGGCGGGCATCGGAGAAGCCGCCATTGGTCACGATGTTCAGGTAGCTCTCCACCGTCGTGGTATCGTTGCCCGGAATCACGAGCACGGGGAAGTCAGTTTTGGCCTTCTTGCCCGAAGTAATGTTGTTAGCGTTATAGGTGCTACGCGAGCTGTCCGCGCTATAGGTGCTCGTGTTTTGGTATGCGCCGGCATCATTGATGCCGGCGATGTTGGTGTAGGTGTAGCGGCCGGGAACGCGGGCACCCGCTTGGCTTTGGATGGTCGTCGCGGTGTCAATGGCGGCGCCGTCGCCAAACAGGTAGCGGTCGGTGGTGTCGCCGTCGGAGGCACGCACCGCCAGCGTGCTCACGGGCCTCGTGGTCACGTACGGACTCGTTGCCGTGGTAGCAGTATCGCCTGCGCCGTAAAGCGTTTTGTTCTCGTTGGGCGCGGCAGCCGTGCCGTTGTAGTCGCCGAAGGCAATATAAGTTTTCTCGTTAACAGCAGCCGTATTCGTATTGGTCGTGTAAACCATCGGCGGCAGGTCGCTCGTGGTCTTGCCACTACCGGGCTTTACTTCCACGCCCGCTGCGGAAAGGCTGTACTTACCATCCCCCGTGTCAACCTCGCCCAAGAGTACGCCCTGGGTTTTGCCCGCATTGTAGCTATTGCTTTCCATGAGCACGTTTAACAGATGGAACTGGCCGCGCCCGTCGCCCATAATGCCGCCGTTGGACCTTTCGCTAAACGTGGTGTTGGATACCTTTGTGTTGGTAACGTCAATGACGACGGATCCGCTGTTACTCGCGTTATTCGCGCCCAGCAGACCGCCGCTCCAGTTACCCTTAATCGTAGCGTTCTCGATCGCGATGTTGTTGCAGGCTATATTCACATTGCTGAAGAAGTAGCCGATAAGCCCGCCCGAGCATTTGCCGGTGCCGGCGATGCTGACATTCTTGACACTGCAGTCGTCGAACCAGTACTTGTTGGGGCTACCGCTACTCGTAACCTCACCAATCAGGCCGCCCGCATTGTAGATGCTATTGTTCGTTCCGGCCTTATCGCCGATGACGGCGTTCTCGGTGCCGTTTCCGCCATCAATGCGCACGTTGCTCATAGAAATAACGCCGCCACGGGCGCGTCCGACCACGCCGCCGGCGCCCATATGGTCATCGGAGTTCGACCCGGTGGCTAGCACGTTTACCCCAGAGATGACTGCCGTGCACGACGACTGGGCCGCTGTGGTGGTGCCGATGTTGGTGTTGACCGAGATATCGCTTCTTTCGACATAGCCGAGCACGCCGCCCACGTAGGGCACTGTCCCTGTGGCAGTTATGGTCGAGTTTTTGCCAACGGTCCTTTCGCTCACCCCTGTGCTTGCGGTTGTCCACACACCGCACGCCGAGGCGACCGTACCCACATAGCCACCGACATTCTTCTCGCCCGTGACGTTAAGGCCAGTGTATGAGCAGTCATAGAGATACGCGGGGCCCCACCCGTCCCCGAACTCGACCATATAGGTTCTGTCTTCGCTCGTAGTTCGTCTGGCGCGGCCCGAGCTGCCAAGAAGCCCTCCTACGCTCTTTGCGCCCGACACGGTGCAGTTCTTCATCTGCACGTTGCGGTAGATGCCGCACGTGCCGTCGTCGTAGTTGGCCGTTGCACCCGCCAAAAGGCCGGCACCGGTAAGGTCGTTCGGCGCCTCTCCTGGTTTGGCTTCGCCGTTGGTGTCGATATAGGTGAGCGCTACGTTGCAGTTGCTAAAGGTGAGGTCTTTGACCTGCGCGCCGTCGTTCGCGGTGACGCTCTGCCCCACATTGGTGGAGGTGAACATCACGGTGCTGAATAGACCACCCACGCCCGAGACCTTATAGTCGTCGTCGGCGTATTCGACGACGCCGTAGGCGGTGCCTTCGGTACCCACCGTGATGGTGGCGCCGTTACCGTCGATCGTGGCTACGTGCGGCGTAATACGGTCGCGGTCGGTGCCCGGCTGGTTCGAATTGCAGGCATTGGAATAGTAGCGGCCGTTTAGGCCCACGTACCCCGTGCCGTAGTCGGTCATATCGTAGGTGTCGCCCTGCTTGAACTCCAAGCTCATGCCGATCGATTTCGACGCGCACACATAGCCCGTTTGGTAGTCGGCAGCGTAGGACGCCACCAGGTAGGGCGAATTTACATCGTCATCATGGTCGAGCGGGCCGTGCCACCCCTGCTTGCCGGGGGCCTTCTGGTCGTCGTTTTTGGCGATTTCGAAATCGCCGGCAGCACTCTCAGGCTTGCCCACATTTGCGTAGTTAGCATTCCGTACCTTGCCATATTCCTTGTTGCCAAACAGGTAGCCGCATATCGCCGGGTCTTGCGAATCGCTGCCCCAGTAAGCCTTGGAACCGCGGAACACGCCATTATTGGAGTAGTTGGTATGTGCCGCGCCAGCACCCGCACCCGAGCTGATGATGGCCGAGAGCACCAAAAGGCCCTGGGCGTTTTTCACCATGGTCACAGGAGCCTCGGCGTTAGTGCCGAGGTACTTGTTGTCGGTGCCCGTGGTGGTGACACAGGGGGTTCCTTTTTTTGTGAGCTCGTTAATCTGGTAGTTAGCGTTACCGTTTTCAACCTTACAGCCCTCGCTAAAGGCATAGCCATCAATCACGCGACCGACGTAGGGATTGTTGTAGAGATCAAAGTTGCCCTTTCCCAGACCACGAGATTTGTCACCAGTTCCAGCACGCCAGGAAGATTTTCCGCTTTTGTCCATATTGCGGAAAATCACGCCGCCACCCGCAATGGCACCGACGTAGCCACCAATGGGAACAAGATGCGGCTTGTCGCCACCGCCCGTGACGGTAAATCCCGTTGTAGGGTTTTCGGCCGTCGTCCCATTAACGACCACGCCATCGATAATGTTATCGCCACCAAGGATGCAGCCGACAACGCCACCGAAAAACGCCGTCGGAACGCCGTCGGCATCCTTGGCAGAATAAGTAATAGTCGCCGACGCGTTCACATAGCGAATATTCAGATCGCGCACCACGCTGCCGTAACTATAGGGAATAAGGCCGCGAAGCGAACCCTCGTTATTCTCTATCTTGATGGTTGCGTTTTTATTATCACTGCCAAAGTTGCCAACGATGACGCCCCTAAACGGGTTGGCCCTATTTCCAAAACCGCCAAACGATGCGCCGTCGAGAGTAATCGTATTGCCCTCAGTAGGCTCGATGCTGTAATACGCGCTCTGCATATAGCGGTGCATGGTTTCGTCGCTCAGCGTCTGCGGGGAATTGGTCGACGCGTCTCCGGTCTTCTTCTCCCATTTATTATCGGTACCGTTCGCCTGCTTGTAGACGTACGTAACCTCATTGTCGGTCGAGTGATCGCTGCTGCGGCGAGTGCAGAGCCTACCCTGGTCGGCGACAATGGTGACCTCCCAGCCGTCAAGCGCCGTCATGTTATTAATGTAGTTGGCAATGGCATTCATCTCCGCCGCGTTTGTGACGGAATAAGGATCGCCGTAGGTACCACATCCCATTACCAGCTTTGGAATGCGCTGGTTGACTTTAATTTCGTGATACTGGACGCCATCCTCGGCGGCTTTTCCCTTGTAAACATAAGGAAGGTAGTCACCGAACCAAGGCCTGACGTCACCGTCCTTCTTACCATCAACCGTCACATAGCCGCTCACGGCACCATACGTCGCTTCGTCGTAATACCAAAGCTGCTTGCCCGGGTACTCCGTACTCCCATCAATCTCGGATCCGTAGGTCACCTTGCCCGCATCGGCATCAGCCCTAGTAAAGGTGTAGTCCGCAGAGCCCGTGCTCGTGCTTCCGTAGCCAAAACTCTCCAGCAGGCTCGCATGGGTGAAGATCGTATTGTTCTCTTGGCTGGGCAAGCTGATTTGCTCAAACTTCGCCGTCACCTGATCGGCCTCACTGCCTACACCAAGCTTTCCGAACAGCGACGTAGCCGCCTTGGTGCCACTCGTGTACCCAGTAGTCTTGATATTCTTCGCGTTCAGGCTCACGTACTTCTGCATCTCGTTGATGAGCAGAGGCATATAGGCGTTAGCGTCCGTGGCGCTGTTGGCGCCGTCGACAATCAGATTGTTGAGTGTAAGATCATCAATTGAGATCTTTCTAATCTTGGTGCCATTGCCGTCGCTGGACCCATACACGTAGCGGCACACGAGCGCGCCCGATGAGCTTCCGCCCGCGCCAATAGCGTCAGTAGAGCTCTTTCCGTCATTGATAACGGGCCCAACGGTACCACCCAAAGTGACGTTGCTTACTGTGAGATCGCCGTCTGCCACCGTTTGAAAAAGACCGCAGTGCATGTTCTCGTGCTGGGTGGCATCGGAGTTTAGCTTGTTGCCATTCTGCTCGGCCTTGATCTTGGAGTAGTAGAAGGTGATGGCCGCATTATTAACCGTCACCTCTCCGATCGGTTGAGTGGGATAGTAGCTGTAGCCGGCCAAATCGATTGTGCCCGTTATGGTTATGGAATCATCGAGCCCTGTCGTACCATCGGGAACGATTGTCGAACGAATACCGGCGGGAGCATAGCAGAAAGCAGACCATAAGAGCAGCTTGTCCGCTGTATCGATTTGACTGCCACTAAAGCCGCCTTCACAATTCTTAGAGGCTATGTCGAGGTTGTAGAAGTAGCGGGTATTGCCGTTCGTATTCTGGCTTCGACCGAAAGACGAGCGATTATGGTAGCTGTTGTCTTTTGTGGAATCGCCGTCCATGTCCAGCTTGTTTTTCTGTGTGTGTAGCGAAACGACCGTGTTCCAGTCGGCGTCCATGAGCTTGCTGCCGTTGTTTGGTTTTACACCGCTGCCAACCCATTCATCGAAGGACGTTACGCCCGACGCAACGATGGCCCCCTCGCCGGTGGGCACCCTATAGGCGGTATCCCAATAAGCCCTGTCCTCCAAGTACAGGCCTAGGTAGCTCTCGACGCCATATGTCGTCTTATCATCCACCTTGCAGCCGCGGCAAACTAGAACGCCGAGCGTCTGAGCGGCGCCTGCATTAATCTTTGTGCCCGAGAGATCGATGGCGTAGTTGTTGATAATCCAGTGACCGCTGGCTGCGTATACAAGGCCGCCAAGCTCCTTGGAATCATCCACAGTCGCGATTATAGAAGCGTTGGTCGTTTTCAAAGCATAGGAGTTTTCACTCTTGTTAATGTTGTCATCTCCGATAGTTACGACCGCGTTGCCCCAGCTATAACCCAAGAGACCGCCCACGCCATTGAGCTTATCGCCGTTCTTTCCGACTCCCATCTTGAACGAGTTGAACGAAAGGCCCGTAATGTTAACGTCCTTTTTGGCCGAGTTGGCTATTGCCCCATCAGCCCCATAGGTGCTCTGTGCGATGCAGCCGATAAGACCGCCGACCTGGGCAATCTTGCCGCTGGTGCAATTGCCGGTTTCGATTGATCCGGCGACTTCGAGGCCCGCAACATTGAATGACGAGCCATAATCGCCCACATAACCAATGGCGCCGCCAATGCGACTATTGCCGTTAAGCGTTTTAGTTGCAGCGATGGTCGCTTGAGCCCTGCTGTTATCCTTAAACGCAACCGTAGAAGCCGCCGACACGCTGCCCGCAATACCACCAATGTTCACTTCGTTGCCGAACGTATCATCACACGCGATATTCGTTTTGCACGTTACGCCAGACAATGGCAGGTTGCCGACGATGGTACCTGCAAGCGACCCGGCATCGATAGCCGAACCGTTATCAAACTTCATGGAACCAGCGATTGTGACGTTGGAGATGGTTGCGCCGTTGACGGCCGCGAACAAGCCCAAGCGGCCGTGGCGGTAGATTTTGCCGTTGCCGTTGCTCGTGTCATTGCCGTCGAGCACAGCTTCACCACGCTTGCCGTACGGCTCGCCGACGGCAAGGTTGATTGTGCCGTTGCCATTTGTGCCGCCGCCGTTCAACGTTCCCGAGAAAACTTGCGAGCCGTCTGCACGATCCTGCGTGAAACCCGTCAGGCCCGTGCCCTTGAGATCAATAGTGCCGTTCACCGTAATGGTCGAGGACTGCAAGATGTTCGGGTTGTTTTCGGAAACGCCCTCGACCATGGAGTAGTAGCCGTTGGTTTGCCAGGTGATTGCAAGTTTGGCGAAATCCTCAACAGAGGTTAGGGTGTAGGCACCGTTAGCTGCCGTCAGCGAATCCGGCAAGGTCAACTTATGAGTGTCCACATCAAGCTTAATGAAGTCGCCGCCCAGACGAATAACTTCGCCGTAGGTCGCGATGTCGTCCGTCTTCGAGGCAGTATTGCTACGTTTGAAGGTCCAGCCCGCTGCACCCTTGTCAGCGTCAGAGCCATCGCCGACAGCAAAAATCAGCGCGTTGTGATTCTCGTATACGAGCTGGCCCGTCGTGCTGTTTTCGGCAAAACTTGCGCCCGACAGATCCGTGATGCCGCTGAATTTGATTACAGCATTCCACGCGGAGCCTGCAATTCCCGCGGCACGGTTGCTTTGCGCCTTACCGATAGGATTGTCGCTTGTAAGTTTGAAATCTCGCACGTCAAGGACATTGCGCGCGTCGACAACGCCCACGGCACCACCGAACTTTCCGGCGTCCGTTCGCGCCGAAGCATCTCCCTTGCACGCAACCGTCACGCCGTCGAGCACAACGGCGACAGGCTGCGAATTGGAGTCCGCGCTATCGCCAACATAGCCAACAACACCGCCCGTATCGGACAGCTTGCCCGCAAGTTCAAACTCAATTGAGCACGTTTTCTTATCCGCATCCTTTTGGACCACAAAGGCGCGCAGCGACTCATCGACGCCTTTTGCCGTCGCAAACACCTTGCCGACAAGGCCGCCGTAGCTGCCGTTGAAGCTAACTTCTTCCGGTAAGGTGAACTTGCTCTTATACGTTCCGCCTTGCACCACGATGTCACCATTAGAAATATCGGCCACACCAAAAAGGGCGCCGGCGCGTTGCGATGCACCAAGCGTCACAAGCTTGCCCAGGTCGAACATATTGGGCTTAACGATAGATCCTTGCGCAAAGCTCACGTCGCCGATGACGCCACCGGAGCAAGCGCTGTCTTTATCGCCGACGTTGCACGCCGGCTTAACCGTTACGCCATCAGCGATGTTGAGCGTGAGGTTGGTGGCCTTACCGATAAGACCGCCCGCCGCGTTTTTACCTGCGACGCTCAGCGCCGAGACATCGATGCCAGTTGGTAGGGCGACGGTGGCACCCTCCCGCGCCTCGCCGATAAGACCCCCCGCGTTGGCATCAGCGGCTGTCGCGTTGATAGTGGGGGTACCGTCGAGTTTGTCCGGCAGGGCGAGGCCCGCAAGCGTAAGCGATGCTCCTTCGGCAAGGGTGTTCACAAGCAAGCCCATGTTGCCTGTGCTCGATTGCATATCGATCGCCAGGGGGCTGTTCGCGCTTGTCACGTAGGTTGCGTTAAGCGTGAGCGCGCCCGTGACCTCGCCCACAAGTGGCGAGGCGAGCTTGCAGATGTCCTTTTCGGTATCGCTCTTGGGCGTGCCCACGGTTACGGTGGCAGCAAGCGTCTTGTCCGCGCCCGTGACCTTTGCGGCCACGATGGGCTGGGCATCGGTACCCTTCCAGGTGAGCTTTACGGTGCTGTTGGCGTCGCTGAGCTCGATGTTGTTGAAGAGCGTCTTGTTGACGGTCAGGGTCCTGTCGCCGAGGTTGAGCGCGCCTTTGAAAGGGTAGGCATCGCTGCCGAAGCCCTGGAACGTGAGGCTACCCAGGCCGTCCACGATCTCCGCGCCGCACACGTCGAAGTCGATACCGGTCGAGCCACCTTTGGAGATGTTCGCGTTCTGGTAGATGGCGGGATCGGTGTTGGAGATGGCGATAAGGTCGGCGTTGGACTCAAAGGTAATGGCCGTGACGGCGCCCAAGTCGTCAGTGATGACATTGCCGTCACCCAACGCGTGCCTGAGATCCTCGACAGTAGCGATGGTGGGGGCGGTGTTTGCCTGATCAGCAGCATCCGCGTCCGCGTCATCCGCTTGTTCTCCGTCAGCAGCACCCTCATCGGCAGCCGCATCGTCTTGGGACGCGTCGCCCTCCGTTGGGGTATCGCCGTTAGTGGTTCCATCGGTCGTGGAGTCCTGTGATTCGCCAGCGTTGGTAGAACCGTCGCCGCCCTCGGTAGCGCCAGCGTCGGCGCCCGGAGTCGTTGCGACATCATCAGATGTAGTCTGGTCAGCATCTTGCAGCGCGGTGGCCACAGCATCCTGTACGGAGCGCGCCGTGTTGCCCGCGGCGCGCGCGGCGGAGACGGATGCCTCCATGACGGCGTCGAGCTCTTGCGCGAACACCTCCGTGGAGGGCGCAAGCGCCTGGAAAATCATGATCGCGGTCAGGCATGCGGTTGTTATGCGCTTTGCCGTTCTCATCTGGTCCTACCTCGTTCTATCTCATGCCCCGTGCGGGGTCTCAAAATCACAGATTGCGGTTGGCCTACGCAGCCCTGCACGTAACACCGATGTCATCCAAGCTGCCGGGCGCGGCATCCGTCGAACGGTAAAAGGTAATAATCTCCGACCCGGGATCCATGGTGAACGTAACCGACCTTCCATCAAAGGTCGCGTCGGAATGATTCGTCGCCAAAAATGGGTCAAGCTCAACCTTGTCGCCCCATGTAAGCTTGATTTTTGTTGGCGCGCCCGTAACGGTCGCGCGATAGTTGTAAGCGTCGAAAGCGTTGATATCCGAGTTCTTGTCGACCCACTCGCCCGAAACGCCCGAAGCCGTTACCTCTGCACGCTCGGAAGGCGCAATCTTGGCGGCGAGCCATTTAAGATTGGTGCCGGGGCTATTGGAGCCGACCTGGGCCTTAACGGTGAAGGATGCTTTGTTGAGGTCCGCCTTGGAAAATGTAACCTTATAGGTATACATGGTTGCCCTGTTGGCAGGGAAGGAAAGGTCGACCGTGCCGCCCGCCGTCAGCGTGGGCGAACCGCTTATGCTCCAAGCTTTCGTCGTTCCCGTCGCCTTCACGCTCAGCGTCGCGTTAACGTCCTTGTCGTTGACCTTGTTCTTGTCGCCCAGCAGATGGTTGTAAATGCGAAAGGTAAAAGAGCAGTTTTCCCCACTCGTGTCGGCGATGACGCTTCGGACGGCAATACCCTCATCATTCAGCGTCTCATTCGTGTAGCCCGTAAGCATGTCCGAGGCAAACAGCGCCTGTGACGTGCCCGAGACAGCGACCGACTTAAGGAAGTCGCCCGCCAAAAAGGCCGTGTAAGTAAGGTGGGTACCCGCCGCAATCGCGACGGCGCATAGCAGCACCGCAACCGCCCACAGGCGCTTGCGCATTTTGGAAGCAGGGGCCGCCGACTCTACGCAGCAAGGCTCTGCCTTAGAATCATCCACCTGCGCAAAGTGCTTGCCAACAGGCCTCGCGATTTCATTTTGCTCTTTCTTGTCTTTTCGCATCTGGCGCCCCTCCCTTCTTGTTATTAGTTGCCACTCGTGCCGCGAGCAATTAGATAAACCATGTCGGTCTCTTTGACGTTGGAGACCGTCTTTCCGTTTACGGTCACAACGCCCGGATTCCATGTGCACTCGATGATGAAGTTCGTGGCGGCGTTGGCTGTTTTGCCATTCCAGCCATCGAGCCCACTCCCTGCGAACTTGTGGTACCGATACAGCGGACGGGCGTTTTTCTGGACATTCACGTACGAGCCGTACGTCGGGTCGTTTGCCTCAAGCTCTTTAGCCAACGCACTTGTCCCGTCCGCGGAGTTGATAAAAGCAAACTCAATCGGGGTGCTGCTCTTCTTGCTCCATGAGTAGGTGCGGTTGAGCCCGTCGAGGCCGACCACAGTGCCGTTTTTATCGTTCGGATTATTGACCGTCACGTGATACACGTTGATTGTCAGCCCCGTGATATTCGTTGTGTTGGCAATCTGCAGCTCAAACGCTTGACCGCCGGCAGCGGGATCGCCATTGTCGCTCTGCACACAAAACGCGCGACGAACGGTCACGGTGCCGTCTATGTTTTTAACATCGCCCCGTGACTCGTCATACGAAATCTCGATGGGCTCGATGCTCGTCTGGTTGGGACCCATGATCTTAAGCTGCGCGGGCGTTTGGATCTTGCCCGCCGTAGACAGACTTTTGCTGCCCACAAACCACGAGAGCGACAAGCCGATGATAAGAGCGATTGCCGCCAGCAATATCAGGACCGCAAGGGCCTGTGCGCGGTGGTTTTCTATCCAATTGCGGGCATCGCCGAGGCGCGTTTGCATGGTGCTCATGAGCTCACGCCCTCCTGAGCGCTAATTCTAAGTTGGATGTATTTGACCTTATTGCCGATCTGCTCGTCGGCATTGTTGTACAGCGCCGAGCAGATGGCGGTGTCGCCGAAGGATATGTCAGCCGAAACCGCAGGAGCGTTGGCGGCACTCGTGCCGTTTGCCGCGCCATAGAAGTAGTTCGCTTTATGCGCGTTCATATCTGCCTGCAGAGCGCCGTAGTCAGACTTTGCGTCGCCCGCCGCCGCAAACAGGTTCTTGTAGTAATTCGTGTTGCCGGTAAGGACGAAGTTTTGGAAGTACTCCGGCCACACCCAGTACAGGCTGATGGTGACGGGTTTGTTCGTTGGCTTGTTCACATCGCCGTTTTCGCAAAATTCGCACTTGCGAATCTCGATCTTGCTATCAACCACGCGGCCCGAGTAATACCCGTTCTGGTCGCAGCTCGTAAAGAACAGCAAGTGGCCTTTGATCAAGCCAAGGAGCGCCTCCGCCTCGGGCGCCAGCGTTCCCCCGTCCCCAACAACGCCAACAGTGTTCGTGACCTTAAGCAAGCGCGACAGACTGATCGTGACCCCGTCCAGGTCACTCACCAGCGGCTTCACCGTAAATGTAATCTTGCCGCGAGCACCCGGGTACAGAGAGCCCGCGGTCTCGTTGTTGAGGTTGGAGCCGAGCGTTACCGTCATGGCGTCGGTCGTATCCAGGCCATCGATGGCATACTTTTCCTCGGGCGTGCGCTCGGAGCGCTCGTAATAGCCCACGTGCGCGCCGGACTCACCCTCGCCCGCGGCGGTCAGCGTGTACCGATCCGCCTTCGCCCCGATCGTACCCCCCCGTGGCGCTCACTCGGTTATTCGCGGCAAACCAGGCCAGACACGCAAAGATGGCAACGATGGCGGCCAACACAAACAGACCGCTCACCAGGAAATCCTTCCAGAAATCCTTGAGGGTCCGCACGTGCTCGTCGGCAGCTTGGCGGTACTCGGCCGCCGTCTTGTGCTGCTGGAGCTCGCTATGTCGGTCCATGCCACTCATCGCTTACATTTGCCCTGCTTGCGGGCGTGCCATCCTTTCCGCTCGGTCGCGTTTATCCGTTGTTCGCAGGTAGAGAATTCAGGCAGAATACAACACCGTACGATAAGGTAAAAGAATAGCATTGACCTGCGGTTCGCTCCACAACGCAAGCCTTAATGATGTCTTAAAAGTCAAACCCTTGGTGCAAGTGGTCAGGTTACTTCGCGCCAACATGGTGCAAACAAACCTGACCCCCTTGCACCAATCCGTAGCGCCGGGCAGCGGACACACGGCGTGCCGCCCCTTAACACCCCAACGCGCGAACGGGTATCACGTAGATACCGTCCTCGACCTCGCGGGCGTACTCACCCACCCCCACAATCACGGCCATAAACTCCGGTTCGCGTGTGCGTGAACGAGGATTTCCACAGACCTTCTTGCGAACGCGCTTGAGGCTCTCGACGCCGGCGTTCGCTTTATCTTCACTCACCTTAATCTCAAAGGCGGCCCACCGTCCGTCGGCTAGCTGCACGATAGCATCGCACTCAAGACCCGAATCGTCGCGATAATAGCGCACGGGCGTGCTATCCAGCAGGTCGAGCGAACGTGCGTAGACCGAAAGGTCGCGTATGACCAAATTCTCAAACACCAGACCAAATGTCTGCCAGTCGGCAAGCAGCGCCTGCGAGGACATACCTAGCAAGGCGCAAGCAAGGCTCGGATCTGCCAGATAGCGCTTGGGCTTGACGGTAAAGCGCCGTTTGTCGCGCGCGGCGGGAACCCAACCGGGAACCTCCTCGAGAATGAACATGCCTTTGAGGGCATCCAAGTACCTGCGCACCTTGGTCTCATCGGCAAACGCTGTGGGTTCCTCCTCGGCACCGAACATATCCATAAGAATCGTTTTATACGTGGTTGCCTGTCCCAGATTGCGCGCGATCGATGCGGAGACTCGACGAGCAATATCGGGGTCGAGACCGACCGCCGGGAAGCTGCTCGAAAACGTGGTGTTGAGATATTCGCGGGCGATGAGCTGGGCGTCAGCCGAAACCATATCGATCGCCTCGGGCCAGCCGCCGCGGCAAGCGGCTTCGACAAGCCCCGGCGTATCGCCATTGCACCGGCAGGGCTCAAAACGATGCTCAAACAAGCCCGCCAGGCTCACCTTGCCGTTGGACTCACCTGTCTCGGCAAGCGTCATGGGGTGCATGCGGACGCGGCCGATGCGGCCGGCTCCACTATGCGCGGGCGCCTCCGCCTTTGAGCCAAACGCAGGCGTGGCGGAACCCGTGAGGATATAGGCGCCGCGCGTACCCCGGGTGCGGTCGACCTCGTGTCTAACGTAGTCCCAAATCTGGGGAACGCGCTGCCACTCATCGATAATATGCGGACGGTCCCCCAGCAACATCATCGCCGGGTCGGCACGCGCGAGGTCGAGATTCTCGTCGACATACGAGGCGGACGCCCCGTGCTCGAGCGCGGCCCACGTCTTGCCGCACCACTTGGTGCCCGCAATCTCGACCGCGCCAAAGACACGAAGGTAGCGCGCGATTTGCGCATCCACGATACGTGGGATGTATCCGTCCCGATGTAGCCTCTCGCCTGCCATGAGCCACCCCCGCAGATTTCCAGTTCCTGCTTTCTAATTCTTCTATTCCACTGTAGCAAATTCGGATTTTCGGGTGGTTGCGATTCGGATTTTCGTGTTCATATAATTCGGATTTTCCTGTTCTAAGGATTCGGATTTTCGGATGCATAAGATTCGGATTTTCTGAATCCGCTGGTCAGGGGCACCTCTTATCGACAAAAAGGCGGGGAGCACCGATACGGCACTCCCCGCCCACTCAATACGCGATAGCTTTCTCGACTACAGCTCGTTGGCCGCGTGATATGCCGTGCGGATGGCGCTGGCAATGTCGGCGGTGCGCTCGCCCGAGCAGTCGCCCACGCAGGTCACGGGCACCGTCACGCCGTCCAGGTCAAACGCGTTGGCCTTGGAGCCCACGGCCATCACCACGTAATCGCAGGCGATCTTCACCGGCTCCTCGGCGCCGTCCTCGGTGGCGCGAATGGCCTCCACGCCCTCGTCGGTAATGGCGGTCAGGCGGGTCTTCACGTGCTGCTCCACGTTATGCTCGGCAAAGTCGCTCATGATCAGCGGCAGAATGGTCTCGGACTCGCCCGCGGCAATCTTATCGAGCATCTCCACGATCGCCACCTCGCAGCCGTGCTGCAGCAGGTACTCGGCAGTCTCGGTGCCCACCAGGCCACCGCCAATGACGGTGATGCGGCCCGTAAGCTCCACCTTGCCGGCCAGCACGTCCCAGCTCGAGACGACCTTCTCCGAGTCGGCACCCGGAACGGGGATGACCACGTCGTGCGCGCCCACGGCCACAATCGCGGCGTCGGCGGCGTTGAGGTCCTCAGCGGTAGCGGCATGGTTGAGCTCAACCTTCACGCCCAGGCCAGGCAGAATCTTCTCGTAGTACTCGACCGAGCGCATGATCTCGTCCTTGCGCGGAGGCGCGGCCGCCAGCACAATCTGGCCGCCCAGATGATCGCTCGCCTCGTAGACGGTCACGTCGTAACCGCGCTTGGCCGCCACGCGCGCGGCCTCCAGGCCGGCAATACCGCCGCCCACCACGGCGATCTTCTTGTCGCCCTCGCCCGGCTTAATGGCGATGGTCGCCTCGTCGCCGTTCTCGGCATTAAGCACGCACGAGATGTACTTGCGGTTTTGAATCGCGTCGACACAGCCCTTATTGCAGTTGAGGCACTCGCGAATGGGCTCGCCCGTGGCGGCCTTCAGCGCAATGTCGGGGTCGCACATGAGCGAGCGGCCATAGGCGACGATGTCGGCAGAGCCATCCTCCAGGATCTTCTCGCCGGCCTCGACCGAGACCACGCGGCCGACGGTTGCCACCGGCACGGAGACCAGGGCCTTGACGCGCTCGGCCACGGGCAGCGTCCAGTTGTAGGGCATGGCGCCCATGGGCGGAATGGTGTCGCCCATGTTGCCGGTGTGATTTGCCTGTGCAACCTGGATCATGTCGATGCCCGCGCTCTCGAGCAGCTTGGCAAACTCGCAGGCCTCGTCGGGCTGCAGGCCGCCCTTACCGCGCGGCGTGCCGTCGGGGTTCTCCATGATCACGGGGAGCTTGTACTCCACCATCAGCTGCGGCGCGGCTTCCTTAATGGCAGCGACGACCTCGAGCGCATAGCGAACGCGGTTCTCGAACGAGCCACCGTACTCGTCGGTGCGCTTGTTGAGGATGGCCGAGCACAGCGAACCCACCAGGCGGTCGCCGTGGACCTCGATGGCGTCGATTCCGGCCTGCTGCGCGCGAGCGGCCGAGGCAGCGATAGCCTCCTTGATCTGGGTGAGCTGCTCTACGCTCGCCTCGTTCACGAAGTGCTGCATGTCGTGGTGCAGCTTGGCATAGGCCTGTTTGCGGATCTCGTTGGACTCGGCCATCTTGGCGGCAAAGGTCTCCTCGTCGCCGGCAGCCTTGGCCTCCTGCGCGGCCTTGGCGGCAGCCATGGAACCCATGACCATGCGGCCGACACCGGGCACGTCGTACTCGGGGTGGAACAGCTGCAGCGCAATCTTGGCGCCGTGCTTGTGGACGGCGTCGGCCAGTGCCTTAAACGTGGGGATCTGGGCGTCGGTCGCCAGCTTGGGCGTGGGGCTCGCGGTCATGACGGGAGCGACGTCGCCGATGACGATGTAGCTCACGCCGCCACGGGCCAGGCGCTCGTAAAAAGCCAGGCTGCGCTCGCCAATGGAGCCGTCACGCTCCTCGTAGCCGGTGGTCAGCGGCGGAAACATAATGCGGTTCTTGAGCTCAAGGGGGCCAACCGTAATGGGCTGGAGCAGCTTGGATGCAGGTGCGGTCATGGACATTCCTCTCTTGTAGACGCGGCGGCGATGGTGCCGCGTAGTTGTCTAGAGGATATGGCATGAGAGCACGGCGGCACAACGAAAATCGGCGAATATCAGGTGACGGCAGGTGGATGGGGCGGGACGGCCCGTCGGTTCGTCTCAATCTGTAACAGTTACTCGGCAAAAACCGGGTCTTACTGTTACAGATCAAGACAAACGGGAGCGGTCCGTCGGAAAATCTCGATCTGTAACACTTACAGACCAAAAACGACCCTAGATGTTACAAATCGAGACGAACAAATTCGGTCCGACCAAACATCTCAATCTGTAACATCTAGGCCCACTTTTGGCCCCTACCTGTTACAGATCGGGACAACGGGAACCGTCCCAACAAAATGTCTCGATCTGTAACATCCATCGGCCAAAAACGACCCCAGGTGTTACAGATCAAGACAAACCAAACCCGCCTGCTAGAAAATCTCAATCTGTAACAGCTGCCCGGCAAAATCCGTCCCTCGTGTTACAGATTTAGACAAACGCGGCCCAAACCGCCGGTATATCTCGATCTGTAACACCTAGCCGCCCAAATCGGGTCTTGGTGTTACAGATCGAGATCTTTGATTGAGAGGCTGAGAATTGAACCGAAGAAACGATCCCGGGATAACAAAAAAGCTCGCCGGCTTGACCGACGAGCTGCAAGTTCTTGGTCGCGGGGGCAGGATTTGAACCTACGACCTCCGGGTTATGAGCCCGGCGAGCTACCAGACTGCTCCACCCCGCAATGTCTGGGCGCCTCATGTGCGCAAGAAAGAATATTACGTGGGAGTTCGGTAAACGGCAAGGAAAATCTCGTAGAGCATAATTCCTTCATATTTAAACCCCTCAGCCCATATCACCGTGAACAAATCGCAGCCTAGCGCCGTCGGCGGCGCGTATACAATGGTGCGCGTCCTTTTACGCCGACACCTGGAGTAGACATGCTGCTCGCTATCGATATGGGAAACACGCAGACGGCCATGGGTCTGTTTGACGGAAACGAGCTGGTGCAGTCGTGGCGCATGCCCACCGACCGCTCCTATACCGCCGACGAGATCCATGTGCGCCTGATGGGTTTCTTTAAGATGTACGGCCTTTCGCTCGACGCGGTCGACGCAATCGCCTTTGCGGGCGTGGTGCCGCAGCTCTCGCGCGAGTGGCACGCCGTGGCCGACCGCATTGCCGCGGACGCCATCGTCATCGGGCCGCAGACGGCCGCCGTAACCAAGCTGCGCGCGGCGCGCCCCCAGGCCGTAGGTGCCGATCGCGTCGCCAACGCCGTTGCGGCCGAGACTTTCTACGGCGCGCCGGCGATCGTGGTGGACTTTGGCACCGCGACCAATATCGACGTCATCGATAAGGACGGTTATTACATTGGCGGAGCGATCGCGCCGGGCATCCGCATCTCCATGGACGCGCTTGCCGCCCGTGCCGCCAAGCTCGCCAGCGTTCCGCTCGAGGCGCCGGAGCACGCCATCGGCCGCGATACCGAGGAGTGCATCAAGGTCGGCGCCGTAACGGGCGCCGCCGCCATGGCCGAGGGCTTGGTCGCGCGCATGAAGCGCGAGCTGGGCCGCGAGGACGCCACCGTTATCGCCACGGGCGGTCTCGCCGGCATCGTCGCCGATTCGACCGATGCCTTCGACGTGGTCGACGGACAGCTCACCATCAAGGGCATCTGCGAAATCTACCGCCGCATGCAGGAGCTGGGGTAAGACGGGGCTTAAGTCGAGCACGCCCGATGTCACAGCCCCGCAAACGTTCGCCAAGCCTATTCCTCAAAATCGAAATTTTTTCGATTTTGAGGAATAGGACCGAGATGCCGCTCCACAGTCACGCAAAAGCCCTCCCCGGTGCAGTGAACTGCCTCCCATTTCTTGGACATGAGAAATGGGAGGCTTTCTTTATGCGCGTTGATTTGAGGGTGAAGCATGATGTCGAGACCAGGAAGGCGGCCATAGGGCTCTTCGAGCTCGGACACGGGTATAAATCTGCCGCGATTGCCCTTTCGCTTCCCGCGGAAGCCGTGAGAAGATGGCAGGAGATATACCGCGCATTCGGGAGCGAGGTGCTGCTGCGCATGGACGGAAAGCAGGGC
>PPYF01602859.1_pt1 | contig 24899 bp, 8 predicted proteins | sample 1559871 | NCBI WGS metagenome assembly PPYF01 (sample SAMN08240021, study PRJNA423297) | Human gut metagenome, whole genome shotgun sequencing project. | reverse complement strand
CCAAGCCGCCGAGCGGCGTGATGCGCATGGAGCCCTTGCGGTACTTCGGCGGGGCGATCAGCACGGCATCCTGCTGGGGTGCGGTGGCCTGCCGGGTGGCGTTGATCTTACGGGACGGCGTACGGCTGTTGGATCCGTTGGCGTTGCGGCCGCGCGCGGAACCGCGACGGCGAGAATTCGTGTTCTTGCTTGTTTTCTTTTGTTCTTGTGCCATAACCTTTTTGGGATTTCTGTTGTGGTGCCTCTGCTCTGTCATGCAGGGGCGGCGGGCTGGCAACCCGTATGCAGCGTTTCGGGCTTACAGCAGTCCGGCAGCGCGCATGCCCTCTTCAGCCTTGTCAAGCTGAGTGGCGTCGGGACCGATGTTCGGCAGACGCATGGTGGTGGAGGGGATAACGCCCTTGACCAGGCGAGGCCGGTGCGCTGCTGCTTCTCCACTGCGGCTGCAAGATCGCCGGTGGCGTCCTTGACAGCCTTGACGTGTTCAAGTTCGGCCAGTCGGTCGTAGGTTCCGACCTTGACCTTCAAGCCGGTACGGCCGGGAACATCGTAGACGATGATCGGCTTTTCGGCGGATTCGTCGACGGCCTTGTAGTGGCCGACGATACCGTCCTGCGAGGGGCGGGAATAGTAAGGCATGACGACGAGCACCGCGTCGGCGCCCGCTTCCTGAGTCTGTTCGACCATACGCACGGTGTGTGCGGTGTCGTTGGAGCCGGCGCCGGAAATCACCGGAACGTCGACGACCTCCTTGACGGCCCTGACCAGCTCGACCTTCTCATCCATATGGGTGACGGGCGATTCGCCGGTGGTGCCATTGACCACCAGACCATCCGCGCCATCGGCGACGAGGTATTTGGCGAGCTTCTGCGCGGCGGCGAAATCGACGCTGCCGTCGGATTGCATCGGGGTGACCATAGCCGGCAGAATGCGGCCGAAAGGTGCTGAATCAAGAAGGTGCATGTCATGCTCGCTCATAGTGTTCACCGTACTTCCCATTGTGGACTCTTATACTACGTACCTTGATTGTTGCTGAATGCGTGGCATTATGGCCGGAGCCGGTGGCAATGCCGTGATGCGCGTCCCGGCGCGCTTCCCTGCCTGAAATGCGGGGGCGACTACTGGTCGACTGCGGGTCGATTACAGGTCGAGGAAGTGGTCGAGGCCGATGGTCAGGCCAGCCGGAGCGTCGCCGGCGAGCTTGCGCACGGCAAGCAGGACGCCGGGCATGAAGCTGGTGCGGTCGAAGCTGTCGGCCCGAATGGTCAGCTGCTCGCCGGCATTGCCGAAGAGCACTTCCTCGTGGGCGTTGAGGCCGCGCAGACGCACGGCGTGCACGTGGATGCCGTCGACCACCTGGCCGCGTGAGCCGCCATCGGTTTCGGTGGCGTCCGGCACGGGGGCGAGTCCTGCGGCCTTGCGCGCTTCGGCGATGCCGTGGGCGGTGTGGATGGCGGTGCCGGAGGGGGCGTCCACCTTGGTGGGGTGGTGCAGTTCGATGACTTCGGCGGATTCGAAGTATTTCGCGGCCTTGGTGGCAAAGTAGTCGGCCAGTACGGCGGAGATCGCGAAGTTAGGTGCGATGAAGACCTTCTGGGTTTCGGGCTTCGGACCGTTGGCGATGGCGGATTTGACCTGGGCGAGTTTCTCGTCGGTCCAGCCGGTGGTGCCGACCACCACGTCCACGCCTTGGCCGATCAGGGTCAGCACGTTGTTCAGGCTGACGGACGGCACGGTGAATTCGACGACCACATCGGTGTTGTCGGTGGTGATCTGGGTCAGGTCGTCGCCGGCATCCAATGCGAGCGCCAGCTGCGTATCCTCGGCGTTGTTCACCGCTTCGACCACGTGCGAGCCCATGCGGCCCTTTGCTCCGACCACCGAAACCTTGATCATGTCTTCTTCCCTGTCTACCCGTACCTGCCCGGCAATGTACCCGGGACGTTTTCCAATCGGCAATCAGCCTATCACCGCCAAGCCCTCACGCCAATACCCCGTCCACAGAATCAAGCTCCCTCTGACGAGCCGAACCGTGAAGTCGAGCTCCCTCTGATGAGCCGAACCGTGAAGAAAACGCCGGAGGCGTTTTTAGGTGAGGGCGAACGACAGTGAGCAATAATTCAGTTGGCTGAAAGCCATCATTAATTGCGTTCGAGCTGGACGCGAAGCGGACTGAGGGAGAGACCCCGGCGAAGCCGCCAACCATCCATCGGGCGTAGCCCGATCCCGTTTCACCCACGCCGCTTGGCCAAGGCCCATCCGGCCAACGCCAATGGCACGGACGCCAGCGTGAAGATGAATGGCAGCATCATGCCCACATGAGGGTTGGAGGCGTCAAGCACAATGCCGGCCACGGACGAGCCGATCGACGTGCCGACCGTGCCTGCGGTGGTTACCCAGCTCAGTCCTTCGGTCAGGGATTCCGCCGGCACCAGATCCTTGACGATGAGGTTGCCGGTGGCGAACGTCGGCGAGACGGTCAGGCCGGCGAGGATTTCGAAGACGCCCAGCAGGATGAGATTGTCCATTGACAACCGGAAGAACACGTAGCCGACGGTCAGCAGCGACAGGAACATCACCATATGCGCCCAATGGGAGCCTTTGAGTTGGCAAGAGCCGAACACCAGCGCGCCGATGCACGAGCCGACCGCGAACATCGCCAATTGCAGACCGAGGAAGGGCTCAAGTCCCATGGATTTCATGGTGGCGGTAATGGACACGTCGAAGGACGTGAAGCTCATATTGAACACGATGAACACGGCGAGCAACGGCAGTACGCCGGCATAGAGCAATACACTCTTGGGCTTGGCACCGCTGCGTTTGAGTTGGCGCAGGGTCAGCTGGTCGGCATCTTCGCTTGCAGCGGGGCTGCCGTCATCGTGCGCGGCCACGCTGACCTGTTCCACGATGACCGGCGGCTGGGTGGATTTCAGCGAGAAGAATATGGTGCCGCCGATGCCGCATGCCACGGTGGGCACGAACAGTTGGGATACCGGATGCACGGAGGTGGCCAGCCAAGCCGCCAGAATCGGCCCCAGAATAAAGACGATCTCGTCAATGGCGGCTTCCATGGCGTAGGCCGTGTTGAGCAGCTGTTCGCCATCTTCCACACCGCGCAACGCATAGGACCAACGGGTTCGGACCAATGCGCCGAATGAGAACTGCGTCAGACCCATGATGATGGCCAGGGCGAACAGCAGCGGAATCGGCACGCGCACCAACGCCGCGAAGGCGAAGGCGAGCATGGCCACGATCTGCACGGCGAGCGCAAGCCGGCCCACGCGGGCTTGGCCGAAACGGTCGAAGGCGCGGGCGTAGAACGGGGTGACGCAGCTCATGGCCAGCACATAGGCGGCGCTCATGGTGCCGGCGATGGTCCAATTGTCGTAGAGATGGTTGAGCGCCAGAACGATGCCGAGACTCATCATGGAGATCGGCAATCGTGCCACCGCACCGGACAGGCAGAACGCCTTGGCTCCGGGCAGCATGAACAGGCGCTGATAGGGCGAGTGGGCAGCGGACGACTTCGAAACCGCGCGAGTCGTGGACACAATAACTCCTTACTGGTGCGTTGTCCGGCACGTGCGCCCGCCCACACGTGCCATCCGAGGGTAGCGGTTCCCCAGCAACGTCACGCGGTGCGTTTCAACCGCGGACCGGTACGTGGCCAGTCGTCCTCATCGTCGGAGATGCCTTGCGATGCATAAGGTCTCTCCGCCGGTGAAGGCCGTCCGATGCTGTACAGGTCATGAGCCTTTGGGCTCAGTCGTTGTCAGATTGTTCGGGAATGCCGGAGCTCAACTCGGTAAGGATTTCCTGTTTGGTTTTCGCGCGGGCGTGAAGCTCGCGCAAGCCCTCGTCGGGCTCACTGACATAGTAGAGAGTGGCGTCGATACTGTCCAATTCCACACCTTCGACCGCTGCCAGCAGCAGTCGGTACATGTCGAGCTGGGCGAGTTTGCGGGTGATGTCGTCTGGCTTGGTGGGCCGACGACCGGTTTTCCAGTCGACCACGGTAAAGCGTGCGGTGGTGCTGGACGGGTCAAGTCCACCGATGAATACCGCATCGAGTTTGCCATTGACCAGGCCCACGCCCGGCACGTCCACGACGATGGCACGCTCCGTCCACGCCGGGATGCGCTTGGCCCACGATGATTCGGCCAGTCTGCGCTGCCACGCCACCAGCTTGGACTCGGTGGCATTGTCGCTACTTATGGAAGTGGCGGAGGCGGCGGATACGGCGGATGCGGATTGTTGAGCCGTGGGCTGTGGGACAGCGGGCTGCCGTGTGGATGGCTTGCGGCATTGCCGCTCCCGTTCGGCCAAATCGGCCAACATGGCTTCCCGGGAAACGAATCCCGCATCCTGACCTGTATGCGGCATACTTGATTCGGCTTCATATGCCAGTACCGCTTCATCCGGCTTACCGGCATTGATGAATTGCTCAGCCCACGCATGGAACTGCGTGCCGGCCTCGGCCGCCGGAGACGATATGCGCGGAATCGGGCGGATAATGCTACGCCAGTAGAGGCGCTCCTCCCGTTCGTTCATGCCACCTACGCGGGCTTGCAGGCTTGTCACGTTCTGGCGTCCTGCAGCCAGAACGCGTTGCGCCTTGGCTTTGACTGCCTCATCAAGCGACTGGCCGCTGGCGGCATCGGCCATCAAATCGGCGTCGTCCACCAGCAATTGCGCCCGTTGCAGCAGTGGACCGGCGTCTTGGTGCTGCTCAAGTGACGAGGAATCTGCGGCGATAACATCGATGCCACGTGACAGCTGTTCATGCACTGCGTCGCTGAGGGTAGCCGGCCACGGCAATTCGACAGCGGCATCCGTCTGCGTAATCGGCGTCTGCCATGCCTCCCCCACCACGGCGTCACCGTATGCCGCGGCATGCTCTCCGATAAAGAACCCTTCGGGAGGGGCAATCGCTTCGCCTTGCGCCGAGATCAGCATGGGCTTCCCGGCATTGGCGGCTTGCAGCCGTTCCACACAGTCCTGAGCCGATATCGCATGTTCACGGGCTTGGAGCGCGTCATGCACTTCAAGCCAGAAATTGGATGGCTGAGCGGCGCGAGAGCCTTTGGGCACCACTGACGGGTCCCGCCCGGATTCGCCCGTATAGGCGCAATAGGTCATCAGGGCATCTTCTCGCGCACGGGTAAGCGCCACATACATCAATCGACGTTCGTCGGCATGCAGCCGGCGCCCATATTCCTCCGCCTGCGTCAAATACCAGCCGGATGCATCCACTTCTTCCACGCCATCGCCGAATTCGCGCATGGAGCCGAACACTTCATCATCAATAAGCTCCACATCATCCAAAGCCGCCAACGATGCGATGGGGTCGGCTTCCACATCGGCATCATGGGGGAATCGCGGCAGAATGCCGGCATCGGCACGCATAGGCACGGGTACGGCGGTGGGGTTGGTGAGCCAGGAGTCGGCGGTCTCATGATATTCGGGTGCGGTCCAGTGACCTTGCTCGGTGCCTCCCGTATGGTGCTCGTCCAGCACGATCTTGAGATGGTCGCCCTGATTGCTGGGGAATCCGACGGCGGTAAGCCCCACTACCGCAACGGCATCCCATTCCAACCCTTTGGACTGGTGTACGGTCATCAGTTCCACATCCACCGGAGCGTCAGGGAGACTGGCGGCTTCATCCTCCACCGAAGCCAGATGATCCACCCATGTGATGAACCCATGCAACGAGGGAGTTTGCTCAGCGGCAATCTCTTGCGTGTACGTATCCACCAAATCCACAATCGCATCCATAGGCATATGCGCCAAAGCGGGATTGGCGCGGTGCTGCGGATTATGCAGCACACCGGCCAATACGGTGTCGATGTCAAGATCCAACGCTTCTATGCCGGCGCGAATCACGTCGCCCAGTGGCCGCCCGACGGCATCATGCACCTGACGGAGCATCACCGCGGCCCGGGTTATGGCGTTGCGCCCGTGTGCGCTCAACCGTTCAAGCAGTTTTACCAGGTCGCCGCGTAGCAATACGTCTGGCAGGAATACCGCATTGGCCACCTGATCGCGGTACTCACGCACCACAGCCGCCCATTCATTCGCTGGTGTATCCGGTTGGGCAAGGCCGGCCTGCACCAATGCTTGGAAGCGTTGTTCCGTGTTCTGTTCTTCAGCAAAACGGGCCAACATGGTCAAATCCGCTGCGGACATGGTGAATCGTGGCGTGGCCAGCAAGCGCATCAGCGATCCCGTATCGGTGTGGTCGGCGGCCACGTGCAGCAACGCCATCAGATCGCGGATTTCCGGACGTTCCAACAGCGCGGAATAGCCGACCACGAATGTGGTCAATCCGGCCTGTTCCAATGCCGCCTGATATTCGGGCATATGTGATTTGGACCGAAACAGCACGGCGACCGGCGCTTTCTGTTCGCCCGGCATCTGTTCCTGTTGTTCGGCTGCGGAACGGTGCCGTGCGATGGCCGTCTTGCAGAAACGCACTACGGCGTCGATCTCCTGCCCGGCCGTGGCGAAGCCCAGTACTCCCAATGTTCCTTCGGGGGCATCAGGCATGGGGTCGAGCGATGAGACATCGACCTCACGCATCAATGAGCTGGAAGGACGCGACGGATTGGAGCGCAACGGCAGCGTGAGATTATTGGCGGCTTCGAGCACTATACGGCTGTTTCGCCTGGTGACGGACAGCGGGAATGGCTTGTATCCGGCAGACAGGTGGAAATCTTGCTGGAACATACGGAATGCACCAGGGCTGGCACCACGCCATGCGTAAATCGACTGGAACGGATCACCCACCGCGTTGACGGCGGACCTCTGTGACGCATCCACGTGGAACAGTGCTGCCAGCAGAGCGGCCTGCGTGGTGGAGGTGTCCTGATATTCGTCGAGCAGCACGTGGCTGTACCTGCGGCGCGTACGCTCTCCGATGGAGGGGAAGCGCTCGATAAGCTGATACGCGGCAATGGTGAAGTCGGAGAATTCGGCCATATTGCGTTCCCGCTTGGCTTGGGCATAGGCCTCCACCAGCTGGAGCAGAATATCGCGTTTGCGTGTGGTCTCCAGCAGCGCACCGCAATGATAGGTGCAGCGGGCGTGCAAATGTTCGGCACGGTCATCGAGCTTGGCTTGCCAGCTGGCGTCGGTATCTTTCTTCAGTCGTTTGATCTTGGGGATTTTCGGCTCGTCCTCGGGCATGGGTTCGTCTGCAACGGCTTGTTGCAATCGATTGATGAATGCCGAATCCCATTGCCGTACTCGATTGATCGCATCATCGAAGCTGGTGCAGCCGGCACCGATCATGGCACTGCCAATGGCATCCGACAACGCCAGAACACGGTTCGCCAAACTGGAGAAGGCGCCAAAATCCTCACTGAACGCCAGATCCATGTGACTGTCGATGACTTCGGTGGCCAGTTGAAGCGCTCCGGCTGCGCTCAATGGTTGCGTGTTCTGATCGAATCCGACAAGCAGTCCATATTGGCGCACGATGGTCTGGAAGAAGGCGTCATACGTGAAAATGGCCGGCTTGAGGAATGCCCGATCAGACACCGTGGCGGTCGTAGAGCCCGCCATATCACCGGCCACTGCGGCGGAGACGCGTTCCAGCAGTTCGCCTGCGGCCTTGCGTGTGAAGGTCAGGCCCAGGATGCGTTCAGGTGCCACACCTCGATTGATAAGCGCGATGATGCGTTGGGTCATCGTAAAGGTTTTGCCGGAACCGGCACCGGCAACCACCAATACGTCAGCATCGACTGGCGCATCGATGATGGCGGCCTGTTCCGCACTGGGAGTGAACGTGCTCATGCTTGCCTCGTTTCGAAAATCGTGTCGATCTGGCCTGCACAGGCAGGGCAGACGTTCTTCATACGGCAGAATCCGATATGGGTGTCTTGCGGATGGGCCTCGATGATGGCTGATCTGCTGGCCGCCGCGGCATAGAATACGCGGGCGATCATGGTCAGCGACCATAACGTCTGCGTACCGGCGAGCGCGGCGAATTGCGCCCACGCTTCGGCACTCACACCTTCGGGAGGAGTAGCCGGATCTATGGCGGGTATGTCGAAGAAACGGTTGGGGTCTTTATACCAGTATCGGGGCGTGAACGGTTCGGCATTCAACGAGCCATCAGTGAACAGCGGCGGCTGGAAGGCACCTTCCGGAGCGTAGCTTCTGGCTGGTGCCGCATTCTGCCCGACATGGAATAGCACGCTTTGGCTGATATGCGGCATTGCGGCAAGTGCCTTGGCACCGCGCGGCCCGTCTTCGGGGAACACGAGGCCAAGCTGATAGCACACGAGCTGCAAATCATTGAAAATCTGTTTGACCGTGGGCGTTCTGCCTGTTTTGTAGTCAATGAGGCGAATGCATTCGCCGCCGTCTGCGAGTACGCGGGTTTCCATACGGTCGATGCGCCCGGACAGTCTCACGGTCAGATGCTCGTCCATGCCTTCCGGCCATCCTCCGACCAGTGCTCCCATCAGACGAACCAGCGTGTTCCGATCGATCGGGTGCATGCCGGGCACGGCATTGTATGCGTCGAGTATGTCACGCACATCGAAACGTGCGGCAAACTCCCGTTCGCATTCGGCACCGGCCAATGCGCCAATGCTGAAGTTGCTGGAGTTCTTGCCAAGATACGTTTCCGGATCGGCGTCGCTGCGCACAAAGTAATCGGCGATGTTGCGCAGGGCATCCGCCGCGGACTCGTCCTTACGGGTGGCCTCATAGCGGTTCCGGGTGTCGGCTATGGCATTCGGATCGGGACGTTTGCTCTGATAGATGGCATTAAGCCGTGCCGCGACAGCCTCGATGCGGCGTTCCGTGCCGGCCGTGGAGTCCAAGCCCAGTGCGGCCAACGCCTGGGCATTGTGGGAAAGATGGTCCAGCCCTTCCTCGCTGCCTTGCTGCGCAACCGCATGGATGAGGGTTCCGAAACTGGTGGCCACGGAGCTGGGGCGAGGACCGGCGAACCGGTTCTCCAGCATCCAGCACACCGGGCACGCCCATAGGCTGTCGACCGCCGATGGAGATAAGGTGACCATGGGTGCGGCCTGCGCATCCGTCTTGCCTTTCCCTGTTTGGATACCGTCAGACTGTACACCACCAGATGATGCGCTGTCAGATGAGGCACTGTCAGATGAGGCATCGCCAGATGACGCGCTATCCGATTGGGCCGGCGATTCCACAAACGCCCAGCTCTGCGGATTTGCGGCGCGCACACCATGCTCTAACAGGAGTGTCAACGCAATCGCGGCGTCCTTTGCGGCAGCCTGCTGCGGTTGAGCAGTGGCCAGAACCGCGCGGGCGGCGCTGACCAACCCACGTGGGTCGGCGTCCAATCCGGCCAGATCATATTCGGCGAATCCCGCATGTGCCCCCACTGTGGTGAAAGGCGCCTGTTGCCGGTTGCGCGGATAGTATTCCGGCAGATACCCGAAGAGAAAGTCCGAGGGGCTCATGCTGTCGTTCCATACCGCGCTGATCATGATTCGCCGTGCACGGGTCAGCGCGACCAGGAAACTCTTCTTCTCGCCCGACAATACAGCCGCGAACCGCGGATCATGCCCGGTTTTGTCGCTTTCTTCAAGCGCTCCCCTCAGCACGAGCTCGGCAAGGTCTTCACCACCGAACATGGTGTTGCGCCCGGCGAGGTTCGGCCACACGTCTTGCTGGACCACCGGTATCCACGCATATTCCCAGTGGCGTCCGGCCGCGCCTGCCGGCGTAGTCAATGTCACCGCGTCTTCCACCGGTCCTATGTGGGCCAAGGAATCGGCCTGCACTTCCATGCCCCGAACCTGTGCCATGAATGACGTGATGTCTCGACTGGCGGTGGAATCATCGGCGAACTGGAACAGGCGCATTGCCGCGTCCAGCCGGTCATTGGCCGTACGCCCCTCTGCCGTGTTGAATAATGCCGCACGCTGCCAGACCGGTGCCAGACCGGTGGCGTTCCACGCAACAGACAGCGCATAGCGCGGCTGTACGCGCTGGCTTGCCGGCAGCCGCTCCAAGCCGGAAGCAACGCTGCCCACCAGATGCCACAGGTTCGCAAAAGCGCGGGCCTGAGGGTCGTTGCCGAGCACCGCGTGGATGGATGCGAGCGCAGCCTGCGCCGGCGCGGCGGCATCATCAATGGCAAGCATCACGTACAGCGCGTCAACGCCAAAGGCCAAGTCATCGCCGGACGGTTCACCGAGTATTTCGACAGACACTGGCAACGAAGTCACTGACGACGAAACCGCTGACGTCGAAACCACTGACGAGGATGTTTCACGACCTGTTTCACGCCGTGTTTCATGGTATGTTTCACGCAATGTTTCCCATGCCGTCGTCAGAGAGGTCAGCATGGCATCATCCGTGGCGAGATGCGCCAGCGACTCCAACGACCCCATGGCCGATTCGATCGGCGCAAGCCTTGCGGGACGCCCCTGACCGGGTTTGGCCCCGGCACTCACCAACGGGCCGTTCATCAACGTGGCCACTCTAGTCCTTATATATGCCGCGCAGGAAGCCAACGTCATCTGGCATTCCGCCATCCCCTCGGCACGCAATCGGGCAAGCTCCACAAGCGCGAACAATCCCTGCACGAAAGTCTCGTCCTTCAAAGGACGGGTGACCGACGAATACCGCACCGGTACACCATCTCGGCGCAGTCGTTCGCCGAACAGCCGCACGGCGGCATTGTCGTGGGTGATGACCGCCATGTCGTTCCACCGAATATGCCGGTCAAGATGCGCCCGCTTGATGCGCCAGACCACATCATCCAGCTCCTCACGTGAGGATCGGTACAGGCCGGCGGTCACCGTGCCGTCCGCCTGATAATTCGCTGCATCGACTCCGCCCAGTATGGCGGTCAGCTTGCCGGGACGCTCGGCCGGAGGCAGCGGCTCGTCTTCCGGCGAGGGAATCGACAGCGAAATACGAGACGCGATCACATCAGCCATCGTCATGTGCGACTGATCAGCGACGGCACTGCCGCCAACCAGCTGTTCTTCCTTGGCCTTCAGCCGCCCTTCCACGGCACGGCGCATCAGATATTCCGGATACGATCCGCGGAAGGTCTGCACCGATTCATCCGGGTTGCCGACCAGCACCAACTTGACGCCGGCATTCCCCAACTCCTCCAAGAAGCGCATGCCGGCCAGCGTAGTGTCTTGAACATCATCCACAACCAGCAGCCGGGGCAAGCCCAACGCCTCCACACACATAGGCCGGTCGGAATCATCCGCGTGATCGGCGGCGAATGCCTCACGCACCACACGAGCGCCTGCCACCAGCAAATACGAGGCATCCAAACGGTATTGCCCCGGATATACCGCGCTTTGGGCTGCAATATATTCACGGCGCAACGCGAAAGCCAAACGCCATTGCACCGACAATCGCGCGTCCTCCGTCACGGCGTCCAAGAGACGTGGCTCTTCGTGAACGCCTACACCGAGCTCATCCAATCGGGCCAGCATATCGCGCAACTGGCTGATAAACGCATCTGAAATACCTCGCGTGAACCTATCCGCGCTGGTCGAGCCGCCTGCCGACGTCGGAGACGGCGAATCCGACCCTTGTTGCGAGAGGCTTGATTGTGCGGAAGCGGCCGAGCCGGGCATCTCGCCGGCACCGGCATCGCGTATGAGTCTCGCCCAGTCATCCTGGGCAAAGTAGACGCGCAGCAAATCACAGGTGCCGCAATCATCTCCCGCTACGGCATGGCGCAGATGCACGGCCATGACTTGACGCAGCAAAGCATCCTGTTCCGCACCGTTCAGCAATCGAGGCGACGGCAATCCAGTTCCCTCGCGCGAAGCCGATATGGCCCGGAATGCCACGGCACCCAGCGTGGTGACCGGCCTGGCCTGCACGGAAAACCCGAGCTCACGAATCACCCGATTGCCCAATGCGTCGGCGGCCACACGGCCGGATACGGCCATCACCGCCTGCGTGCCACCGTAGCGGCGCAGCCCCGCCATCAACACCGATAAGGCGAATTCAGTTTTGCCGCTTCCAGGCGTGCCGACAATCAGCCTCGCCGCTCCATCACGGTCGATGCCGTCCAGCACTGTTCCAGGTTCAAGTCTCGTCATCATGGCTCCAGCCTAAACCCGACCGTCACAGAGGGAAAAATTTTACCGAACCCGACGAAGAATCGTACCCTTGACGGTATCCTGTAGAACGAATGCAGGGAGAGCGCATTTTCCAAGGAGGGAGGGAACAGATGGACAACATTCCGATGAGACCGCCGAAGCTGCCCGGATATGATTTCGTCCAGATGTTGGGAAGCGGTGCCACCGCCACGGTGTACCTATATAACCAGCGTATGCCCGCACGCCCGGTGGCGGTAAAGACCAGCGCCAAGACCCTTGACCCACGGGCCGCTGTCCTGTTCAACCGCGAGGCCAACTTCATGGCCAAGCTGTCATCCCACCCGTACATTCTGCCGGTATATGGTGCCGGCGTCACCTCCGATGGCCATGGCTACATCGTCATCGAATATGCGCCGGGCGGCACCTACAACAGCATCATGAAGGCCCGGTCCATGACCTGCGAGCAGGTACTCGACCTCGGCATCAAGCTGTCAAGCGCGCTGTTCACCGCGCATCGCAGCAATATCATCCATCACGACATCAAGCCCAGCAACATTCTCATCACCTCGCAGGGCTTGCCTGTTCTGGGTGATTTCGGTATCTCCACCGATGTGTATGACCGTACCGAAACCGGATTCTCGCCGCCGTGGGCACCGCCTGAAGTGCTTCAGCATCTGACCAATGGTTCGGAAGCCGCCGACATCTATTCACTGGCGGCCACCCTGTACGCCATGTTCGTCGGCTGCTCGCCATTCCAGCACGATTATCACCCGCGTTCGCAATCGGAACTGATTTCGCTGATCGTCAACCAGCCATTGCCTCGCCTCAACCGCCCCGACGTGCCGGCCGATGTGGAAGCGGTGCTGCGCCGGGCCCTGAACAAGGACCCCGACCAGCGGTACTACTCCGCGTTGGAGTTCGCACGTGCCATGCAGCGTGTGCAATTCGCATATTTCGGGCATGCCACTCCCGTTACCGTGGAAGGGATGCCGGCCTATCCCAAAGACATCGAGCGTCGGCGCCGGGCCACGGACCAGCGAGATCAGATCACCCGTTCGTTACGGCGATGGGTCAAACCGGTGGGTATTACCGTCGGTATACTTGCGGCGATCACCGCAGCGGCACTGATATTCGCCTTCGTGGTCGTTCCCCGCATGGACAGCGCCACCGGATCAGATACCAAACAGGTGGCGACGCCCGGCACCAAGGATGATGACAACAACCGCAATAATCAGGATGACGTGATCACCGATACCGCGAACGCCCAGATTCCTTCCCCGGAGAATCTGAACGGCACCTACGCGGCGGATGGGTCATCCGTGACGTTCACCTGGACGAATCCAGACCCGCAAAGCGGTGATACCTATGCGTGGGCCATAGTGCAGGGCAGCAATACCGACCAGAGCGCGCAAACCGTCACAACGTCAGATCCCACGGTGACCGTCAACGCGCAGGAAGGCTCGCAGACCTGCATTCAGGTGTCCATTGTGCGCAAGAACCGCCAGATGTCCGTCAGCCCCGCCATCGCCTGTGCGGCCAAGCCGCAAGAATGATCCGCTCGCCACTGCCGGGCATGCCACCTTGGCATTGCGTATCGCATCAGACGCGCGCCCAGCAGCGGCGAATTCACCAAATGGACAACAGGAACGGCAGGTATTGGAACCGTAAAGCGTTGTCATTACACCAGCAACCAGAGAAAACAGGGGTCAGGGAGTTCAGATGGCCACATCGTCCCAGTCATACGATCGTCGCCGACGCATCAGCGCGGCTTTGCGCCGCCTTATGCCCTCCGAAGGGCATACGTGGACGGTTCCCGTAATCACGCTCCTGCTGCTTCTGGGACTTGTTGCCGGCGCGGTGATCATGAGCACCGTCACGCGCCGCCATGTGCAACTGGACGATGGCACCGTATGGGTCACTTCGCTGAAAAACCAGAAGGCCGCACGATTCAACGTAAAGAACAAGGAGGCCGACGCCGGCGTCTCCTCCTCCGCCCCACGATTCGACATCGCACAGCATAATGGCGACACCATCCTGACCGAAACGACCAAAGCCTCCACCATCAAGGCATCCACGGTCAGCACCGGTGTCAAGACCGACATCAAAGCCAACACCACCACTGTGGTCGGCGGGGATACCGTAGCCCTGATCAACGAGAAGACCGGCAATGTGTGGACCGGCTTGTCGGAAAACCTTGATTCCGTGACCCCCACCACTTCCGATCCGAAAATAAAGCTGGGCGAGGGCGGGCGCATCGCAGTAACCCACGATGGCAAAGTCTACGGATACCGTCCATCCGACGGTATGGTGCTGCGTCTTGACAATCCCAGCAGCGCCAAGGCCAAAACCCTCGAATCGCTGACCGACGGCAAGCAGCAGACCGTTGAAAGCTTTACCGTCATCGGGAGCACGCCGGTAATCGCAACCGGCAAAACCGTCATATTCAAGGGCGGCCGCGTCGATGTCGACACGACCGGCACCCTCACCCTTCAGGAGCCTCCCACCGATGACATACAGTCCGATTGGGTGGCCGCGGCATCACCGAGAGGCCTTGCGCTTATCCCGTTGAAGTCCAATGCCAAGGCGAATTTCATAGCCAACGGGGGCAAGGCGAATCCGGCACGACCGGTATCGTCCAAGGGCTGCGTGTACTCGGCTTGGAGCCAGAAGGCCAGCAACTACATTCGCGCCTGCTCCCCCACGGATACCAGCGTCAAGCCGCAAACCCTCGAATCCGTCAATACTACTTCCGAATTGGTGTTCCGCACCAACCATCGCCTTGTGGTGCTCAACGACACGGTTAACGGCAATGTGTGGAACCCTGAGGATTCCACCAAAGTCATCAAAATACAGTGGAACAAAATACAGACCGAGCAGACCGAGAAAGAACAGCAGAACAACGACTCGGCCAACAACCACCACGACTTCTCCAAGACCTGTTCCGCACAATCCGGCCAAATCAAAGCCGAGGATGATGAAATCGGCGCACGAGCCGGTTCGGAACAGATTCTCGACGTGCTGCGCAATGACGAGCAGACCGATTGTTCCGTACTGAAAATCACCAAGGTTGGCGCACCAAACAACAAAGACGTCACCATTTCACCGATTTACGACGGCCGGTATCTGCAACTCGATGCCTCCGCCGCATCCGCAGGCACCGTTACCTTTACTTACGATATTTCCGATGGCCGCGGCCAAACCTCTTCCGCCACGGTGACCGTAACCCTGAATGATGGAGGCAACCACGCTCCCGTACAGTTCGACACTCCTCCCGAGATCGATGTGGAGCAGGGAGCCAGTTATACCGCCAATGCGCTGAGCAGCTTCAACGATCCGGATGGAGACCCGCTCACTCTGGTCTCCGCTGTGGCCCAGAACACCGACCAGGTGCAGGTGTCCACCCGAGCCGACGGCCAGCTTACGTTCAACACCGGTGCGCTGGCGTCGGGACGCGTGGGCGTCGAGGTCACCGTCTCCGACGGCACGGCGACCGGCACCGGCATGGTGTATTTCTCGGTCAAGCCCGCGAACACCTTGGCCGCGGTCATCGACCCGGTAGCGAAAACCACCGTTCCCAACACGGATACCGTCGTCAAGCTGTCCTCTTACGTGCATGGCACTTCCTTGCAGCCGGCACAACTGACTCAGGTGGATACGCCCAACGGCGCTTCGACGACCACCAATGCGGCGGATATGTCGTTGACGTTCAAGGCCACCAATCCCGGCACCTATTATGTGCCCTACACCATTACTCAAGGCTCGATTCCGGCCACCGGATTGGCTCGCGTCGAGGTGCAGCCCGCCACCGGCGAGGCCGCCAAACCGGTTGCCGCCAACGATGTCGCCCTGCTTGGCGCGGATAATACCGCCATTGTGGAGCCGCTCACCAATGACGTCGATCCGATGGGCGGCGTGCTATCCGTCACCACGGTGAGCGCACCGGCCGACTCCGGCATCAAGGTTGGTCTCGTCAGCCATAAGCGCGTGTATATCACCGCGCGCCAGGTGCCCACGAAGCCCGTCGCCCTTACCTACACCGTGGCCAACGCCTCCGGAACCGCCAAGGGCACCATCGTGTTGCAGCCGCCGGCTCTGACCACCTCGAATTCAGTGCCCAAGGCCAGCAATATCAATGCCCAGGTGCGTACCGACGGCATCGTGTCCGTGGATGTGCTTGACCATGTGGCCTACTCGGATGGCACCACGGTCAAGCTCAAGAACAACCTGCAATACGACAAGGAGACGTTCAAGGGTCTGGCCTTCGTCTCTGGAGACACGGTCCGCTACCAAGCATCCAGCGAGACCGGCAACTTCCCCATCACCTATACGGTTGAAGACAATCTGGGTAATGTGGCTTCCGCTAATATCACCATTACCGTGCATAAGAGCGACGCAGCGAGCAAGGCCGCGCCAACCCCGCATGACGCCGAAGCGCAGGTTGCCGCCGGACAGAAGGTCCGCATCCCCATCACACTGACCGGCATAGACACGGATGGCGACGACGATCAGCTGTTGGGTCTGGGCAACAAGGCACCCACGCTGGGCCGCATATCCGAAGTCGGTTCCGACTACTTGGTCTATGAAGCGTATCCGGATTCGTCCGGCACCGACACCTTCTCCTATGCCGTGGAGGATTGGACCGGTCAGCGCGCACAGGCGCAGATCCGCGTGGGCGTATTCCAAGGATCGTCCGACTCCGGCGTATACGCCAGGGATGACGAAATCACGTTGAGGCCCAATACGGCCGCAACCGTGCCGGTCGCGCAGAACGACATCTCCGGCGACAACACCAATCTGACCGTCGACAAGCATGTCGAGGTCCAAGGTCTCGACGGGGTAAGCGTGAAAGACAACATGATCTCCTTCACCACGCCCGGCAGCGCCACCACCGCCTATATCGCCTATACGGTCAAAGACAAGGCCGGCTTGTCCGATACGGCCACCCTCACGGTAAACGTGGATCCGAATGCCGCCATCGAGCCGCCTACCGCCTACGACTATCGTGTGCCGTCCGCCGCCACCATCGATAAGAAGTCCGTGGATGTGGATGTTTCCCAGTGGATCGCCAATCCTTCCGGCACAGCCAATGAGCTCAAGGTCGGCGTGCATCCCTCCGCCAGCGCTCACGCTCACGTCAAGGGCGGCGAGCATTCGACCACCATCACCGTCGACCTGACGTCACAGGCGCGAGCCGTGCCTTACACGGTGACCAATACGAAATACAACATCACCTCCACCGCGTTCATCCAGGTACCGGCCTATGGTGTCTTTCCGCCCACGTTGCGTCCCAAGGCACCGGAATTGAAGGTCAATTCGCGTGAGACCATTGAAATCAACATCAATGACTATGTTCGCGTCGGCGCCGGCAAGGAACCGTATATCGAAAGCGCTGATTCCATCAGCGCCACCAAGGCTTCCAACTCCGATTTCTACGTGAACGACAAGACCCTGAAGTTCACTGCTGCAAAAGACTACGCAGGTCCCGCCTCCATTACCTTTACCGCTGTGGATGGCAAGCAGGGATCGGATAAGACCAAGATCATCAATTCCGCAGTGATCACTCTCCAGATCACGGTGATAGGCCGCGATGTGCCGCCGCCCACGTTCTCGTCCTCCACTATTGATGTCGAGGCGGGCGCGGACCCCAAGACCGTTGATCTGGCGGCGCTCACCCATGCACCGTCCGGCGTGTATGACGACGAAAAGCAATACACGTATTCCGGCGGAAGCTCATCGTCCAGGCAAATCACCGCAAACCTGTCCCGTTCCGGTAGCTTGCAGGTTTCCGCCACCAAGGATGCCGCTCCTGGCACCACCGCGTCCATTCCCGTGCAAATCGCATACGGCGCGGGCACCGTGAATGCCGGTGTGACCGTGCGCGTAGTGTCTTCGACCCGTCCGCTGGCACACGTCGGCGACAAGACGCTGAAGATCAAGGCCGGTGCCAGCGATGTCGTGAACGCGCTTACCGGCGCGTACAATCCGTTCCCCGATTCCTCGCTGACCGTCATCAGCTGCAAGGCGGATGACGCCGCCAAACTCACCATCGCCGGATGCGATGCCTCCGGAAACGTCACCATCGCCGTCGCATCCGATGTGGGTGCTTCCACGAACACCGTGCTCGTCACCGTGCAAGACGGCACCAAGTCCAAGGATCGTGAAGTCACCGCATCGATTACCGTGTCCGTGATCGACAAGCCCGAGCCGCCACTGCTCTCCCCCGTAGCCGGGGAACCGCAGGACAGCGCGGTCAGCCTCACATGGACGCCCGGTGCCGCCAATGGCAGCCCGATCACCAACTACAAGGTCAGTTGGACCGGCGCCGCCACCGGAGAGAAGGATTGCGGTGCCGTCACCTCATGCCAGGTCACGGGTCTGAAGAACGGCAAAACCTATTCCTTCACCGTCGCCGCGCGAAATGACGTCGGTTGGTCCAAACCGTCCACCGCCGTCGAAGCCACACCGGACAAGGTGCCGTCCGCTCCCACCGATGTTACGGTCACAGGTGGCAATAAAACCGCCAAAGTGACGTGGAAAGCGCCGAGCGGTGATTTCAGCGCCGTCGACAACTATTCAGTGACCGTCACCGGTGCAGGTGCTCCGCAGACCAAGGAAACCGGCAATACGGCCACCGAGCTGTCGTTTACGTTCAACAACAACGACATTTCCGATGGCACCGCCATTACGGCGACCGTCAAAGCCCATAACAAAATCAATTGGAGTGCCAAGTCCGCAGCATCGCCGTCAGAGAAGATCTGGGGAGACCCGGATGCGCCGAACATTGCGTTGTCGAACAACGACACCACAGTAACGGCGAAAGTCACTCTCGGCAACAACCGCAATGCCGGCTGCCGGCGAATTTCCTTGGGAGGAGACGTCAAGGACACCATCGATTGCAGTGACGGTGGCGCTACGTTCGATATCAATGAGAACGATTTGAACACCCGGGAAATCACCGTAACGGCCACCGTGGTGCCGCAGCGCGGTGCTTCCGCCGGCACAGGCAAGAGCAGGTTTGTCCCGCAGTACAAGGTCCAGCCGCCCACTGACGTCTACACCACCGGATCCGGCAGTACATGCACCGTGCATTGGACCAAGCAGGGGCATGCGCAGTCCTACAACGTGACTGCCGATGGCATCGATTCCGGTACAGCTACTAACCGGAACTCACTCGACTTCCGAATGAGTCCTTGGGCCAAATGCAATACCGCATCGGTGCAACAGGTGTTCAACGGCGCTACCAGCGATGCCGCCACCGGAGGCCCGTACAATGGCGCTCCCTACACCTATGAGAAGAAGGCTGTAATCAACAAACCGCAGGAGCTGCGCTGGTCAGACAACGCTCACGTCATTAACGTCACCGGCGGTTCGGTTGAGGTCTATGGCAAGCAGGCCACCGTACAAATCATCATCAATGGCCAACCGTTCACGTGGAACCCCGGCCAGCCATTGGACGTCACCGACTTGGCCGTGGCCGCCGATGGCAACTACACGTGGAGCGTCAAAGTCACCGGCGGGCCGGGATACTCCGGTCTCGACAATACGGCGGACGGCAGCAGCGTCGCGGGCACACGCCCCTCTGATTCCTCGGAGGGGACCGAGTCGCTCAAATCCGGTACCGATGTCACCACTTTGGCCAAGAACCCTTGGATTCTTGGTTTCGGTAATACCCCAATATCGTCAACCACCATTCACAAGCAGTAGGAGAACATCCATGAGCGAGAACATCGACGACGCGACGCAGCTGTCTGACACGACCCGTCTGTCTGACAGCACGCAGCTATCCGACGCCACGCACTTGTCCGATGCCACACATCTGGCATCGGAACCGCACACTGGCACCACCCCGAACACCGAGACGGCACAGCAACCCGTTGCGTTGCCTAACCTGCCGCAGCGGCCGTCACAAGCGTCGTCAGAAAAGCCGTCTCCTACTACTGATGCCGCCTCCATTCCTGCGGGCGATGACAGCACCGTGCTCAAGCCGCGCAAGGGATCGACGCCAGCCATCCCGCAGCAGGCCACCGCGCAATCCCAGCCGCAATCACAGCCGCAGCGTCAGTCGAGCAAAGCCGCGCAAGCAGCCGCATCGGCACTGCCCGCCAGCATCAATTCCGGACTACTGCCCCAGCCCACGGCTCAGGTCCGGGATTTCCAGCAGTCCTTCAATGCGCTGGTCGAAAATGTCTCCAAGGTGGTTATCGGCAAGACCATCCCTATCAAGCAATGCGTCACCGCACTGATGGTCGGTGGCCATATTCTGCTTGAAGACAACCCCGGCACCGGTAAGACCCAGTTGGCCCGAGGCTTGGCCAATTCCATTTCCACCGGTTTCAAGCGTGTTCAGTTCACGCCCGATCTGCTGCCTTCGGATGTGGTGGGTGTGACTTTCTACGATCAGAAGCGCGGAGAATTTGAGTTCCGCGAAGGCCCGATTTTCGCCTCCATCGTGCTGGCCGATGAGATCAACCGTGCATCGCCGAAGACGCAGTCCGCACTTCTGGAGGTTATGGAAGAGCAGAAAGTCACCGTTGACGGCGTCACACATGATGTGCCGCAGCCGTTTATCGTGATCGCAACCCAGAACCCCATCGAGCAGCTCGGTACCTATAAGCTGCCTGAGGCGCAGATGGACCGATTCCTTATCAAGACGTCAATCGGCTACCCGGGCCATGATGTGTCCGTCGATATCCTCAAGCAGGTCGATATCACCGACCGTGCGCAGACCATTTCCCCGGTGCTGAGCGGTGACGATGTCATGCGGCTGCGTCAGGTGGCCACCGAAATCTATGTGGATGATGCGATTCGTGAATACATCGTCAGGCTCGTCGAGGCGACCCGCCACAACGAGAAGATCACGGTCGGCTCCTCCATGCGTGGCGCTTTGGCACTGACCCGATGCGCCCGTATCTGGGCCGCAGCCGATGGCCGTGCCTACGTGGTGCCGGATGACGTCAAGGACCTTGCAGTGGCCGTGCTCGCACACCGTATCACGCTGACTCCGGAAGCCACCTTCGATGGCGCGACTCCGGAAAGCCTGATCGCACAGGTGCTCGAAGACGTTCCCTCCCCCACCATCGGTTCCTGATAGGGCCCGGAAAGGTATCCGACCATGGCATCTACATCCGCCGCATTACGCCGTCGCCGGCGCGCTGAACGCATGTTCAAGCGCGCGGTAAGACGCATCAGACGGTTCTTCGCATCCTACGTCTCGCCCTTGGGCTGGGCGGTAACGGGCGCAGGCATCGCATGCCTTATTGCGTTCCCGTTTCTGGGCTGGTATGAGCTGCTCGTATTCGGCATCGTGGCGATGGTGATGATGCTCGCGGCAATCGTGCTTTCCCTCGGCAACACACGCTTCCACGCGTCCATCGTCGTATCCAATCATCGCGTGACCGTGGGAGACACCGTATCCGTTATCGTCGGCATCGACAACACCGGCAGAACGCCGACGACCACGGCACGCGGATATCTGCCAATCGGCGATGCGCATGAACGATTCAACATCCCCATGCTGGCTCCCGGGCAATCCAAGCAAACCGATGTGGAGTTCCGTACCGTATCGCGCGCAATACTGCCCATCGGCCCATTGCGCATCCGCAAGGGAGACCCGTTCGGTCTGGTGCGTCACGAAAAGGAGCTGGCCGACCGCATCACCGTATTCATCCACCCTCGTACCGTGCGTCTCGATACTCTGAATGCCGGCGTGCCCCGCGACCTGGAAGGCCAACCATCCGGCCAGATCGTGGATGATGATCTCGACTTCTACGGATTGCGCGAATACGAGCCGGGCGACGACGTGCGTAACGTCCACTGGCTGAGCTCCGCGAAAACCGGCACGTTGATGATTCGCCAATATGAGGCCACGCGCCGCACCGACACCTCGGTGACCATCAGCGTGAACCCGGACGAATACGTCAACGGCGAGGAATTCGAGATGGCGGTGTCCATCCACTCCTCCATCGGCGTCAAATGCCTGCTGCAGGATCGTCCATTGTTCTGCCACGCGGGCAACGCGCACGGCCAGCCGCGCAACGCCATGGAGTTCCTCGACAACGCCAGTGCCATAGAGCCTGATCGTGAGGATAATCCGAATCTCGCCGAGGGCACGCTGAAGCACAGTCCTGATGCTTCGTTCTATTTTTTCACTGTTGGATCGCTGAAAGACATCGAGCAGATCAAGCGCATGACCTTGGCCTTGCCCCGATCGGCCAGCTGCGTGGTATTGCAGGCCAGCGCCGGCGCCAATCGCGGCATCAGAAGATTCGCCAACTTCACATTGGCCACCATCGGCGAACTCGATGATCTCCCACTGATCATGGGGGTGCTCGCATGACCTTCGACCAGTCCAGTATCACCAATACCAATACCGCTGCGTACGCCGGATCGAGCGGCACATACACCGGCACTTCCTCCGGCACGTACACCGGGACCTCCACCACCACCGGCTCCTGGGCCGACTCCACACATTCGGTTATCTGGATGACCAGAGGCAATGTGCTTCGCGGCATGGGCCTCAGTCGCCAGCCGTGGGGCAAACGAATCGCCAGCCTCGTACTCATAGCGGCGATGATGTTGCTGGCGCAAGCCAATCTCATCGACGTGTACGGCGGCGTGGCCACTTGGGCGATTGCCGCTGTACCGGCCACCTTGCTGGGCGCGATCATCGCTCTGGCGGGCATGTTGCCGGCGTTGCGACTGTGGTGGCAAATCGTGTTTCTGGCGTTTGCCCAATTCATCATCGGCCCGGTGGTAACGCTGAGTTCCACTACGTCCCATTACGTGATTCCCACCTTGAAGACCTTGAGTTCAGGTTGGGAAATGACGTTTGGCTCGTTCAAGTACATTATTTCCGTCGATCCGCCTCTGGGCACGCAAGACGGCGTGCTGATGGCGGTATGGACCATCGGCCTGTGGCTTACGTTCCTCACCGGCGTGTTTGCCATTAATGCCAACGCATGGTTGTCTCTGGTGGGAGTGCTGCCCCTTGCGGCGGCCGTGGCCGTATGTGCCCTGCTGGGCACAGACAGCGGCTGGCAACGCGCCATTTGCGGCATTGCCTTTGCCTTGCTGCTGATTATCTGGCTGTCTTGGCGTCTTGAACTGCTGGAATGGGGGCGCTGGATATCCGCGCTGATCATCGTCGTGCTCGCTGCCGGCCTTGCTTTCGGGGGCACGTTGCTGGTGCCGCAGGACCGTTTCGTGCTGCGCGACCGCTACGATCCGCCGTTAAGCCCCTACGATTACACCAGCCCGCTCAGCGGCATGCGATCCTATATCAAGGACCACAAAAAAGACGTGTTGTTGACCGTCCATAATCTGCCGGCCGGAACACCGGTCAAACTTGCGGTGATGGATCGATTCGACGGCACAGTATGGAACCTGTCCGATTCTTCCGAAGCCACGGACTCCTCGAATTATCATCGCGTGGGCACCACAATCAAGGCGGATGAGCAGGGTAAATCCTTCACTGCGACCTTCACCGTCGATCAGGGACTGACCGACACCTGGCTGCCGCTGGCGGGAGCGGCCACTGGCGTGAGCTTCGCCAACGATGCCGACAACGGCAATGACACGTTTTACTACAACACGGATACCGATTCCGCCATTATTCCCGCCGGCACGCGTAAAGGCCTCACCTATACCGAATCCGGCATTATCGCCCGCAAGCCCACCGATAAGCAGATCAGCAGTGCGGCTGCGGCCCGCATCACCCAACCAGAAGCCCAGGATGTTCCCGATTCGGCCAGCAAACTGGCCACGTCCATTGCCGGCGGGCAGTCCTCGGGCGGTGCCGCAGCCACGGCGTTGGCTGACACATTGAAAGACTCCGGATGGTTCTCTCATGGACTTGAAGGCGACCATCCCTCCGATGCCGGCCATGGCAACTACCGCATCAACAAGCTGCTGGCAGGCACGGCCATGGTGGGCGACTCCGAGCAATATGCCTCCGCCATGGCACTGATGGCTCGTGATCTGGGACTGCCCTCCCGTGTGGTCCTGGGCTTCCTGCCGAAAAACGAGGATGGCGAAATCACCGATGCCCGCACGGAGAAGACCTCGGGCAATGGCACCAAAATCGAATTCACCGGCAACGATGTCACCGCTTGGGTGGAAATCAAATTGCAGGGCCTGGGATGGGTGGCGTTCTATCCGACGCCCAAGGAGACCAAGATGCCTGATGAAAACCAGAACCTGACGCCGCCGAATCCGCAGACGCTGGTCCGGCAACCACCAGTGCCGTTGACCGATCCGCTGCGCGATCAGACGCAAGCCAAGGGCCAAAGCTCATTGGCCGGCGCCGACGCCGATGATTCGCCGACCAACCTGTTCTGGGCGCGGTTCTGGCGAGTGACCCGCAAGGTGGCCCTGTACGGCAGCCCATTGTGGACCCTACTCATCGCCTGCGGTCTGATTCTGATGTTCAAGGCCATACTGCTGGCACGAGCGCGGCGGCATGGCAGTCCGAAAGCCCGTGTGGCAGCAGGTTGGAATGCCATACGCATGCTTGCCGAGCAAAGCGGCATCACAGCCAAGGGCACTCGTCGAGATCAGGCCGGTGCCATCGCCCGTCAACTCGGCACAGATGACCAGGCTTTGATCCAGCTTGGCCGGGAAGCCGACTACGCCACGTTCTCGGGGCAAGACATTGAATCGGGCCAAGCCACCACATATTGGGCAGGAGTCGACCAATTGCGCAAGGCAATGCTCGCTTCTTTGCCGCGTTTCAGGAGGATACGTACACGACTTCCCGTTGTCTAAATGAAAGTGCAACACCCGTTAGATTGGAAATTGCCTAGAAAACCAGTCCGAAGGGATGTCGCACCT
>PPYF01544766.1_pt1 | contig 24924 bp, 36 predicted proteins | sample 1559871 | NCBI WGS metagenome assembly PPYF01 (sample SAMN08240021, study PRJNA423297) | Human gut metagenome, whole genome shotgun sequencing project. | reverse complement strand
GCGTCTGGCCCGTCTGAGCGGCGGCGTTGCCGTCATCAAGGTCGGCGCGGCTACCGAGGCTGAAATGAAGGAGAAGAAGCTCCGCGTCGAAGACGCTCTCAACGCGACGAAGGCCGCCGTTGAGGAAGGCATCGTCGCCGGCGGCGGCACGGCTTACGTGCAGGCCGGCATCGCTGCCGAGAAGGTCGTCACCGAGCTCGAGGGCGACGAGAAGACGGGCGCTGCCATCGTTGCGAAGGCTCTGCAGGCTCCGCTGATGCAGATCGCCGCGAACGCCGGTCTCGAGGGTGCCGTGATCCTCAATCAGGTCCGCGGCTCCGAGATCCCCGGCTACGGCTTTGACGCCGCGAAGGAAGAGTACTGCGATATGATCGCCGCCGGTATCGTCGATCCGACCAAGGTCTGCCGCAGCGCGCTGGAGAACGCCGCCTCCGTCGCCTCCACCGTCCTCACCACCGAGGCGATGGTCGTGAGCATCCCCGAACCCCCCGCGCCGGCTCCCGCCGCGCCGGGCGTTGGAGAATACAACATAGGCAGGCACGCCCTCCGCCGCGGCAAGGCGCGTGCGCTCCGCCTTGAGCGCCGCGAAGAGACCGTCCGTGCCGGTCGTCGGGGCGGATGCCGCCGCGCTCTTCCGGCGGCGTTTTTTCTCTCCGCTCTGTGCCGCCGGCTCAAGGTGTACCGGCATGGCGATCTTCTCGCCGCCGAACAGCACGCCGTTGGCGGCCGCGGTCGGTTCCAGCGTGAAATGCTGCGCGTTCGTGCGCAGATATCCTGCTTCTTCCAGGCGGTCCAGCATGGCGAGCACCTTTTCCGCGGAGAGCTTCCGCATCAGGCCATACGTTGAGAGCCTGTCCAGCCCGAGCTGCAGAAGGCGCCGGTCGCGGCTGCCGCGCAGCGTCTGGACGATCAGCGTTTTTCCGACATAGTATCCGAGCGTTTCGCGCACGCGCACAACGCACGAGAGGATCATCTGCGCCGGTATCGTGATGTCCTCAAGCCGGTACGTTCTCCGGCAGTTGCCGCAGTTTCCGCATTCCTCGGCGTGCGGCTGCCCGAAATAGTCGAGAATGTACCCCCGCAGGCAGCGCGTCGTTTTGCAGTAGCCGGTCATGATCTTCAGCCGCTCATAGTCGCGGCGGCGCAGCTCTTCCCGCTCTGCGTCGCCAAGCTCCTCCCCGCCGCTCTGGATAAGGAATTTTGCCGTCTCCACATCGCCCGCGGAGTAGAGCAAAATGCAGTCTGCAGCCTCGCCGTCGCGTCCGGCACGCCCCGCCTCCTGATAATACGCTTCGAGGCTTTTCGGCATGTTGTAGTGGATCACGAAATTCACATTGGATTTATCGATGCCCATGCCGAAGGCATTCGTCGCAACGATCACGTTTTTCCGATCGAACTGAAAATCGTCCTGGCTTGTGCGGCGCTCGCCGTCCTCCATTCCGGCGTGATAACAGACCGCGGCGACGCCGCGGCTGCACAGCGTCCGGCAAACGCGCTCGGCGGCGGCGCGCGTGGCGCAGTAAACGATGCCTGTCTTGTCCCGCCGCGTCCGCAGAAGATTGAGCAGCGCGGACATTTTGTTTTTTGGGCGCTGCACGTCAAAGAAGAGGTTCGGGCGGTCGAAACCCGTGACACAGCGGACGGGGTCATGCAGTTCAAGCAGACGGACAATGTCCTGCTGCACCTCCGCCGTGGCGGTCGCGGTGAGCGCCGTCACCGGCGGGCGCTGCGGCAGCGAGGCAACAAAGTCCGGTATGCTCCGGTAGCTTGGACGGAAGTCCTGCCCCCATTGGGAGATGCAGTGCGCCTCGTCCACGGCCACAAGCGAGACCGTCACCGCCTGCATGAGTGCGGCGAAGCCCTCCGTTTCCAGCCGTTCCGGCGCGACATACAGCAGCTTGTACGCGCCCTCCCGCGCGCGGCGGTACACAAGACGCAGCTGCTCGGCGGTGAGCGAGCTGTTGATGTACGCGGCGCTGATCCCCGCGTTTTTGAGCGCCGCCACCTGATCCTTCATCAGGGAGATCAGCGGCGATATGACGATCGTAATGCCGCCGAGAAGCAGCGCGGGGATCTGGTAGCACAGGGATTTCCCGCCGCCGGTCGGCATGATGCCGAGCGCATCCCGGCCGGACAAAACGGCATCGACAAGCTCCTCCTGGCCCTGCCGGAAACGGCTGTGGCCGAAGCAGTGCTTCAGCACCTCGTATTTATCCATCGCCCGTTCCTCCCGCTCAACGTTCTGCCATAATTATACGTCCTGCCCGGAGATTTTCCAATGTCTTTTTGCAGAATACCGTGTGCGGTCTTTTTCCGCCGGAAAAGGCTTTTTTCCTTTGTCCGAATATGGTATAAATGGTATAATCGGTCGAAAAGGTTTGATCCAGTTCGATAAAGAAAGGAAAGAGACATATGGCGTACTATCGTCTGCCGGAAAAGGAGCTTCGCGCTTACTGCGAAGCCGTTATGGGCAAATACGGATTCAACGAAAAACAGAGCCGCGATATTGCCGACATTCTGCTCACCGCCGATCTGCAGGGACTGGAATCCCACGGCGTGCAGCGTCTGATCCGCTACCACCGCGGTGTGAAAAGCGGCGTGATCCGCCCGGACGCCGTGCCGGAGGTCGTGCATGAAACGCCGCTCTCCGTCGTGCTCGACGCGCACAGCGCCATGGGCCAGATCGCCGCCGTGGACGCGATGGAGCGCGCCATTGCCAAGGCGAAGCAGTACGGCTTCGGCGCGGCGGTCGTGCGCAACTCCAACCACTTCGGCGTCGGCGGCTATTATGCCATGATGGCCGAGCGCGAGGACATGCTCGGCATGTGCTTTACGAATACGCAGGCCATCTGCGTGCCGACGTTCGGCCGCGAGGTCATGCTCGGCACAAACCCCATCGCCTTTGCCATGCCCGCCGATCCCATCCCCATGCTGTACGACGTGGCGACCACGGTCGTGCCGCGCGGCAAGCTGGAGGTCTATGCCAAGCAGGGCAAGCCCATGCCGCTCGGCTGGGCCGTCGATGAAAACGGTAAGGACACCTCCGACGCCAAGCGCGTCATCGACAACATCAACTCCAAGGCGGGCGGCGGCATTCTCCCGCTCGGCGGCTCCAGCCCCGCGACCGGCTCGCACAAGGGCTACGGTCTCGCGCTGATCGTAGAAATTCTCTCCTCGATCATCGCCGGCGGCGCAACGTCCAACCATGTGAGCAAGAACGGCCTCGGCGACACGTCGCAGAGCTTCTTCGCGCTCGATTACGGCATGTTCGGCGACAAGGCCGCGATGCGCGAGAGCCTTTCGACGCTTCTGCAGGAGCTGCGCGACAGCGCCAAGGCCGAAGGCCGCACCCGCATTTACACCTCCGGCGAAATGGAGGTCGACTCCCGCAATGAAAAGCTCAAAAACGGCATCCCCGTCAACGACTCCACGCTCGCGGAGCTTCGCACCGTCGGCGGCGAGCTCGGACTCGATTTTGACGCCATGGTGAGCGTCAAAGCTGCCGAGTGAACGCAAAAAAGCGCCGTGATATGCGGCTGCGTGAGTTTGACTATTCCCTGCCCGGCGCTTATTTTCTGACGGTATGCACCAAAAGCCGGCGGCAAATTCTTTCAACCATCCACGAAGGATGTACCATTCTTTCAGCTGTCGGCCGCATTTGTGAAACGCAGCTTTTGCTTCTGGAGGAACGTTATCCCGTAAGAATTGAACATCATGTGATCATGCCGAATCACGTTCATATGCTGCTCTCTCTTTATCGGGCGGAGCAGAGCCCCGCCCCTACAATATCTGATATCCTATGCTCATGGAAATCCGTCACGACCAAATTGGTTAATACAGAAATGCTTACGCCGGGAAACGTGGTATGGCAGCGGTCATTTTACGATCATGTAGTACGAAATGAAGATGATTTTCGGGACGTATGGCAGTACATCGACAACAATCCGAAAAAATGGGAGCTTGACCGCTTTTATTCCCTGTAGGGGCGGGGCTCTGCTCCGCCCGCACCAGCGGGACAGTTTACCGGAGGAAAAGCGAAAAAGCCGCAGATTGGGCGCAAAATACCGGCAATTTCTGTTGACAACGGCAGCGCAACGTGATAAAATACACAAGCTGCCGAGAAATCGGCAGAAGCTGCTGGCATAGCTCAGTCGGTAGAGCAGCTGATTCGTAATCAAAGCAGCGCCTTTTGAATGCTTGTTTAGCCGTAAAGTCATTGTTTTTCAATGGTTTTGCGGTTTTTTTACTAAACAAACGGGCGCGGTGATTTTGTCAGGTTAGAGTAAAATCTTTGAGCTAATTTTAGACAAGGTGATTTGCGCTTCAACTCCAAAAACTGAACTTTTGGGGGTATAAAAATGGGTGTTCCTAAAAAAATTCGGCGAGCTTCTAATCCTGTCGGCGTTTGCTTGGAGGACGCTTTCAACAAGTTCATTATTGAGAAAGAAGCGCTCCAGCGTTCGGCGGCAACAGTAGAAAGCTATCAGAAGTCTTATCAGCGCTTTCTCCAGTCTTTTGAAGGTGAAATTGATGGAGATACTTTTCTTTGTTCTGAACTCACAGAAGATACTATCTTTGAATGGATGGCCGCGCTAAAGAGTGATGGTATTCGCCCGCAGTCTATCAACCATTATCTAAGAGATATGCGGACGTTCGTAAACTGGTGCAAGAAAAAAGAATACATTACTGGTAAGCTCAATGTTCAGCTCACCAAAACACAGGAAGAGCTTCCCAAAGACTATTCTAAAGAAGAAATGGATTTGCTCTTGCGCAAGCCCATTCATAAAGATGAATTTGTTGAATGGCGTATGTGGGCTATTGTAAACTTCATCTATGCTACTGGCGCAAGAGAAGATACTATCTGTAATTTGGTTGTAGGCACAGTAGACTTGAAAAGCAAGCGTATTGTCTACACCCACACCAAGAACAAAAAACCACAGGTAATTCCAATCTCAAATGCCCTTGCTTCTGTTTTGCGCGAATACATCAAAATGTGGCGAAGCGACGCCCGCGCAAGTGATTATCTGTTTTGTAGCATTTCGGGTGAAAAACTTAGTGGAAACGCTATCCGCAAAGCATACGCTACTTATTCCCATAAGCGCGGGGTAGATAAAACTTCCCTTCACGGTATCCGGCATACTTTCGCGCGGGAATGGATTTTAGCCGATGGTTCCCCCTTCAAGCTACAGAAATTGCTTGGACATTCTACGCTTGATATGACGAAGAACTATGTCAAGCTCTATGGTAATGATTTGAGTGAGGATATCAACGAGTTCAACCCATTAGACAAAGCCAAAAAGAAATATGAGAGAACCAAAAAGGTAAGATAATGAGAAAGGGATAGGCCGTAGCCTATCCCTTCTTTTAGTCATTGCCTAAAATTTTCTCTTCTACCTTCTCAATGCGCTCATTGAGTAGAATGAGAGATTGAGAGATTTCCTTTAGTGTTTCTTTCTGCTCATCCACAATGCCGTTCAAACGTTCCTCGCGCGCGGTAGCTTCTTTCTTATTGGTGTAGAAGAGCCATACAAAGAGGGCACACCAAATACCCTACTGTAGCACTACTTCAACAATCGGTTGAAAGTCCATTAGATTACCTCCATCGTTTATTTCCAAGTGCCCGCATTATTTATATACGGAACAACTTGTTTCCAAGTTCCCCCTATATTTACCCAAGGAGTAGCCTGTTTCCAAGTTCCATTTACATTCACATATACCAAAATTGCTAAGGAGGCTGGCGCGGTAAAAGTCATAGTTTGCGTTGCTACAGCGCTTCCAGTTCCACCAGCACCGTTGACGTATACTTTGATAGTAGTATTGGGTGAAGCTTCTCCAATATAGTAATATGTAGATGTTCCTTTAGTCATACTAAAAGAAGTATCCCATCCACCTACGCTATCTCCAACATCACAACGCAACATCCAATCATTTGGCGCATAATAAGTTCCATACGAGCCGTTAGAGCTTGTTGCAACTAATTTTATAACAAATTGATTTCCATCTAAACGTGCAATAGAAGCGCTACCGCTCATTGCCCAATGGTTTGAACCACCGGAAAAAGTTTTATTTTGCTCATAGGCGCTATCTTGTGGGAGAGTTGGAGCGGAGTTTGTCCAAATGGCTTTTGGCTCTTGCCCAGTTGGAACAGTTTGAGTGACTGTTTTTTGTGCAATTGCACTATCACCTTGATTGAAGGACGTGGTAATTGATGTGCCCGCGGTTGCTTCCCCAATATAGTAAAAAGTCTATCTTCCTTTTGATACAGAGAATTGGGTAGTTGTATTACCTTGGCAAGTCAAATTCCACTTACTTGGCGCATAATAATTACCAGACGGGCCGTTGCTATTCCACATTGCCATACGCACGGCAAATTGGTTAGAACCTAATGAGGCAATATAAATAGTGCCACTTATTACCCAGTGGTTAGAACTGCCAGATATTGTTTTACCCTGTAGCCACTATGCGCCAGAAGGGAGAGTGGGCTCTGTTGTTGTCCAAGTTCCCATTCAACTCACCTCTTATGAATATTTGAAATAAATATCCCCATCAGAGCCACCGGAAGGTTCAGACGTTCCAGAGGAAATTTTACGAACCTTATCACCGCATATATAGCAGTTAGTTCCATCACTTTGAATTAGCCAAGTATCTTGTGCATAGGAATATATTCCGTGATTTATGCCGTCTCCTTCATATCCTACAAACATAGCATTTCCAGTAGTAGTATTTTCGGCGCGCAAACCACTCAACATTCCATTTGGAGATTTTGTCATAAGTCCATTCCAAGTGTTTTGAACAACAACCGGCACATTGAAGTTGAAGTCTGACTTGCTCCAATCGAACACCGGTAGGGTAATGACTATAGCTTCTTTGGAGAGGACGGTGGTGAGCTTGTCTGTAATTGAAGCTTGAATAGTCCATTGCTTTGTATAATCAAGTGTCGCCTCATAGGTAGCGTTCACGGAATTATTTTTGATTGTAGCTGTTGCGTCTACCCAATCGCTGTATGTTCCATTTCCCTCTTTCCAACGAACTTTGATAGCTACGGTATTATTTTCAGCGCCAAAGGTTGAATTGAAGAATGTGCCTTTGATGGTGATAGTGCTTTTGTTGGTGGTTGCATCTGGATTTGTTGCCGTCATTGAGATTGTCGGCTTGAACCACTACACCAACGGAATAGTGGCGGTTTGGGTAGTAGAATATCCACGGCTATCCGTAATAGAAAATTGGAAGCTATCATTTACAACATTGAATGTTGGAGTGGTGCTATTCTCCACTATTACGCTGCCGTGCTTCGCAGATAGCGCTTTGCGCGTAGCATTATATTTTGTTTGCGGATTTATGGCTACTGAAACCGTATCATACCCCACAATTGCTGTTGAGCTGTTGCCTGTGAGCGCGGTTTGAGGGTTCGTAATGGTGAATACGGGGTTCAGCGTCGGCTTACAATCAGCTTCCGAAGCATAGCCCGCAATATCTACTATATCTTGCCCTAAGCTCACACCATTAGAAGCAAACGTCTCAACAATGAGGCGAATAGGAATACTCTTATCTGTAGCTCCTAATGAATTGAATAGAGAAGTGGGAATAGTCCATTGAACAGTGCTGCCGCCAATACCTTCCGCAATAGTGGTAATAGTTTCTCCCACTTTGTAGGAGAGATTATTGGTGTAGCTATCATCCATAGCAACAATATTGATATTTACAGTCTTACCAATATCCGCGCCAACCGCAGAGATAGCGCTTACACCGATAGTAGTAGATGGAACACATTCAAGATATTCTGTTTGTTCTTTACCTACATACTGCGGGACACATTGACACCACGCATAGATACGATATTTGAAATTTAGCGCAGATAGCACATTATACTTATACTCATATACATAAGAACCGTTTACAATGGAGTGCTCGGCGCTATCATATCGGTTGCTACTTACATCCTAAACAATAAAAGAATAATTGTTGGGCGGTTTCATCGTATAGCCGGATAAATGGCTATAGCTCACGCTATAATTTCCACTAATAACTACACGAATATATTTTCCATCATCCTTGATTACTTGGGAATAGGAAAGCGACGCTTCATAATTACACCGGGAAGCATAAAGTGTTCCAGTATTTAGCGGATACCTACCGCCATCAACAAGGCTAATACTGCAACTTGTAGCCATTAGTTATCCCCTCCTACCCAAAAAGCGCCCGTGCGCTTATTATTTGAATAATCCTCAAAGCGAGTGTTTCCAATACGCAGATATTGAGACGCAAATAAATTGATAGCATCCACGCCAGTATTATTTACATCGAGTAATACCGTGCTCCCGCTTTCAATTTTCATACCATCTTCATTGACGATAGTAGAAATATCGCTATCTGTCTTTGAGATTTGGAGGCCGTTCTCATCAAACTTGAAGCCTGTAGTAGTGGAAACGCTATTGATATTCTTTAGAGAGTTCTCAATCTGAATTTGAACATCCTATGCGCTGATTGAAGTCTTTACACTATTTTGAACTTCTTGAATAGATGAGTTGAGAGCATCCAAACTTTCCTTAGTAGTTTGCTTGCTCTCTTTGACTTCCATAGAGATTTTATCCGTAGCAATTTGGAGAGCGGAGTTTTTACTTTCCAGCTCATCGGTTTTACTCGCTACCAAGTCAATTTGCTTTTTCTATTTATCGACGCGCGCATACGTCTATTTTATAGCGTCGCCTATACTCGTGGGATTGCTTTCGGTTTCTGCGGAAGTCTCGTTATACTTCCATTGAGTTGTTTCTTTTAGTGCGCCATTGTATTCAATCTTATCATTGAGAACATAAGAGGTAATTGTTTGATTATCTCTTGTTTGTAGTGTAAGCTTATCTCCTACTTCTAATGCAGGATTTCCGCGCCAGCTACACGAAAATACATCAATCGTTATATTACCAATTGCCTCAATTCCATTATGAATTAGAGTTGCTATATCGTCGCGCAGTTCCCAAAAAGGATTATCTCTTACATATTGTGTAGAGCCTATTTGTGCAGTGCTTTCGCTGACATTATCACCTAATTCTGTAGCGCTGCAAATTGTCTAAAGGCGCTTTCCGCTTCCACTACTAAATTCAAAATAAGTATCCTTAGAGATTGCTAATACTGCATTTCCTTCTTTGCTTAGTTGCTTGAAGCACAAAGTCCCCGCAGAGTTGATAAAATAGATTGTTTGTGTAGCTTCGGCTAAATAATCAAGCGCCTCTCTTATTGTCTCTGTGCCGTCGAAGTTCGCGCCGTCCTCATAGGAAACGGTAAAGCCATCTGTGCCGGTAATGCTGACACCTAAAAGTGTAGCACAGGCCGCCGCAAATTGAGCTGTAGTGTATGGCTTCTCAACCACAAGCTCACTAACTGTATGTGCGGCCGCTGGGTAAATCGCATCATAGGCCGTAATAGAAAGCTCATTCGTCTTTTCGTCTCGGTGGATTTCGGAAATATAGAACGTGGGATAGGTAATGTATTCCGTTTCAACCTCATTACTTACAAGGCGCGGACTGATACCAATTTTGATAGAGTTAGTTGTTGAGTAGGCTAACTCTCTATCTTTATCTCTTAGATGGATATTTAGGCGCTGGCATATACCAAAGCCAAAAAACTTACCATCTTCACCTACGCGCTAAATATCAAAGGAAATAATTCTGTCCTCATCGGTGTAGGTATCTACCAAAGCAGAGCCTTGGTAGAACTCTGCTTTGGCTTTGATTTTGCGGACAGACGCACTAATAGCAGTATTATATGCGGTTGTAGTTGTTAGCATAGTCTGTCCTCCTTACAGTTGAGTAAATTTGAGTTTCATTTTCTTATACTTCACGTTGCTTTGCTGAATGGTGTAGTAGTCTGTATTATACGAGGAACAAACAACAGGGAGTTCCGCTAAAGCCCCCGTTTGAGGCTCACGATAGGAAATCGTTATAGAGAATGATTTTATATCCGCAAGCAACTACTTCATTGTTTCATCATCCAATGGAATAACCTCTACCTCTACCGTTGTCTTTGTGTTGTGATAATCAACCACGGAATTATAAGAGGCGTTAGTTTGAGAAGTATAATTCACGGTATATCCAACTTTCAACGAGCTTGTATAAGCGCTATAGTCGTGTGAGCCAATTTGAAAATAAGCCATTTATACCCCTCCTTACACAAGATTTATTCCAAGACTACCGCGTTGACGTGTGAGCGCGTTGATACTATCAACGCTGATTTCTGCAAATGTCTTTCCGTCTACTTGGAGAACAATAGGCGTATTGCTTCCACCCATTCCCGCGGCGAGACGTTCGGCAATTTTATCAAGCCATTCTGTATTGTTTTCCAGAGGCACAACCGCTTCCGCGCCGTGCTCGCCTAATCCTCCAAGAGCACCATTCCCATAGTTGAACAGAGTAGGCGCATCGAACACACCGCCACGCGCATACCAACTAATTGCGAACCTGGGCACGCTCGGCGGGGAGAGACTAAAGCTACCGGAAATAGAAATGTGAGGCATTTTCAAGTGTGGCAAGCTCCAACTGAAATTGAAGAAGCTCTTGATTTTATCAAGAATACTCTTCACCTTTTCACGAGCTTGTCCAAGAATACTACCGAACTTATCACGGATAGCAGAAAGTTTACCACCTGTTAGAGCATCAATAGAAGCATATGCACTTGAAAAGATACTCTTCAATCCAGCGCCTAACGCGGCAACAATGCCCTTGATACCGCCGCCATTTTCTTCATAAGCCTACTTCATAGCGGAAAGGTGAGCTTGTGTCTGCTCTTTGGCTGCGGCGACAGCATTGGTAATTACGCCTTTGATGGTAGCCCATTTTTCACTTGCTTCTGCCTTTATAGCATCAACCTTTTCAGAAATGGCAGACTTCATATTGCCAAACCACTCTTTTACCTTGCCAACCATACTTGAAACAAAGTTAGCAATCGCGGCGCATACTTCGCTTACTTTCGCTTTGATAGCGTCCCAATGAGTAATGCAAAGAACAATAATTGCAATGAGCGCGGCAATGGCTGCGGCGATAAGCAAGTATGGCGCGAGAGCTGCCCAAGTAGCTGCGGCGAGAGCTCCCAAAGTAGCTACTTGCGCGGCATCCATAGCAAGCTTTATAGCGGCCACCGCGTTATACATCGCTACGGCGGCGACAATCACGCCAATAACCGCGGCAACGGCAATAAGAACCGGTTGAAGTGTTGCCCAATTTTGCACGACAAAGCCCACCACAGCGCTTACTGTATTCTATACAGTTTGTAGCGCACTCACAATTCCGTCAAACATTGCTTGAAGTGCGGGGTAGGGTTCTAATGCGGTGTGGACACCCTCTACAAAGCTCTGGAAGAATTGCTTCACTCTTGGCTTGATATTATCAATTACAGTCCCTACAGAACTAATCAAATCCTTGGTGAGCTGCCCAATATCGGCGTTATCATCCATCAAGCCAACAAGCCAGTTTGTCCACGCGGCTTTCATCATAGCAACAGAGCCTTGAATTGTTTTCGCGGCCTCGTCTGCTGTCGCGCCGGTAATGCCCATTTCTTCCTATATAGCGTGAATAGCGCTATATACATCCGAAAGATTATTTATATCATACTTGATACCTGTGAGCTTTGTAGCGTCGGCAAGCAAACGTTCCATTTCTTGCTTTGTGCCGCCATAGCCCAATTTGAGGTTATCGAGCATTGTATAATTCTATTTTGCAAAACCTTGGTAAGCGTTTTGAATGCTTTCCATAGTGCTACCCATACGGTTGGCATTATCGGCCATATCAGTAATTGCCATATCCGCAATCTGCGCGGCCTTGGCAGTATCGCCGCCAACGCTCGCAATGAGGCCAGCACTAAATGAGGTAGCCATTTCCATATACTGATTAGCACTCATCTATTGATTTTTGTAAGCGTCGCGTGCATAAGCTTGAACAGTTTTACTATTCTCCTTGAATAGCATATCAATACCGCCAACCAACTGTTCATAATCGCCATAAGCACTTAGCGCTTTCTTACCAAGAGCCAAAACCGCAACACCCGCCGCCGCACATCCAGCAACAAACGCCTTTGCAATTTTCTTACCCAAGTCTGCAAAGGATTTGCCCATATTCTTTATGACTTTATCGGCTTCGCCTTTCATTGAATTTACCTTTGCTTTGAAGCCTTGAATTGAGCTTTTAGCCTACTCCATTCCTTGCTTGAATTGGGCAATTTCGGCCTTTATAATAACTTTCAATTCTTCATTCATTATTCGCATCCCCTCCATATTTCATATTATAGGTATGTGCGAACTATCTAAATCTCAAAGCAGATAACTCATCTGTTTGAGCTTGCTTTTCCTCTTGTAATTTTTCTCTATCGAAGATAGTCGGATAAGCATCTTCTAAAGAGGGCAGAGAGCACTTACTATCATATATGCGCCCTACACTAACGCCTATCAGTTGAGCAAGTCTGTAGTCAAAGAAAGCTTTTTCTTGAAGTTCGTTCTTTTGTCTGCGCTGTTTGCTTTTGAGTAAACGCTCCAATTCGGCAAGCGTCATATTCCAAAAGTCAAATTCCCCAATACCCCAATCAAGAGCTTTATCTAACAACTCAACTATCTTATCTGTGTAAAGAAAGGGGGCTATATTTTGCGAGCCCCCTTCCATTAGTTTTTTTCGGCTTCCTCGGTGCTGGCGTCAGCGGGAAGTAAACCAGAAACCTTATAAACCTCAAGAATTACCTTGATAAAGTCGCTTGCGCTATGTCCATCACCAATATAATCATCATAAATATCATAGGCTTCATTTAGCCCAATCCCGTGATGGAAATATTGAAGGCTCGCGTAGAGAATAGCAACCATAGATGTAATAGTTGGTAATGTATCCCCATCTCCAAAAATAGCAATAGGATTACATCCAATCTGTTTCTCAAGCATTACGATATTACGGGTATTCAAGCGTAATTTATAATCGCGCCCACCCGCGCTAAAATCAACATACAGCATTTATTTTTCCTCCATTTATAAAAAGTTGGGGGAGGGGGAGAAAAGAAACCTCCCCCAACTCCCCATATGGGAATTATGCCCAAGCCATAGCGGAATTGGGCTTGATACTCAATTCATAAGTAAGAGCAGCATTCACGCCAACGCTATCCAACTTTACGCTGGAAGTGCCAGTAAAGGTGCAAGTAGCGCCATCGGGAAGCTCAACCTTCCAAGAGATTGAACCACTAAGGCCATTGAGCGTGGTGAACTGTGTCTTATCATAAAGGAACTTGAACGCGAGACTATCACCATAATTCAAGATACCATCGGTATACATATGCGCGGCGTCCGAAAGAACTGTAATTTCAATAGCTTCCGCTTCGCCACCCAAATCGGGAATTTCCTACAAGTTGGTAAGTTCGGTGTAATCGCTTCCACTTGCTTCCTTATAGGATAACTTGATACCCTTGGAAATTGTAGCCATAAAATCTACCTCCGTTATTCAAAAGGTTCGAGAGCTAAAGCCTCATAACCCATAATCTTCTAAATCATAGAACTATTCATATCATATAGCTCTCCACAACTAATGCGCTTGAAGCCTAACGGCCTCAACAACTCATCAATTTGGAGCGCATAGTGTTGTAAGTCGGCAATTCGTTCACCCCATACCTTTACTTGGTATTGGATACGGCTATAACCAAGTGTGTCGCCCTCTTCGGCGGCAACATTGGACAGTTCCATATAACTCACACAAGGCGTTGAAAGCCCGCTGTGCAGCGTCATTTCATAGTGAACGGGTAAGCCGGTTTTTTGGAGAGCTTCAACTATTTTAGAATGAAAATCAATCATTCGTTATACCCTCCCCTAATAGCTGTGTAATTTGATTGCGGTTATCAGATAGCGCCGGGCGCATATATGGGTGTGGGTGCTGGCCGTGGGTAAAATGTAATTTCCCTTCATCATCCCTATAAGCCCACGGTGTTTTTCGGCCATTGCCTCCTTCGGCAAAAAGCCCTGTTCCATACTCAACATAAGGCGCATACTCTAAAGGTGTATATACTATACCTTCGATAGTGGCGCCGCCGTCCTCTATACGGCTTGTAATACTGCGACGTAAAGCACCACTATCTATTGGAGCCGTTTCTTTTGCGCTTGTCTCTACCAATACGCAAGCCTGCTACATTCCTTTTCGTATGGTTGCGCCATCCTCCATCTTGGAGAACTTGGCAAGCAGTTCGTCCGCTCCTTGAATTTCAATACTCATTTTTGACGCGCCATATATACTTGGTTATATCTGCCCTTCACCACATAGAGCACTTTCAACGTTTCATCGCCATAGAGCACAACGCATTTATCATCTATTGGTTCAGTTGTGATACCCAAGTATTGAGCATCCTTGTAGAGTATATTATCTGTGAGTTGAGTATTGAGAAGGCTAACTGCCATATGGATTTTTGCGGATGTATCGGAAAGAGCTGGCTGGCCGTAGGCGTCCTATGCGCCATATATCTTATAGGTATATTCTCTAAAGTGCTGGCGCATCTTATAACACCTTCAACTTGCGCTTAGCGTTGAGTGTAGCAAGAATATCGGCGGGGTATCCATCAATGTAGCTTTCACTCACGCTTCCCGCATTATAAGCAGATAAACCCTCCGCGCCCATACGGTTGAGTTTGATAACCGCAATACGCTCGGCAATGAGTTCAAGAGAATAATCTAAATCTCTGCGGCAGTAATCCTCTACTTCGGCAATCGCCATTTTGAGAGCAAGCCCAATCTCCGCATCAGAGAAATTTTCCGCGCCCGCGCCAAGCAAAATTTTCACTTCATCAATCATTTTAGTAGCCTCCTATTAGGAGGGGGAGAAAACTCCCCCTTTATTTTCAGAATAAATTAGGAAGCCGCCTCGGTAATCTTGCACGCCTTGGTAGCGTCGGTAAGAGCGCAAATATAGCAATCGCGCAGATAGATGGAGTTCTTGCGGGTATCGGCGTCGCGCTCCTGTTCAACCTCTACATCTTTCTTGAGGAAGAGAGTGATAGCTTCATTAGTCATAACATAAGCCTTATCAGTCAGAGCCTTGGTAGCAACAACAGGGATACCGGCAATAGTGCCAACCTGTCCGTTATACACAACTTCGCCCTAACGAGCGGAAACATAATCGTTGTCCTTGCGGAGAGCAGCCTTCCACTTATTAGGAATGACAATGAAGATTTTACTTTCATCCTCAATATTGAGCTCGCTGATAGCGTCAACAATGACATCATAGGAAAGCGCAGAGCCCTTAGCAAAAGTAATACCCTGCACAAGTTCCGCACTACCACCAGAGTTCTTAGTAGCAAGAGCGGCGTAGAAGTCGCTTGTCATTTTATTAGTCATAACCTGCGTTGCGCCCTTGAGCATAAAGTCAACAATGAGGTTATCCTTCATAAAATCTTCGTCGTAGTAATCCGCGGCCTACTGAATGAGCTTCACGGTGTAGTCATTGCCGACATAAGCAATAGAGCCACGAGAGCCCGCAGTAGAGCCAACGCCAACGCCAAGAGCCTCAGCAACGCCAGAGTAGGTATAGGTGTTGATGGTTTTCGTCATACCCGCAGAAGCAACGAGACTATCATCAATAGTCATCATAGAGCGAGCATTGATTTGAGTAGTGAGTAAGTCTTTGGCCTTGGCCTCAATAACCTTATTCGCATAAACAGTGTTTGCCATATATGTAATCCTCCATTATCCAAAAAACTTGGAAAATATTTCTGGCTATTCAATAGCCAACTTATTCAATTCAGCCATAGACATTTTCTTTACAGCATCTTTTGTAATTTCGCCGTTAGAAGAAGAATTGCCCTTGGGAGTGTTGCCCGCAAGTCGCTTTTCTACTTCGGCCTTTACCGCCGCCTTGAAAAGTCTATCCAATGTATCAATATTTGTTTGAGCTTCCGTAATATCCTCACCGATAGAAATAATATCGGCAAATTCCGCGCTTAGTCCACGAGAGCTAAGCACGCTTTTCAACTCACTCTTATTCTTTTCAATTTGAAATTGCGCGAGCTGGCTTTGGAGCTCTTCAATACGCATTTGAGCTTCTGCGTCTTTGCGCTGTTGCTCATCAAGAGAAGTTAGGGAAAGCTTCTTCTCGTATTCTTTCTTTTGCTTTGCGAGAGCTTGATTTACTCGCTTATCGCTCTCACTCTGTAAGAGGCGGAGAACCTCTTCTTGGGTATACGTCTTAGCCTCTGGTTCAGTGCTCGGATTGTTTTCCGCACCCTGCCCCTACTGGTTATTTTCCATACCTTTATTTTCGTTATCCATTATGTAATTCCTCCGTTATGATTTTGCGGGAAGCCCGCAACCCCATTATTTGATTGTTCGTTTAGTGTCTGAACCCCCAAAGCGACATATATAGAAGGAAGAAACGGGAAAATCCCGTTTCTTCCAGAAAACAACTTAGAAAAATTCTTTTCCCTCGGCATATGCCTTACGGCATTCCTCAAGGGACATTACATTTGCACACCCGCCAACTGTTAGCCATTTCTCTTGGACAACATCATTCTCCCACCCACAAACAGGGCAATCTTCATAAGGTTCTTTGAAGATATACTTTCCGCAAACCGGGCAGGGACGAATAGCAGGGTTTTTCTTATTATTTTCCGTATTCATTTATTTGTTCCTTCCAATATTCTTCTGGTGATTGCTTATCTGGCACAAATAGAGTTGATATTGTTCCTTTATCGCTCAATATACCTATTCGCCCGGAAGAATGTTCAAACTTGAAGAGCCAATCCATACTACTCATAAAGCCCTCCATATCCTTTCCGTCAATGTCTTTTTTCATAAAGGCATCGGCCATTTCTTCATACTTCTGCCACGCTTCATCTCCGGTTAGGCCGGTGAGTTCTTCCGCGTGGTTCTAATGTCTCTTTGTTCGTTTATAGAAGTGCAGCGGTTCTCCACTCTTCTATAGCTCCTTCACCTTATCAATAGCCCGCTGGACAATATCAGGCGGTTCTACGCGGATTGTTTTGCTATGAGACGGAACAGACATTGCTCTTGTGCGCCGTGGTTTTTCTTTCGGCTTTTCTTGTAGTCTACTATCTTCTTTCTGTGAAGTCAAATCCATTACGGGCACAATACAACACCGGCAACGCGGATGAACGGGAACGGGCATAGTAGCATCAATGGGATATTCCTTCCCATCCAGCTCGGCGCATTGCGGGCACGTCCTACTTGATTTATCAGCCACAATTTTCACTTTCTAAATGCCATAGTTTTTATAGCGTTCTCGCGCTGTTTGCGTCTGAATGTGGGCTATTTCTGTGCGGGCTATGGTGTCCGCGCGATTGTATCCAACACCAAACTCTTCCATAAGCATATGTTTTAGTTCGGTTGTTTTTTTGCCGGTAATCACGCAATCAACAAGAGCATCATTCAAGCTTTCTTGGAGCTTATCAATGTTGCCCCAAACACGGGCGCTCCAATTCTTTCCATCTGCACACCAAATAGAATTGATAAGTTGGTTAGCATTCTCAATACTTGGTTGGGTGAATGCTGATTGTGATGGGAGAGAAATAGACTTCCAAATATGTTCATAGGCTTCTTCAAATTTCTTGGAGAACAATACTTCTTGCTTATCGCCAAGTTTTTGAAGCTCTAAGCGTAAAGCGCCTTGAAGCTTCCAGTAGGTATCTAATTTATATAAATCCGCTACAGAAGGCGTTATACCCTCCGCAGTTTGACGCAGTAGCTTTTCATAGGTAGCTTCAAATTGTTTTATGAGCCGTCGCATAGCTTTAGAGTAGTAAATATTCAACTCTTTTTGAAGCTCGGTTATAGATTGCGTGGCTTGCTTTTCTTGCGCCCGGCGCATACGCTCAATCCAATATTCTTCTGTTTGGCTCATTCCTCATCACCATCATCAGGTGTATTGGTTGGCGCGAAAGAATAGAGTTCCATCTTCTTCTGTTTCTCTTCGGTAATAGCCTCTAATTCCTTATCTACATCACTCACTTGAGGTATCATACCAAGTAATGTTTTATCACTTACTACGCCTTGTAGTCCCTTGACTGTGTTGAGAATGTCGCTATTATCAGAAGGAATATTGCGCGTAAATGTAATAGAAATATCGCGGAAAACCTCTTCGCCAAGCTTTAGAGAAGCGACGCCCGCAATAAGCTCAATACGGCGTTGGAGCGCTTTCTTCATATTACTCTCAATGGCTGCGGCCTTCGTCTCACAACCGGTAAGGCGGTAGCGGATAGCCACGCCAGAGCTTACCCCGCCTACAAATGTCTCACTGGAAAAGTCGGGGCATTTTGCAATGCGGTAGATACTATCGTGAATGCGCTTGAGGATATTTTCAACTTGTGCATCATTCGCGTTTTTGGTAAGCCATTCCGCGGCAGCTCCCTCCGGAAGAACCAAGACGCGGTTTTCTTTCATAGAAATAATATCATCCGTCTCGGCGTCGCATCCGGTAATGGAAAGGTAGGCATCACAAAAAGCATCATAATCATCAATCTCACCAGAGAGGATTTCGTTGTATGCATCTTGAAGGCTCAAAATACAATCAAAAATATTGCGCTCATCTTTATCCAAATAGAAGATATTGGCCGGGCATTGATTGAAGTAATGGGGCTCTTCGGAAAGAAATACAAGTCCACCATTCTCTCCACTCATTTTATAATGGCGCACAGTAATATTACTGTAGGCATCAAGAAAGTAAGTGTTGCTTTCATCCCACTCGTTAGCCTTATACCATCTTACAAAGTAGAGTAAATCCTAACTCAAACTATCATCATACACACCAAAACAGTTGAGCGGATTGATAAGACGGAAACGCACTTTTCCATCACTATCTATATACATAAGTTCCGCGGCCACACCATATACAAGAGCATCATTTAGAAAATCGCTATCCTCGTCTTGGTAATCGTTATATTTCAAACACTCCATAATCTCATCAATAGGAGTTTCGCTACTGTAGGAGATATAGCCCGGAGAAGCAATGTATCCGTTATAGGAGCTTACTATATCGCTACAGTAGTTAGTGATAACCTTATTACAAGGTTTAGTAGTATCGCTATATGACTTATTTAGTATAGCTTGCTTACCGTCGAAGTAGTTCTTGTAATTGCGCAACGTAGGACGAACCGCAACTATAAACTAATTCATCATTTTATTGATAAGCGCGGGAGTTAGTTCTGTATCCTTATTTAGAAAGAACATTAGCAAGTTCCTCCTCTAATTTGTTTATTTGCGCGCGCCACTCTGCGCGGTTTGCTTTACACTCGGCGTATTCGTCAGCAGTAAGCCAGCCCTCCATAAACTTTAGAGCTTTATAATCAGTAGCATCTAATTGAGCTTTCAGAGTTGCAATTTGAGAACGTAGGGCGCGCGCAGTATCATTTTTTGTTTCTGCGGGTGAAGGTGTGCGCGAAAGAATTTTGAATTTCCCATCTACTACGGCGTAGTAGTGGTATTTGGTTGGGAGAGGTTGCTTCCGTTCGGCTTCGGTAATTTCAATATAGGGTTCTGTATCTTTGCCGAAGGAACGAACCTTGCCAGTAGTGGCGTCATAATTTACTTTTATCATTTTGGTTTCCTCCGGTTAGGTTTTGTAGCATATCGCATTGATTGAGCAGTTGGAAGAGTTGACGGAGCTACCATCATACATTATATACGCGCCATTGTATTCATCATAACTATCAAGATAAATAGAAGTATTCATCCAACTTGAACTTCCCCAAGTCTATCCATTATTACCGTTATAATCACTACCAACATTCAAATATGTTTGATGGTAGTTATAATTACTGTCCTACCAGAAAATTACTACCTCTTTGGCATTGTATAAATTTCCTTCATCTATGGATGTTGTAATGTTCCAATCAGAGCCACTACCAATACTATAATAATTCAATAAATCTGGAAGCGAACCCCAAGAAGTATCATAGTCTTTTACAGTATTCTTTATAAGTATTTGTGGATAGCCACCACCAGATGGAACGCCATTATTAGCAGAGACTTGTGTTGTATCTACAGAAATTGTTCCTTCATTCGAGATATTTATAGCTGTCCCAGCTCGGAAAGGAAGAGGATAAAGTGCTCCGCCTCGTCTGATATAAGGATTTCGGCGTAAATTAGCTGGCCCTTCAACGTGTTTTCCAATAAATAGTAAAGCATATTGTTTCCCATCAGAAGCATATTTCGGCTATTCATCCAACTCATCATTTATATATAATACGCCGTCATCAGAAATCGTAATTCTACCTATATCAGAATTATTATATGGTGATGTATTTGAAACTACTTTTACTCCACCAAGTCTTGAATAAGAGGCTTGTGGCAATGTGTAAGAACTTCCACCGCTACCGCTCGCGCTAATCACATTATTCTGAATAGTAATATTTTCGCCTGCGGTGAGTTTGTCTTGTTTCGCGGCCAGCCCATTATTTAGAGCTTCTTTTGTGGCGAGAGCATCCAAACTTTGGTGCTCGGTGAGGTAGCCCGCATCATTCTCTAATTCGCTTACCTTGGAAGGCACATCAATAACTACATTACCCGTTTGTCCATTCACAGAGCTAACTGCGCCAGAACTCACAGGCACTTGTAATTCAATAGAACTTGAAGAAGGCTTTAGCTCAATGGAGTTTGAGAAAGGCTTTAGTTCAATAGAGTTTGTGGAAGGCTTTAGTTCAATAGAATTTGATGAAGGCTTTAGCTCAATATTATCTTTCTTGCCTTTCAACACAACGGGCATCACTCAACCCTCCAAATACAAAGGCCGATAGAAAGACAAACTCTCTCCATCCTTCATTACCTTATACCAAAGTTTGTGTTCTCCCTTTGTGGCCGCGGCAGGAACTACAAAGCTCCAAAAACCTCCTTTGTTGGAGGCCGTGAATGTTCCATCAAATTTTGCGTGCGGTTCTGCGTGCTGTCCAAAAGCCAGAACAAGCACACACCCCTTATTTATGTCCGCGCCATTCTCGTCAGTAATTACCGCCGCAATTTGCAGTTCTTCACCCGCTACGGCTTTGATTACGTCATATAAATAATCAACCAATAGTTTACCTCCTCAAAGCCCCAAAACGCTCTTATCAAGCGTCTTTAGCTTCTTATTCGTGTATATATCAGAATACCCATAACGCAGAGCATCAATAGCGTGGCTCCATTCGTGGGTTGTATCGTCGGTGTATTCTCCGGTTTGTTTGGATTTGATGTATGAGAAGTTTTCCAGCTCGGTTATGAGGTTCACACAAGACGGAGAAACAACAAGCTTATTATCTTGGAGAAACATAAGCCCGGCTTTTCCGCTGTCTTTGCCCTTCGCGCAAGGCACAGCATTTATACCTTGAATGCGAAAGAATTGGATTGTGCGCGGTTCTGCTGCATCTACACAAAGCTTTGATTTGGAAAGCCCCATAGAGGTAATTGCATCCGCTAATTCAGAGAGCTGGCAACCAGATTTGTAAAATTCGTTTGTAATGTATATCGTGCGCGCGGGCGCGTCATACCAACTATCAATGATTGCGGTTTTATCTACGAAGCCTAAGTCCATCCCGCAGCGGTGCTCTAATTGGCGAGCTTCAAGAAGAGTGTGAATGTCAAATTGTTCTGCTGTCCAATTCGTGAGGACAAGCCCTTCGGAAGGCACACCCCATAAGCCTTGAGTATATATGCGCGCTTTAGCGGGGTTGCGCTGGATGAGTTCTTCAAGAGATTGGATATAAGCAGGAGAAAGAAAAGGATTATCCTTATAGGTGGTTTTAGAAAAATAGAAGCTTTGCGGCGAGCTCACTTCACAAAAATCATAAAGCCAATGGTGCTTAGATATGGGGTTGAAAGCCATAAGGATTTGTTGATTTTTGGCTTTACCTCTCATACGCAAATTGAGCTGTTCTACTACTTCTTTAGAGACTTCATAAACCTCTTCAATAAATATAGTAGATATATTGGTTAGGGATAGCAGTTTGGTTTCATCATCAAGCCCAATAAATACTATTTCTGAACCATTAGGAAAGCGTATGTTGAAGTCCGTTTCTCGTATTTTGACATACTCCATAAGCTTCCATTTAGATAGAATTTCTTTGAAAAGCGCAAAGCAAGAATTACGGATAGTTGTAGCATAGCGGCGGCACACAAGAACCTTGATAGGCTCGCGCAAACACCGAACAATTAGCTTTTGGGTTATAAAGTAAGACTTACCAGAACCCGCGCCACCAAGATAGACTTCCCAACGGCGGGAGTAGTCCAAAAGTAAAGGAAAGAGTTTAGGAGAAAAAAGAGCTTTAGAAAGATTGAGCTCAATCTCCATTAGTTCCATTAGTAGGTTCGTCTCCTATACATACATTTATCACAGTTTTAGCATCAACTTTAGCCTCTACTTTTTGCGCGGGCGCGTATCCGTGGTAGTCAAGGATGTATTTTACTGCTTTGAAGTCTCCTTCACGAGCAAGAGAAAACATCTATTCGGAAGCCATTTGTTTGGCCTCTTCCCACTTGCGGGATAGTCGCTCTTGGAGTTTATCTGCAAAGCCGTTTATGTTGTTGTCTTTCCAATTATATACGGTTCGGACATTTATACCTAATCGCTCGGCGTGAGCTTTCATCGACAAGGTGGGGTTTTCGAGATAGGCATCAAGAAAGGCATTTTGCCTTGCTGCAATGTCTTTCATACTTTTCGGCATAAGCTCACCTCCTTACAGTATTGTTATATTGATATGGTTTTGAATTTCGGAAAGCTTGACAAGCCAGCCGGAACTATCGTTCCCACAATACGCTATGCGCCGGGGCATATCTTTCAGCTTGGCGCGGAGCTAATCCATTGGGATTATGTATATGGTGCGGGAAGAGTTATCGCAGTAGGCAAGAAAATCGGCTTGTGTGAAGCGATACCAACCAAGCCCGCCTTTAGAATGGACGTTGGTGAGTTCAAGGTAGAGGTTGCCGGTTTCCGTTATGCGGCAGTCATTCTTTACTTCAAAAGAACGGGTATTGCCGGTGCGCGGGTTGGTGAGTAGGAAGTCTATGTCCTTATCCCAATAGTCGCTACAGTTGGATACATCTTCAACTATGTAGTCAGCGCTCATTACCTATTTGAATAGAGCTTCACCTTGCTTTCCGATGAGGGATGAATTAGTCATTTTTTTCGTCTCCTTGAGGCTTCTCCTTTGCCTCTGGATATAAGTAGATTTTGGGGTATAGGGTTTAGATAAATTTGGTGTAGGGTGGAAAATTTTTTTGGGACTTGTTCAGATTGGAGAGACGAAGAGCGGAGAAAAGAAAGATGGACAGGAGACGAATATATTTCTCTTGTATCTCCAACCTGAACTAATCCCAAAAGGGATTAGCTTTAGGGTAAAGCCTAACAGAGCAAGAAGTTAGGCATAGATAGATAGCTAAATATAGGAGGTGTGGAAGGAAGTATAGTTGAATGGCAAAGTTCTCTTTTCCCTTCCACTTATAAGTAGATTTTGGGACTACACTTTAGAAAAAATTGGTGCGGGTTTTGAAATTTTGGAAAATAAAATTTTGGGAGATTGAGGCGCGGGCGCAATAGAATTGATGGATGAAATGTATGCAGCCCGCGCAATGTGAGCCAGACTTACAATTGAAGCTTTCCACCCCAAAGCAGACAAGCCCAAGTTTGTGCGCCAACAATACCGTCAACGTCAAGCCCATTATTCTATTGGAGCGCGCGCACAGTGTTGGAAGTCTCATTACCATATTCACCATCAGCGCCACAAGTGGGCAACGAGCCCCCATTAGCCAGAAGTAGAGTTTGGAGCATTGCTACCGAATGGCCTACACTACCATTTTGGAGCATAGGCAACTTCACAGAGCAAGTATCTAAGGGGACGGTTATTTTTCCTCCCCAATTCGCGGCGGTAGTGTCTTTTATATCAATGGATGGGATGGAGGCCGCAGCACTCGGAGTTGTGTAGCGCGGGCGCAATGCTTCATCAGTAATTCCTATTGCTGTGTGATTGGCGGTGTTCAAGTAGATACACCCAATAGCCCCGCGCATATAGTCTAAGGTGTGCTGCCCGCGCAGAGCTTCAAATTTACCGGTAGATAAGAATGTTTGTTCTATAGTTCCTGTGTAGCCTATGCCGGTAGGGATAGAAAGCCCCGCAAGCGCATAGCAGGAGATAACCAAGGAGCTACAATCAAAATCTCCTTGCGCGCCCGCTACTTTACCACCATTAGCTACGATTGAGTTGTAGCCCGTCCAGCGGTTAGGTTGAGAGTAGCCAAAAGAAGGATTGGAGGCTATTTCTTGGGCTATCTGCGCGGCCTTGCGCCGTAAGGTATCATCCTTGCAGTAGAGCACTACATCCCAAGGATAGGAATAGAAGTTGGATATACAAATTTCGCGGCCTGTCTAATCACCCATAGAACCGTGGGTTGTGCGGTTTTCGCTACCTGTGGCTTCGACAATATACATTGAATTTACCTCCTATATGGTTCAATTGATTTCATCAATGTTGTATGTTGGGGTTTTCTTCTGCGGTGAAGGAATGCGCGCGTGGATAATTTTTTTGTTTTCTTCCGCAACTTGGAAGCTATGAGCAATTGCTTCTTTTTGAGCAATTTCTTTTTCAAAGTAGTTGTTAGCGGAAAGAATATTTTCATCTTTCAGGCAAAGATAGAGGGTAGGCTCTATTCCTTTGCAAAATCTGCCTTTCATTTCTTTTGCATCAAGATAATACAAGGCGCGGGCGCAATCTTTTGGAGAAACTTTTGTATCTTTGATTTGTTGATTTACGCGCGCGGTGGCAAAGTTTTCTCCTTTGTAGGCAATAACGAAAGCCATCAAATCCGCTTTTGTTTCTACTGAATTTGCAGCATCAAAAGGATAGAGTTCTTTCATCTTTTCTACTGTTTCCCACCCTTTACTTTCAGTCAAAGAGGACGACGACAAAACAACATTGTCATTGTCATTGTCATTATCATTATCATTATCA
>PPYF01188502.1_pt1 | contig 24932 bp, 20 predicted proteins | sample 1559871 | NCBI WGS metagenome assembly PPYF01 (sample SAMN08240021, study PRJNA423297) | Human gut metagenome, whole genome shotgun sequencing project. | reverse complement strand
TATGCTTCGCATCAAAAATGAAGGGAGAGGAAAAGATGCCATCTTTCGATATTGTCTCTGAAGTTGATCTTCAGGAAGCACGTAACGCGGTCGATAACGCGAGCCGCGAAGTGGAGTCCCGTTTTGACTTCCGTAACGTTGAAGCCTCATTTGAGCTGAACGACGCCAGCAAAACCATCAAAGTGTTGAGCGAGTCCGATTTCCAGGTCAATCAGTTGCTGGATATTCTGCGTGCCAAGCTGCTGAAGCGCGGCATTGAAGGCAGTTCGCTGGATGTACCGGAGAATATCGTTCATAGCGGTAAAACCTGGTTTGTGGAAGCGAAACTGAAACAGGGCATTGAGAGCGCGACCCAGAAGAAAATCGTCAAGATGATCAAAGACAGCAAACTGAAAGTGCAGGCGCAAATTCAGGGCGATGAAATCCGCGTAACGGGCAAATCTCGTGATGATTTGCAGGCTGTCATGGCGATGGTACGTGGTGGCGATCTCGGTCAGCCGTTCCAGTTCAAAAACTTCCGCGATTAATCGCGACTATGTGCGTTTTGTTCATGTCAGATGCGGCATGAACGCCTGATTCGGCCTACAAAGGTTTGTAATTCAGAAACTTTGTAGGCCTGATAAGCGTAGCGCAGCAGGCAATTCGCCGCGTTCAGCCACACTGCGGCCAGCATTGCGCCAGCGAGAAATACCCCCTGACCGTCAAACATGCCGTTAATCCAGCCGCCCAGCGAACCGCCAATCGCCACGCCAAGAAACTGGCTGGTGGAGTAAACACCCATCGCCGTACCTTTGTAACCTGCTGGCGACTCTTTACTGATAAGTGAGGGCAGGAGGGCTTCCATCAAATTAAACGCCACAAAGAAAAGCTGCACGCCGACCACCAGTTGCCAGAACTGCGTTTGCGCGTTCCACAACACAATTTCCGCAACCACGATCAACCCGACGCAGAAGACAAAGACTTGCTTCATTTTGCGCTTAACTTCAGCGTAGATAATGAAAGGCACGACCGAGCCAAAGGCGATTAGCATTGTCGCCAGATAGACCTTCCAGTGTTCAGCCGCCGGGAACCCTGCATCAGCCAGTTGTCCGGGCAGGGCAACAAACGTCGACATCAGCAAAATATGCAGACACATAATGCCAAAGTTGAGTTTCAGCAGCCGCGGTTCCGCCAGCACTTTACTGAAACTGCCTTTCACCATTCCGGACTCACGATTAAGTACGTGAGTGCTACTGTTGGGCACAACCCAAATGGTCAACGCAATGCCGGTCGTTGCCAGAATAGCGATCATCCAGAACAGCGCGTGCAGCCCAAGTTTGTGAGTGATGATCGGGCCAAGCACCATCGCAATGGCAAAGGTAATGCCAAAGCTCACGCCGATAAACGCCATTGCTTTGGTACGGTTTTGTTCGCGCGTGAGATCGGAAAGCAGCGCCATAACGGCAGCGGCAATCGCACCGGAGCCTTGTAGCGCCCGGCCCAGAATAATTCCCCAGATGGAGTCAGAAAGCGCAGCGATAACGCTACCGGCGGCAAACACCGCCAGCCCACCGACAATTAATGGTTTGCGACCAATGAGAGGTTTTGTTACCACACAGCAGCCAGCAGCGTATGCGAGTCCGGTACCATAAAATCAACGGACATCATCACCGAGAGGGCAGTGATGGCGATGATAGAGAAGCCGAACAGCTTGCGCGCCCAGATTCTGTCATCAGCAACTTTATAACCGCGCAGAGCCATACCTAACCACCAGACGCTAACCGCCGCGGCGACCACCAGATATTTATATCCAGCGTAACCGCCAAGAGAGAGCATCAGCGTGGCAACGGCAAAGGCGATGATATACAGCGTGATGTGATTCTTCGCCACCGAAATGCCTTTTACCACTGGCAATACCGGAATGTTTGCCGCCTGGTAATCCTTAAAGCGGAAAATGGCGATGGCATAGGAGTGAGGCATCTGCCACAGGCTGAAGATAGCCAGCAGGATCGCTGCGCCGCTATCGAACTCGCCGGTTACTGCACAGTAGCCAATCACCGGCGGCGCAGCGCCGGAGAGCGAACCAATCAATGTGCCGTAGACTGAGTGGCGTTTCATGTACAGGCTATAGACGCCGACATAAACCACAAAGCCCATCACCCCCAGCCAGCAGGCCAGCGGATTCGCGCCAAACCACAGCAGCATAAAGCCAGCAATACCCAGCAAGGTGGCGTACACCAGCGAGACAGCAGGAGAGATCAGGCCTTTAACCAGCACCCGATTCTTCGTCCTTTCCATCTTTCTGTCGATATCCCTGTCGATGTAGTTGTTAAACACACAACCCGACGCCACAACCAGTGACACCCCAACCAGCGTGTAGATAAACAGGGGATAATCAATGCTGCCCTTTGAGGCCAGCAGGAATCCCCCAATCACCGAGATCAGGTTGCCAAAGATGATGCCTGGTTTCGTTACTTGCAGGTATTGCTTAAACATCATAACCGCCGCTCTTAGTGCATCATCATGTTGTAGTTGAGGTTCCACATAATCCAGATGGAGCCTACAACCAGGATAGCGATGATTAGCACGGTGAAGACAAACGCCGTCATGTTCCAGCCTTCATCTGATTTGGTATTCATGTGCAGGAAGCACACCAGATGCACCAGAACCTGTACCACTGCCATTGCCAGGATTGTTCCCAGAATTACGGCCGGAGAGGCAGCCCCTGTCATCACCATCCAGAACGGAATCACCGTCAGAATGATCGACAGGATAAAGCCTGTCATGTAGGTTTTTACGCTGCCATGGGACGCGCCGCTGTGATCGGTAGAATGACTCATTACATCGCCCCCATCAGATAAACAACAGTGAACACACAGATCCAAACCACATCCAGGAAGTGCCAGAACAGGCTCAGGCACATGATGCGGGTACGGTTAGTGCTGGTCAGGCCGCGACGAGCGATTTGTACCATCAGCACCGCCATCCAGATAAGACCGGAAGTGACGTGCAGACCGTGCGTGCCGACCAGCGCAAAGAACGCTGACAGGAAGCCGCTGCGATCCGGACCCATGCCGTTAACAATCAGGTGATGGAATTCGTAGATTTCCATCCCGATAAATCCGGCACCAAACAACCAGGTCAACGCCAGCCAGGAGATAACCTGGCTTTTGTTGTTTTTGTACATGGCGATAGCCGCCATGCCGTAGGTGATGGAGCTGAACAACAGCAAGAAAGTTTCAACCAGAACGAACGGCAGTTCGAAAATGTCCTTACCTGTCGGGCCGCCTGCGGTGCCGTTCACCAGAACGGCATAGGTAGCAAACAAGATTGAGAACAGAATGCAGTCGCTCATCAGGTAGATCCAAAATCCGAAGATTTTGGTTCCGCCTGCATCGTGGTGCCCGTGTTCGTGCGCGTGGGCAGTCGCGTGCGTCAAAGTATCAGTTGCCATTTTTCAGCCCTGCCTTAGTAATCTCATCGAAATGCTGGTTTTCCAGTTTTTCGATTTCTGCCACCGGCACGTAGTAATCCACGTCCTCGTCGAAGCTTTTCACGATCCAGGTGATGATCATGCCTGCGAAGCCAACAATCGCCAGCCACCAGATATGCCAGATCATGGCGAAACCGAAGATGGTGGAGAAAGCTGCAATGACGATACCTGCACCGCTGTTTTTCGGCATATGAATTTCTTCATAGTGGTCAGGCTTTTTATACGCTTCGCCTTTCTCTTTCATTTCCCAGAATGCATCACGCTCGTGAACGTGCGGCACAACGGCAAAGTTATAGAACGGAGGCGGGGAAGAGGTTGCCCACTCCAGCGTACGGCCACCCCACGGGTCGCCAGTCAGGTCACGGTTCTGGTCGCGGTCGCGAATAGAAACGTACATCTGAATAACGAGGCAGAGAATACCCAGCGCAATCAGTACTGCACCGCTGGCTGCAATCATCAGCATGGTGTGGAACTGCGGGTCAATCTGCTGGCTCAAACGACGGGTCATGCCCATGAAGCCCAGCGCATACAGCGGCATAAAGGCAACGAAGAAGCCGATGATCCAGAACCAGAACGCGCGTTTACCCCAGGTTTCGTTCAGTTTGAAACCGAACGCTTTAGGCCACCAGTAGGTCATCCCTGCGAAGCAGCCGAAGACCACGCCGCCGATGATCACGTTATGGAAGTGCGCAATCAGGAACAGGCTGTTATGCAGAACGAAGTCCGCGCCCGGTACTGCCAGCAGCACGCCAGTCATCCCGCCCACCGAGAAAGTGACGATAAAACCGATGGTCCACAGCATCGCAGAATGGAACACGATGCGGCCCTGATACATGGTGAACAGCCAGTTGAAGATCTTCACCCCGGTCGGGATGGCGATAATCATTGTGGTGATACCAAAGAAGGCGTTTACGTTCGCGCCCGCACCCATCGTAAAGAAGTGGTGCAGCCAAACGATGAACGACAGCACGGTGATACAGACGGTTGCCCATACCAGCGAGGTATAACCAAACAGACGTTTACGCGAGAAGGTTGCCGCAATTTCGGAGAACACACCGAAAACAGGCAGGATCAGGATGTAAACTTCCGGGTGGCCCCAGGCCCAAATCAGGTTGATGTACATCATCATGTTGCCACCCATATCGTTGGTAAAGAAATGGGTGCCCAGATAGCGATCCAGGGTCAACAACGCGACGGTAACCGTCAGAATTGGGAAGGAAGCAATAATCAGTACGTTCGCGCACAGTGATGCCCAGGTAAATACTGGCATCTTGAACATGGTCATGCCCGGTGCGCGCATCTTCAGAATGGTAACGAAGAAGTTGATACCGGTAAGCGTCGTACCTATACCGGATAGCTGGAGACTCCATATCCAGTAATCGACACCGACTCCCGGACTGTACTCTATTCCCGATAGCGGTGGATAGGCCAGCCAGCCGGTCTGCGCAAATTCGCCCACGCCGAGAGAAACGTTAACCAGAATCACACCAACAACAGTAAACCAGAAGCTTAAGTTGTTGAGGAACGGGAACGCAACGTCACGCGCGCCGATCTGCAGCGGAACCACCAGGTTCATCAGACCGATAACGAAAGGCATCGCCACGAAGAAGATCATAATCACGCCGTGCGCGGTGAAGATCTGATCGTAGTGGTGAGGTGGCAGGAAGCCCGCTTCGCCCGCCGAGGCAAGAGCCTGCTGGCTACGCATCATAATGGCGTCAGCAAAACCACGCAGCAACATCACAATCGCCACGATGATATACATGATACCGAGGCGTTTATGGTCGACGGAGGTCAGCCACTCTTTCCACAGGTAGGTCCACTTACCGAAGTAAGTGATCAGGCCAACGAGCGCCAGACCTCCCAAAATAATGCCAGCGATCGTAACCATGACGATAGGTTCATGGAACGGGACTGCATCAAGTGATAATTTTCCGAACATCTTTATTCTTCCTCAACCCCTTTAATGGGCGGATTCCGCGTGGCTCATGTCCATGCCTTCCATACCTTCGTGTGCACTGTGCTCACCTTCTGGCTGGGTCATGTCCATGCTCTTACCGTGAGCCATAAACTTGTTAATCACATCGGCAAACAAGTCTGGTTTCACGTTGGAGAAATATTCCACCTGGTTGTATTCGCTAGGCGCGGCCAGTTTTTCGAACGCAGCCATGTCAGACATGGTGTTCGGCGACTGTTTCGCTTTTGCGACCCATTGGTCGAATTCGGCGCGATCCGGTGTTGCAATAGCTTTGAACTTCATGCCTGAGAAGCCCGGCCCGCTGTAGCTGGCGGAGATACCGTCATAAGTACCGGGTTCGTTGGCGATCAGATGCAGGCGAGTCTGCATACCGGCCATGGCATAAATCTGGCTACCCAGACGCGGAATGAAGAAGGAGTTCATCACGGAGTTGGAGGTCACTTTGAAGTACACCGGAGTGTTCGCCGGGAAAGCGATTTCATTCACGGTAGCAATGCCCTGTTCCGGGTAGATGAAGAACCATTTCCAGTCCATGGAAACCACTTCGATGGTAATGGGCTTCTCGTCGTGTGCCAGCGGCTTGCTAGGCTCAAGAGCGTGAGTGGTTTTCCAGGTCAGTACCGCAAGGAAGATGATGATTAAGATAGGTACCGTCCAGACCACAGCTTCCACTTTATTGGAGTGTGACCAGTTCGGGCTGTACTTAGCATCTTTATTGCTCGCACGATACTTCCAGGCGAAACCAACAGCCATCAAGATTGCGGGAATAACGACAATCAACATCAGGCCAAATGCCGTCAGTATCAGTGAACGTTGCTCCAGACCAATCTGTCCTTTGGGATCTAACAGCGCAGAATTACAGCCACTGAGCAATACAGTGCCTGCAAATAATGACAACCATCCCAAACTTTTATTGTATTTCCTGAGTCTCATTTAACGCGTCAATAATTTCCAAACGCTAAGCCGCACAAAAGAACAAATATTATTAAGCGATACTGATGTTTATTTAGCCGTAATAATTACGGCGAGTGATTACTACAGCTAAATAATATTTACAGATTACGTCAGATGCGTTTTTCGTAGCGCCAGATAATCCAGCAAACCACCAAGCACGACGCCAGAAAGGGCGACTAAAACCCCGACTTCCAGCAGAGCAGGCAGGAAAGAGAAGTGCGTCAAATCCAGCGCGTCCATCGTCAACAGCAGTAACCACACGGCCAACAGGCTGACGCCCGCCGCCAGTGTCCACATGGCAAAGGCATAACCTGCCGGATATTCGGTACGGGAGATAAAGTTGTCATTTACTCGTGTATATTCAAGCGTCTGGCGGCAAACCAGCAGCAAAATAAGCCCCGGTACGGCAGCGGCGACGGAGAATAGATAGAATGTCGACCAGCCGTGTGCTTCAACAAACCAACCCGCCACGGGGCCGACATAAACTCGTCCTACAGCGGAAAGCGCTGAGAGCAGGGCAAATTGAGTTGCGGAAAATGACTTATTACACAGCGTCATTAACAGCGCGACAAAGGCTGATGTGCCCATCCCGCCACAGAGGTTTTCGAAAAAGACGGCTGCGCCCATGCTGTAGAGATGCTTATCAGTAATCGACAGCAGCCAGTAACCAGCGTTAGACGCACCTTGTAAAATGCCGAAAATCAGCAGCGCCCGGAACAGCGACAGGCGCTGCATCAAAATCCCACCGTACAATGCGCCCACAATGGTCGCCAGTAAGCCAAGCGTTTTGTTAACCACGCCTACTTCACCCGCATCAAACCCGACGCCGCGAATCAAAAACGTGGTTGTCAGGCTCATGGCGAATGCGTCGCCCAGCTTATACAGCACGATAAGAAGCAAAATAAGCCAGGCATTATTGCGACCAAAGAAATCTCGCAGAGGTGCAACAACCGCTTGTTCCAGCGTTTTTGGCACAGGAATGGTGTCGGTCGGTTCTGGTGCAAGCAACGTCGCGATAATACAAGGGATCAACAGCGCCGCCATCAACCAGTACATGCCCTGCCAGCCCAGCCATTTATCTGCCAGCCACAGGGCTAAGCCGCCGGAAACCAGCATCCCTAAACGGTAACCCAGCACGCTGATTGCCGCGCCCGCACCACGTTCTTCTGCCGGGAGCACATCGGTTTTCCACGCATCGAAGACAATATCCTGAGAGGCCGAGCAAAAAGCGATCACCACCGCCAGCGCCGCCATCCAGCGGAGTTGGGTGCCTGGTTCGAGAAAACCCATCGCCGCAATGGCGACTAATAACAGGATTTGCGTGGCGAGCAGCCAACCGCGCCGCCGCCCAAAAAATGGGGGCGTGTAGCGGTCCATCAGCGGTGACCAGAGGAATTTAAAAACGTAAGCCTGGCCTACCAGAGAGAAGAAACCAATGGTTTTGAGATCAATATTCTCGACCGTCATCCAGGCCTGTAAGGTACCGGATGTCAGGGCGAGCGGTAGCCCGGAAGCAAAACCCAGGATCAGCAATATGGCTGAACGCGGCTGTTGAAAAATACGTAAATATTGACTGGACATGGGCGTCTACAGGCCCGGCTTGCACCGGGCCAGAGGGCAGAAATTAACGCGCGTTCTGCTTGATGAATTCGTGGATGCTGGTGTCCTGAGACATATCAGCGATGGTATCGGTCAGCACACTGTTAACCGCATCGGCGATATTTTTGTTGGAGGCCTGGAACGCACCTTCAACGTTGTAGCTGGCACGATAGTTTTTGGTCATTTTGTTGCCATTCTGCGCGGTAGCGATGATGGCGATATCCGCTTTGGTCGCGATGTTGTAGCGCACGTTGCCCTGGGACACGTCAGCATACAGTTGGCTAACGATGATTTGCAGATTAACCGGGCCATTCGGACCAACCATGTAACCACGCGCGGTCATCTGTTTTTCCAGCACTTCTTGCAGCAGGAAACGCAGATCGCGGGAGGCGGTCAGGGTAACGATTTGATTATCGCGGGTGACTTTTGCCAGCGCCTGATCGGTACGCTGATCGGCACCATTAATGCTTACGGTGACGCCCATCAGGCTTGGATCCTGCTGTGGCAGTGTAATCGTCGGGGAAACTTCAATAGTTGTTGGCGGTTTTGCGCATCCTGCAAGCATAAACAGAGCAACTAACGGGAAGAGGATTTTTTTGAACATGTTCGGGCTCTCAGAGACTCTTAAGCGTGTTTGGTAAAAATTCCCGCCATCATAACATTGCCAACGGCGAGGGGAAGTGGGTAAGGCATGTAAATTCATCATGTTGACGAAATAATCGCCCCTGGTAAAAGAAACACTGATGCGAGGCCTGTGTTTCAATCTTTAAATCAGTAAACTTCATACGCTTGACGGAAAAACCAGGACGAAACCTAAATATTTGTTGTTAAGCTGCAATGGAAACGGTAAAAGCGGCTAGTATTTAAAGGGATGGATGACATCTCAGCGTTGTCGGAGGAGATATTTCATGATGATACGTGAGCGGATAGAAGAAAAATTAAGGGCGGCGTTCCAACCCGTATTCCTCGAAGTAGTGGATGAAAGCTATCGTCACAATGTCCCAGCCGGCTCTGAAAGCCATTTTAAAGTTGTGCTGGTCAGCGATCGTTTTACGGGTGAACGTTTTCTGAATCGTCATCGAATGATTTACAGTACTTTAGCGGAGGAACTCTCTACTACCGTTCATGCGCTGGCTCTGCATACTTACACTATTAAGGAGTGGGAAGGGTTGCAGGACACCGTCTTTGCCTCTCCTCCCTGTCGTGGAGCAGGAAGCATCGCGTAAAAACGCATTTGCAACTGTCGGCGCTTTTCCAGTATGTTGCTAAAGATTTTATGAAAAACGGCCTGCGGGCCGTTTTGTTTTGTCTGGATTTTGCGCTTTTTGCCCAGCATTCAGACGAAAATTGCCCGGGAATTGTGAAAAAATACGCGACAGCGCGCAATAACCGTTCTCGACTCATAAAAGTGATGCCGCTATAATGCCGCGTCCTATTTGAATGCTTTCGGGATGATTCTGGTAACAGGGAATGTGATTGATTATAAGAACATCCCGGTTCCGCGAAGCCAACAACCTGTGCTTGCGGGGTAAGAGTTGACCGAGCACTGTGATTTTTTGAGGTAACAAGATGCAAGTTTCAGTTGAAACCACTCAAGGCCTTGGCCGCCGTGTAACGATTACTATCGCTGCTGACAGCATCGAGACCGCTGTTAAAAGCGAGCTGGTCAACGTTGCGAAAAAAGTACGTATTGACGGCTTCCGCAAAGGCAAAGTGCCAATGAATATCGTTGCTCAGCGTTATGGCGCGTCTGTACGCCAGGACGTTCTGGGTGACCTGATGAGCCGTAACTTCATTGACGCCATCATTAAAGAAAAAATCAATCCGGCTGGCGCACCGACTTATGTTCCGGGCGAATACAAGCTGGGTGAAGACTTCACTTACTCTGTAGAGTTTGAAGTTTATCCGGAAGTTGAACTGCAGGGTCTGGAAGCGATCGAAGTTGAAAAACCGATCGTTGAAGTGACCGACGCTGACGTTGACGGCATGCTGGATACTCTGCGTAAACAGCAGGCGACCTGGAAAGAAAAAGACGGCGCTGTTGAAGCAGAAGACCGCGTAACCATCGACTTCACCGGTTCTGTAGACGGCGAAGAGTTCGAAGGCGGTAAAGCGTCTGATTTCGTACTGGCGATGGGCCAGGGTCGTATGATCCCGGGCTTTGAAGACGGTATCAAAGGCCACAAAGCTGGCGAAGAGTTCACCATCGACGTGACCTTCCCGGAAGAATACCACGCAGAAAACCTGAAAGGTAAAGCAGCGAAATTCGCTATCAACCTGAAGAAAGTTGAAGAGCGTGAACTGCCGGAACTGACTGCAGAATTCATCAAACGTTTCGGCGTTGAAGATGGTTCCGTAGAAGGTCTGCGCGCTGAAGTGCGTAAAAACATGGAGCGCGAGCTGAAGAGCGCCATCCGTAACCGCGTTAAGTCTCAGGCGATCGAAGGTCTGGTAAAAGCTAACGACATCGACGTACCGGCTGCGCTGATCGACAGCGAAATCGACGTTCTGCGTCGCCAGGCTGCACAGCGTTTCGGTGGCAACGAAAAACAAGCTCTGGAACTGCCGCGCGAACTGTTCGAAGAACAGGCTAAACGCCGCGTAGTTGTTGGCCTGCTGCTGGGCGAAGTTATCCGCACCAACGAGCTGAAAGCTGACGAAGAGCGCGTGAAAGGCCTGATCGAAGAGATGGCTTCTGCGTACGAAGATCCGAAAGAAGTTATCGAGTTCTACAGCAAAAACAAAGAACTGATGGACAACATGCGCAATGTTGCTCTGGAAGAACAGGCTGTTGAAGCTGTACTGGCGAAAGCGAAAGTGACTGAAAAAGAAACCACTTTCAACGAGCTGATGAACCAGCAGGCGTAATTTACGCAGCATAACGCGCTAAATTCGCACAAAGGCCCGTCACCGCCAGGTGGTGGGCTTTTTTTTGTCATGAATTTTGCATGGAACCGTGCGAAAAGCCTCTTTCGGTGTTAGCGTAACAACAAAAGATTGTTATGCTTGAAATATGGTGATGCCGTACCCATAACACAGGGACTAGCTGATAATCCGTCCATAAGGTTACAATCGGTACAGCAGGTTTTTTCAATTTTATCCAGGAGACGGAAATGTCATACAGCGGCGAACGAGATAACTTTGCACCCCATATGGCGCTGGTGCCGATGGTCATTGAACAGACCTCACGCGGTGAGCGCTCTTTTGATATCTATTCTCGTCTACTTAAGGAACGCGTCATTTTTCTGACTGGCCAGGTTGAAGACCACATGGCTAACCTGATTGTGGCGCAGATGCTGTTCCTGGAAGCGGAAAACCCAGAAAAAGATATCTATCTGTACATTAACTCCCCAGGCGGGGTGATCACTGCCGGGATGTCTATCTATGACACCATGCAGTTTATCAAGCCTGATGTCAGCACCATCTGTATGGGCCAGGCGGCCTCGATGGGCGCTTTCTTGCTGACCGCAGGGGCAAAAGGTAAACGTTTTTGCCTGCCGAATTCGCGCGTGATGATTCACCAACCGTTGGGCGGCTACCAGGGCCAGGCGACCGATATCGAAATTCATGCCCGTGAAATTCTGAAAGTTAAAGGGCGCATGAATGAACTTATGGCGCTTCATACGGGTCAATCATTAGAACAGATTGAACGTGATACCGAGCGCGATCGCTTCCTTTCCGCCCCTGAAGCGGTGGAATACGGTCTGGTCGATTCGATTCTGACCCATCGTAATTGATGCCAGAGGCGCAACTGTGCCGCTATACTTATCCAGGGCGGCACAACGCTGTAAGCGGCTTGCGCCTGAGAATGGCATTTGCGTCGTCGTGTGCGGCACAAAGAACAAAGAAGAGGTTTTGACCCATGACAGATAAACGCAAAGATGGCTCAGGCAAATTGCTGTATTGCTCTTTTTGCGGCAAAAGCCAGCATGAAGTGCGCAAGCTGATTGCCGGTCCATCCGTGTATATCTGCGACGAATGTGTTGATTTATGTAACGACATCATTCGCGAAGAGATTAAAGAAGTTGCACCGCATCGTGAACGCAGTGCGCTACCGACGCCGCATGAAATTCGCAACCACCTGGACGATTACGTTATCGGCCAGGAACAGGCGAAAAAAGTGCTGGCGGTCGCGGTATACAACCATTACAAACGTCTGCGCAACGGCGATACCAGCAATGGCGTCGAGTTGGGCAAACGTGTAGAAACCGGCTCCGGCATTGGTTTTGGCGCGACGGTAAAAGCGAAGTCCGACAAAGCAAGCGAAGGCGAGCTGCTGGCGCAGGTTGAACCGGAAGATCTGATCAAGTTTGGTCTGATCCCTGAGTTCATTGGTCGTCTGCCGGTTGTCGCAACGTTGAATGAACTGAGCGAAGAAGCTCTGATTCAGATCCTCAAAGAGCCGAAAAACGCCCTGACCAAGCAGTATCAGGCGCTGTTTAATCTGGAAGGCGTGGATCTGGAATTCCGTGACGAGGCGCTGGATGCTATCGCTAAGAAAGCGATGGCGCGTAAAACCGGTGCCCGTGGCCTGCGTTCCATCGTAGAAGCCGCACTGCTCGATACCATGTACGATCTGCCGTCCATGGAAGACGTCGAAAAAGTGGTTATCGACGAGTCGGTAATTGATGGTCAAAGCAAACCGTTGCTGATTTATGGCAAGCCGGAAGCGCAACAGGCATCTGGTGAATAATTAACCATTCCCATACAATTAGTTAACCAAAAAGGGGGGATTTTATCTCCCCTTTAATTTTTCCTCTATTCTCGGCGTTGAATGTGGGGGAAACATCCCCATATACTGACGTACATGTTAATAGATGGCGTGAAGCACAGTCGTGTCATCTGATTACCTGGCGGAAATTAAACTAAGAGAGAGCTCTATGAATCCTGAGCGTTCTGAACGCATTGAAATCCCCGTATTGCCGCTGCGCGATGTGGTGGTTTATCCGCACATGGTCATCCCCTTATTTGTCGGGCGGGAAAAATCTATCCGTTGTCTGGAAGCGGCGATGGACCATGATAAAAAAATTATGCTGGTCGCGCAGAAAGAAGCTTCAACGGATGAGCCGGGTGTAAACGATCTTTTCACCGTCGGGACCGTGGCCTCTATATTGCAGATGCTGAAGCTGCCTGACGGCACCGTCAAAGTGCTGGTCGAGGGGTTACAGCGCGCGCGTATTTCTGCGCTCTCTGACAATGGCGAACACTTTTCTGCGAAGGCGGAGTATCTGGAGTCGCCGACCATTGATGAGCGAGAACAGGAAGTGCTGGTGCGTACTGCAATCAGCCAGTTCGAAGGCTACATCAAGCTGAACAAAAAAATCCCACCAGAAGTGCTGACGTCGTTGAATAGCATCGACGATCCGGCGCGTCTGGCGGATACCATTGCTGCACATATGCCGCTGAAACTGGCTGACAAACAGTCCGTTCTGGAGATGTCCGACGTTAACGAACGTCTGGAATATCTGATGGCAATGATGGAATCGGAAATCGATCTGCTGCAGGTTGAGAAACGCATTCGCAACCGCGTTAAAAAGCAGATGGAGAAATCCCAGCGTGAGTACTATCTGAACGAGCAAATGAAAGCTATTCAGAAAGAACTCGGTGAAATGGACGACGCGCCGGACGAAAACGAAGCCCTGAAGCGCAAAATCGACGCGGCGAAGATGCCGAAAGAAGCAAAAGAGAAAGCGGAAGCAGAGTTGCAGAAGCTGAAAATGATGTCTCCGATGTCGGCAGAAGCGACCGTAGTGCGTGGTTATATCGACTGGATGGTACAGGTGCCGTGGAATGCGCGTAGCAAGGTCAAAAAAGACCTGCGTCAGGCGCAGGAAATCCTTGATACCGACCATTATGGTCTGGAGCGCGTGAAAGATCGAATCCTTGAGTATCTTGCGGTTCAAAGCCGTGTCAACAAAATCAAGGGACCGATCCTCTGCCTGGTAGGGCCGCCGGGGGTAGGTAAAACCTCTCTTGGTCAGTCCATTGCCAAAGCCACCGGGCGTAAATATGTCCGTATGGCGCTGGGCGGCGTGCGTGATGAAGCGGAAATCCGTGGTCACCGCCGTACTTACATCGGTTCTATGCCGGGTAAACTGATCCAGAAAATGGCGAAAGTGGGCGTGAAAAACCCGCTGTTCCTGCTCGATGAGATCGACAAAATGTCTTCTGACATGCGTGGCGATCCGGCCTCTGCACTGCTTGAAGTGCTGGATCCAGAGCAGAACGTAGCGTTCAGCGACCACTACCTGGAAGTGGATTACGATCTCAGCGACGTGATGTTTGTCGCGACGTCGAACTCCATGAACATTCCGGCACCGCTGCTGGATCGTATGGAAGTGATTCGCCTCTCCGGTTATACCGAAGATGAAAAACTGAACATCGCCAAACGTCACCTGCTGCCGAAGCAGATTGAACGTAATGCACTGAAAAAAGGTGAGCTGACCGTCGACGATAGCGCCATTATCGGCATTATTCGTTACTACACCCGTGAGGCGGGCGTGCGTGGTCTGGAGCGTGAAATCTCCAAACTGTGTCGCAAAGCGGTTAAGCAGTTACTGCTCGATAAGTCATTAAAACATATCGAAATTAACGGCGATAACCTGCATGACTATCTCGGTGTTCAGCGTTTCGACTATGGTCGCGCGGATAACGAAAACCGTGTCGGTCAGGTAACCGGTCTGGCGTGGACGGAAGTGGGCGGTGACTTGCTGACCATTGAAACCGCATGTGTTCCGGGTAAAGGCAAACTGACCTATACCGGTTCGCTCGGCGAAGTGATGCAGGAGTCCATTCAGGCGGCGTTAACGGTGGTTCGTGCGCGTGCGGAAAAACTGGGGATCAACCCTGATTTTTACGAAAAACGCGACATCCACGTCCACGTACCGGAAGGTGCGACGCCGAAAGATGGTCCGAGTGCCGGTATTGCTATGTGCACCGCGCTGGTTTCTTGCCTGACCGGTAACCCGGTTCGTGCCGATGTGGCAATGACCGGTGAGATCACTCTGCGTGGTCAGGTACTGCCGATCGGTGGTTTGAAAGAAAAACTCCTGGCAGCGCATCGCGGCGGGATTAAAACAGTGTTAATTCCGTTCGAAAATAAACGCGATCTGGAAGAGATTCCTGACAACGTAATTGCCGATCTGGACATTCATCCTGTGAAGCGCATTGAGGAAGTTCTGACTCTGGCGCTGCAAAATGAACCGTCTGGCATGCAGGTTGTGACTGCAAAATAGTGACCTCGCGCAAAATGCACTAATAAAAACAGGGCTGGCAGGCTAATTCGGGCTTGCCAGCCTTTTTTTGTCTCGCTAAGTTAGATGGCGGATCGGGCTTGCCCTTATTAAGGGGTGTTGTAAGGGGATGGCTGGCCTGATATAACTGCTGCGCGTTCGTACCTTGAAGGATTCAAGTGCGATATAAATTATAAAGAGGAAGAGAAGAGTGAATAAATCTCAATTGATCGACAAGATTGCTGCAGGGGCTGATATCTCTAAAGCTGCGGCTGGCCGTGCGTTAGATGCTATTATTGCTTCCGTAACTGAATCTCTGAAAGAAGGGGATGATGTAGCACTGGTAGGTTTTGGTACTTTTGCCGTTAAAGAGCGTGCTGCCCGTACTGGCCGCAACCCGCAGACCGGTAAAGAGATCACCATCGCTGCTGCTAAAGTACCGAGCTTCCGTGCAGGTAAAGCACTGAAAGACGCGGTAAACTAAGCGTTGTCCCCAGTGGGGATGTGACGAAGTTCAAGGGCGCATCTACTGATGTGCCTTTTTTATTTGTATTCGGTGACTTTCTGCGTCTTGTGGGCTGACAATTGCCCCCGTTTCTTGTCACAATAGGCCTTTGCGCGCATCGATACGTTGCGTGAGGTACACAGTCATCTACAGCGGAGTGTTGTTACACCATGATGGACAGCTTACGCACGGCTGCAAACAGTCTCGTGCTCAAGATTATTTTCGGTATCATTATCGTGTCGTTCATATTGACCGGCGTGAGTGGTTACCTGATTGGCGGAGGCAATAACTACGCCGCAAAAGTGAATGACCAGAAAATCAGCCGTGGGCAATTCGAGAACGCCTTCAACAGCGAGCGTAATCGCATGCAGCAACAGCTGGGCGATCAATACTCCGAGCTGGCAGCGAACGAAGGCTATATGAAAACCCTGCGTCAACAGGTGCTGAATCGTCTGATCGACGAGGCGCTGCTGGATCAGTACGCACGTGAGCTGAAACTGGGTATCAGCGATGAGCAGGTTAAACAGGCGATTTTCGCGACCCCAGCCTTCCAGGTTGACGGCAAATTTGATAACAGCCGCTATAACGGTATCCTCAACCAGATGGGGATGACCGCCGATCAGTACGCCCAGGCGCTGCGTAACCAGCTCACTACCCAACAGCTGATTAACGGCGTTGCCGGTACCGATTTTATGCTGAAAGGTGAAACCGACGAGCTGGCGGCACTGGTCGCGCAACAACGCGTGGTGCGTGAGGCGACTATCGATGTTAACGCGCTGGCGGCGAAGCAGCCTGTGACCGAACAGGAGATTGCCAGCTACTACGAACAAAACAAAAACAATTTCATGACGCCGGAACAATTCCGCGTGAGTTACATCAAGCTGGATGCCGCAACGATGCAGCAACCGGTTAGCGATGCGGATATCCAGAGCTACTACGACCAGCATCAGGATCAATTCACCCAGCCGCAGCGTACCCGCTACAGCATCATCCAGACCAAAACTGAAGATGAAGCGAAAGCGGTACTTGATGAGCTGAATAAAGGCGGTGATTTTGCTGCATTAGCCAAAGAAAAATCTGCCGATATTATCTCTGCTCGTAACGGCGGCGATATGGGTTGGTTAGAAGATGCCACTATCCCGGACGAACTGAAAAATGCTGGTCTGAAAGAAAAAGGCCAACTGTCTGGTGTCATCAAATCTTCGGTCGGTTTCCTGATTGTACGTCTGGACGACATTCAGCCAGCGAAAGTGAAATCGTTAGACGAAGTACGTGACGACATTGCGGCGAAAGTGAAACACGAAAAAGCCCTCGATGCGTACTACGCGCTGCAGCAGAAAGTGAGCGATGCGGCAAGCAACGACACCGAGTCTCTGGCCGGTGCAGAGCAAGCTGCCGGCGTTAAAGCCACTCAGACGGGTTGGTTCAGCAAAGATAACCTGCCGGAAGAGTTGAACTTCAAGCCGGTTGCCGACGCTATCTTTAACGGCGGTCTGGTAGGTGAAAACGGCGCGCCGGGCATCAACTCTGACATCATCACCGTAGACGGCGACCGCGCATTCGTGCTGCGCATCAGCGAGCACAAACCGGAAGCGGTGAAACCGTTGGCAGATGTTCAGGAACAAGTTAAGGCACTGGTTCAGCACAACAAAGCTGAACAACAGGCGAAAGTGGATGCTGAGAAACTGCTGGTTGATTTGAAAGCCGGCAAAGGTGCGGAAGCTATGCAGGCTGCCGGTCTGAAATTTGGCGAGCCGAAAACCTTAAGCCGTTCCGGTCGTGACCCGATTAGCCAGGCGGCGTTTGCACTGCCACTGCCAGCGAAAGACAAACCGAGCTACGGTATGGCGACCGATATGCAAGGTAATGTGGTTCTGCTGGCGCTGGATGAAGTGAAACAAGGTTCAATGCCGGAAGATCAGAAAAAAGCGATGGTGCAGGGTATCACCCAGAACAACGCACAAATCGTCTTTGAAGCTCTGATGAGTAACCTGCGTAAAGAGGCGAAAATCAAAATTGGCGATGCGCTGGAACAGCAATAATCCTGAAGCCGCCTCGCAAAAAAATGCGTTGCAGCTGTAACAAGAAAAGGTCGCTTTCGCGGCCTTTTCCATTTCTGAACATTGCCATTTGTTTACTGTTTTCACTGCCGTTAAGGTGATTCCACTGTTAACAAACAAGGAGAAAACAGTATGAAACACGGAATTAAAGCACTGCTCATTACCCTGTCCCTGGCCTGTGCCGGAATGTCTCATAGCGCGCTGGCGGCAGCTTCTGTGGCGAAACCGACAACGGTAGAAACCAAAGCGGAAGCTCCTGCAGCACAAAGTAAAGCAGCAGTACCGGCGAAAGCCAGTGACGAAGAAGGCACCCGGGTCAGCATTAATAATGCCAGCGCGGAAGAGCTAGCCCGCGCGATGAATGGCGTTGGCCTGAAGAAAGCGCAGGCGATTGTCAGTTATCGCGAAGAGTACGGTCCGTTTAAAACGGTGGAGGATCTAAAGCAGGTGCCGGGGATGGGCAATTCGCTGGTGGAACGTAATCTGGCGGTATTAACCCTGTAATTAATTTGCATAGTGGCAATTTTTTGCCAGACTGAAGAGGTCATACCAGTTATGACCTCTGTACTTATAACAACAACGTAAGGTTATTGCGCTATGCAAACACAAATCAAAGTTCGTGGATATCATCTCGACGTTTACCAGCACGTCAACAACGCCCGCTACCTTGAATTTCTCGAAGAAGCCCGCTGGGATGGGTTGGAAAATAGCGACAGTTTTCAGTGGATGACGGCCCATAACATCGCCTTCGTCGTGGTCAATATCAATATTAACTATCGTCGCCCAGCGGTATTAAGTGACCTGTTAACTATTACCAGTCAGTTGCAGCAATTAAACGGTAAAAGCGGCATCTTAAGCCAGGTCATTACACTGGAGCCGGAAGGGCAGGTGGTAGCGGATGCGCTTATTACGTTTGTTTGTATTGATCTTAAAACGCAGAAAGCATTAGCTCTGGAAGGGGAATTGCGCGAAAAGCTGGAGCAGATGGTTAAGTAAACGTTTTGTGGTGCCGGATGCTCAAGCCGCATCCGGCGACACCCGGAATAATTACCTCAACCCGGTTTTCTGCTTCATCGCTGCCATCACCGTCGGTTTATCGGCCAGATAATGATTCAAACCGTTGGCGCGTAAATTACATGCCGCACAATGACCGCAACCGTCGCCTTTAATGCCGTTATAGCAGGTCAACGTTTCGTTACGGACTAAATCCAGTTTGCCGTAATAATCTGCCAGCGCCCAGGTTTCCGCTTTATCAATCCACATCAGCGGCGTTTCAAAACGAATATCTTTCGCCATGCCCAAACTGACGGCATGGTTTAGTGCTTTCACAAACTCATCGCGGCAATCCGGGTAGCCGGAGAAATCCGTTTCACAGACGCCGGTAATTACGGCTTCTGCTTTTACCTGATACGCATATATTGCCGCCAGCGTCAGGAACAAAATATTACGCCCTGGGACAAACGTATTCGGGATGCCATCGGCTTCAGGTTCATAATCAGGCACCGGAATGCTGTCACGTGTCAGGCTGCTGACCGCCAGCTCGTTGAGCAGCGTTACATCAAGAACCTTATGCGCGCGTGCTCCCAGTTTCAGCGCCAGTTCGCGTGCCACGTCGATTTCTGCGCGATGTCGCTGACCGTAATCGAACGTCACGCAATGGACTTCATCATATTGTTGTAATGCCTGCACCAGACAGGTGGTGGAATCCTGGCCTCCACTGAACACAACGACAGCACGTTTCATAGATAATCCTGCTTGAACAATAAAAGCGTTATGGTAACGCCTGCGATTAACCCGGACCAGCTATTCATTGCGACGGCGCGGGAAGCCAGGCTTCGGTAAATTCAAACCAGCCGCGCGGTGTCAGTCGCACACCGTTCACGCCGGGAGGGGCACTAATGCGATAGTGATAGTTGAACAGCGGCGTCAGCGTCGCGTCTGCCATTAACTGGCTAAAAACCGCTTTCAGGGCATTAAATCGGTTTTCCTCATCAGGCATTACTTGCACCGCGTCCAGCGTCGATTGCAGATGTGCATATGCTGGAGCGTCGAAAACATGTGGCCACAGTGGATCGCAACGTAGCCATTGCTCCAGAGTATATTCCGGTGCTTCGCCAATTAATCTGTCGCCCATCATGAGGTCTGCGTGTGCCAGTAGGGTCGTGTCGTCCCAGTTTTTTGCGTTATGAAAAATAATTGTGAGTTCACAGCCTTCCGCTGACAGTGTCGCCTGTAGGCGTTCTGCCATGGTATGAAGTTCTATCGGTAGGTGATAAACCAGCGTCAAGGTTTTCGGTAGTTTGACTTCATCCGGTACTTGCCAGTGCGGAATAGTCCAGCCTGGCAGTAATGCATGACTGGCGGTGATCAGGTTTTCTCCGACTTCTAACGTTTGTAATAAACCGGATTGATGAATAATGGAGATCACTTTTCGCGCCTGCCAGAGGGAGAGTCGGGGACTTTTGCGCAACGTTAAATAGCAAAAACCTAAACTGATGCCACTACTGACCTGGCTGACCCGTTGCAGCTCCTCCGGTTTGCCGATGGTGATTTGCACGGGATGCCGACAACTGGTTCCCAAATCTTTTTCGAAAAGCGGCGGAGTTATCCAGTACTCAACCGCTTTAAGCAGCGGATGACGCAAATGGTAATAATCATGGCTCTCCAGGCGCACCAGCTCCGCTGTGAATTGTGTTAAGCGAAAAGGACCAGTGCCGATCAGTGGGAATTGCGGATGCACCAGATGGCTGCAATAGCTCGCCAGCCGGTGCGCAAGCCAGTAATCGGGGCGATGTAAAAAGAAGGTCAGACACTGCGGATGGGTGACTTCAATACGCTTCACGCTAATAAATAATTGATCCAGTGCTGGCAGTTGTAACAGCATCAATAATCGCTGGTGTAAGTGTGAGGCTTTTACTGCATCGCCGTTATGCCAGTGTAGGGTTGAACGAAGATAAAAGTCCCAGCGTAACCCGTCAGTAGAGGTTTCCCAGTGATGCGCTAAATCGCCAATCGGGCGCTGAGTATTATTATCGAAGCGGGTCAGGCCGGAAAATATCTGCCCGGCGAGATGCTGCTCGGCACGGCCGGGCAAAAAGCCTGGTTGTAGCGGTTCGAGCGGGCGATAGTAGGGAATACGCAACGTGGGTGTATCGTTTTGCCATTGTCCGCCCATAAACGGCTGTAACAGAGTGCGCAGCTCACCTGGGGCCAGTTGCGCCAGCTCCAGCACATCTTGCTGCTTTCCGGTTTCCAGTGCCTGTTCCATCATCGCATTGCGTAGCGATTCCGGCGTGACCAGAAAGCGTAATTGTCCGCGCTTTCCGCGTCCTGACTGCGCCTGCCACTCCAGCCATCCCGCCTCCTGTGCCTGACGCAACAGCGTACGAACATGGCGTTCGCTGCAAAAACAGCGTTCGGCCAGTTCGCTGACGGTGACGGTTTGCGGCTTTCCGGCTGAAGGTTGCCACAGACGTTGATACTGGTTAAGACGGTTGAGCAATCGCATATAAACCCGGAACAATATTATTTCACTATTCACTATTACTTCCGTATATATCAGGTGATACTCAATCACCATTAACCGTGTCACAGAGTGGAGAAAGAAATGGCTCGTCTGGCAGCATTTGATATGGATGGCACTTTATTGATGCCTGACCATCATTTAGGTGAGAAAACCCTCTCTACTTTGGCGCGACTGCGTGAACGCGACATTACCCTCACTTTTGCCACGGGGCGTCATGCGCTGGAGATGCAGCATATTCTCGGGGCGCTATCGCTGGATGCATATTTGATTACCGGCAACGGAACGCGCGTGCATTCTCTGGAAGGTGAACTTTTACATCGTGATGATTTACCTGCGGATGTCGCGGAGCTGGTGCTGTATCAGCAATGGGATACCCGAGCCAGCATGCATATCTTCAATGACGACGGTTGGTTTACCGGGAAAGAGATCCCTGCGTTGTTGCAGGCATTTGTCTATAGCGGTTTTCGTTATCAGATAATCGATGTCAAAAAAATGCCACTCGGCAGCGTCACCAAGATCTGCTTCTGTGGCGATCACGACGATCTTACACGCTTGCAGATCCAGCTATACGAAGCATTAGGCGAGCGTGCACATTTGTGTTTTTCCGCCACGGATTGCCTCGAAGTGCTGCCGGTGGGCTGCAATAAAGGCGCTGCATTGACGGTGCTGACCCAACATTTAGGTTTATCGTTGCGCGATTGCATGGCCTTTGGTGATGCGATGAACGATCGCGAAATGTTAGGCAGCGTCGGTAGCGGGTTTATTATGGGCAATGCGATGCCGCAACTGCGCGCGGAGCTCCCGCATTTACCGGTGATTGGACATTGCCGAAATCAGGCTGTCTCTCACTATTTGACGCACTGGCTGGACTATCCACATCTACCTTATTCCCCCGAATAATGAGATCCCTTCCAGCACCGGGCAATTGCCCGGTTTTTTTTGCGTTGAATTTGTCATTTTGTGCCGTGGTGTTTAAACCGCACAGAATAAATTGTCGTGATTTCACCTTTAAAATAGAATTAAAAGAGAAAAAAATTCTCTGTGGAAGGGCTATGTTAGATAAAATTGACCGTAAGCTGCTGGCCTTACTGCAGCAGGATTGCACCCTCTCTTTGCAGGCACTGGCTGAAGCCGTTAATCTGACAACCACCCCTTGCTGGAAGCGCCTGAAACGGCTGGAGGACGACGGTATCCTTATCGGCAAAGTCGCCCTGCTGGATCCGGAAAAAATAGGCCTCGGCCTGACCGCTTTTGTGCTGATAAAAACGCAACATCACAGCAGCGAATGGTATTGCCGCTTTGTCACGGTGGTTACCGAAATGCCAGAAGTGCTGGGGTTCTGGCGCATGGCCGGTGAATACGATTATCTGATGCGCGTCCAGGTTGCCGACATGAAACGCTACGACGAGTTTTATAAGCGTCTGGTAAACAGCGTGCCGGGGCTGTCGGACGTCACTTCCAGCTTCGCGATGGAACAGATTAAATACACCACTTCTTTACCCATCGAATAAATATCCAGAATCAGGTCAGGACACAACGCGTGCGATTATTTGCTCAATTAAGCTGGTATTTCCGTCGGGAATGGCGTCGCTATCTCGGGGCTGTCGCCTTGCTTGTCATTATCGCGATGCTGCAACTGGTTCCACCAAAAGTGGTTGGTATTGTTGTCGATGGCGTGACAGAACAACACTTTACTACCGGGCAGATCCTGATGTGGATCGCCACCATGGTGCTGATTGCCGTTGTGGTTTATCTCCTGCGTTACGTCTGGCGCGTATTGCTGTTTGGTGCGTCTTATCAACTGGCTGTTGAACTGCGTGAAGATTATTACCGTCAGCTAAGCCGGCAGCATCCTGAGTTTTACCTGCGTCATCGCACGGGTGACCTCATGGCTCGTGCGACTAATGACGTCGATCGCGTCGTGTTTGCCGCCGGAGAAGGGGTGCTGACGCTGGTGGATTCACTGGTAATGGGCTGCGCTGTGTTGATTATGATGTCTACGCAAATTAGCTGGCAGTTGACCTTATTTGCCCTGTTACCGATGCCAGTGATGGCGATCATGATTAAGCGCAACGGCGATGCTTTGCATGAACGCTTTAAGCTGGCACAGGCGGCGTTTTCCAGTCTTAATGACCGCACCCAGGAAAGCCTCACCAGTATCCGCATGATCAAAGCCTTTGGTCTGGAAGATCGCCAGTCGGCGTTATTTGCCGCGGATGCCGAAGATACCGGCAAAAAAAACATGCGGGTGGCGCGTATTGATGCTCGTTTCGACCCGACCATCTATATCGCGATTGGTATGGCGAACTTGCTGGCGATTGGCGGCGGTAGTTGGATGGTGGTGCAGGGCAGTTTAACGCTGGGCCAGCTCACCAGTTTTATGATGTATTTAGGTCTGATGATTTGGCCAATGCTGGCGCTGGCATGGATGTTTAACATTGTGGAACGTGGTAGTGCTGCGTACAGCCGTATTCGCGCGATGCTGGCGGAAGCGCCGGTGGTGAACGATGGTAGCGAACCCGTGCCGGAAGGGCGTGGCGAACTGGATGTAAATATTCACCAGTTCACGCATCCGCAGACTGACCATCCTGCGCTGGAAAACGTTAATTTCGCCCTGAAACCCGGTCAGATGCTGGGTATCTGCGGGCCGACTGGTTCCGGCAAAAGTACCCTGTTGTCGCTCATTCAGCGTCATTTCGACGTCAGCGAGGGGGATATTCGCTTTCATGATATTCCTCTGACGAAGTTACAACTCGATAGCTGGCGTAGCCGCCTGGCGGTAGTTAGCCAGACGCCATTCCTTTTTTCTGACACTGTGGCGAATAACATCGCGCTGGGTTGCCCGAATGCCACCCAGCAAGAGATTGAGCATGTCGCGCGGTTAGCCAGCGTACATGACGATATTTTGCGTCTACCGCAAGGTTACGATACAGAGGTGGGCGAGCGCGGTGTGATGCTTTCCGGCGGGCAAAAACAGCGTATCTCCATTGCTCGTGCGTTATTAGTCAACGCGGAAATCCTCATCCTTGATGATGCGCTTTCGGCGGTGGACGGACGCACTGAGCACCAGATCCTGCATAACCTGCGTCAGTGGGGGCAGGGAAGAACGGTAATCATCAGTGCCCATCGCCTTTCTGCACTGACGGAAGCCAGTGAAATTATTGTGATGCAGCACGGACATATCGCCCAGCGTGGCAATCATGATGTGCTGGCACAACAAAGCGGCTGGTATCGCGATATGTATCGCTATCAACAACTGGAGGCGGCGCTCGACGACGCTCCGGAAAATCGCGAGGAGGCCGTCGATGCGTAGTTTTAGCCAACTGTGGCCGACTCTCAAGCGCCTGTTAGCGTACGGTTCACCGTGGCGTAAACCGCTGGGGATTGCGGTCCTGATGATGTGGGTTGCGGCGGCGGCAGAAGTCAGTGGGCCGCTGCTTATCAGCTATTTTATCGACAATATGGTAGCGAAAAATAACCTGCCGTTGAAAGTGGTTGCAGGGCTGGCTGCGGCGTATGTTGGGCTGCAACTGTTTGCCGCCGGGCTACATTACGCGCAGTCGCTGCTGTTTAATCGGGCGGCAGTAGGCGTAGTGCAACAGTTGC
>PPYF01016957.1_pt1 | contig 24933 bp, 28 predicted proteins | sample 1559871 | NCBI WGS metagenome assembly PPYF01 (sample SAMN08240021, study PRJNA423297) | Human gut metagenome, whole genome shotgun sequencing project. | reverse complement strand
CTCCGCAGGGGGTGGATATGCGCATGTCTGACAAATATTCCAGCCCTACAGCATACGCCTGGGGACTTATAACCTCTGCCTTTGGCGTTTTATCTCTGGACCAGTGGGCTATTGTTGCCGGGATCATCTGTACTGTCGGGACGTTCCTGGTTAACTGGTATTACAAACGGAAGGAATTCCAGCTGAAAGCCGGAGAACATCATGAATAACCGATTATTTAAAAAAGTCATGGCCGCTTGTGCCGTCGGGGCGATTGCCGGTGCGCTGGTGCTGATCCCCGCGTATGAGGGTGTTGAGTACAAACCTTACCGTGATGTGGCTGGGGTGCTCACCGTATGTTATGGCCATACAGGTAGTGATATTCAGCCCGGCAAGCTGTATACGGATGCTGAATGTAAGGCGCTGCTGCATAACGACCTGACGAAAGTCCGGCGCGCGGTTGACCCGATGATCAAAGTGCCGATTGATGACAATACCCGGGTGGCCATCTATTCATTTGTCTACAACGTCGGCCCCGGCGCGTTCTCGCGCTCCACTATGCTGCGCAAACTCAATGCCGGTGATATCGCCGGGGCGTGTGACGAAATGAAACGCTGGACATTTGCTGGTGGTAAGCAGTGGCAGGGTTTGATTAACCGGCGCGAAACGGAGAAAGCGGTATGCCACGGAACCCTTTAGTGCTGATCATCATTGCTATCATCCTGCTGACGGCCTGCCTGTTGGCGGGTTGTTATCTGTATTCACTCGATACTCACTGTAAGCCACTGCCGGGTAACCCGCTGGACGGTGTGATCTGTTATGAGTGTGAAGCGCCATGAACTGGAAAGAAACGGTAATTGCCGCGCTGTTTATTGCTGCTGTCTGGTGGGTATATGACATTTACCGGGATAACCAGCAACTGAAGGTGAATAACACAACGTTGTCCGGACAGCTGTCAGCACAACAGACGATAAACACCATCACGCTTTCAGCCGTTGCCATCAGACACCGCGTGGCATTCGACAACATCAAAGCCAAACAGGAAGAGGGCACGGAGAATGTCAAATTTAAGACTGTTATCAGGACAGTATTTAAGGACAGCGAATGCGCTGTTGCTCCTGTTCCCGCTGATGCTGTTAGTGAGTTGCGGAAATACGCGGACGGAATACGTTCCCGCGCCGGTGGTGCCGATACCGCCACAATTGACCGCTGATTGTCCGCAGCCGGTTATTCCTGATGAACTTACCTACGGCGATGTAATCCTGTTGCTGGCTGATGCCATGAAGTCGATAGCTGACTGTAATCACGATAAGCGGTCAATACGGGAGATAGAAGCGGAGAGAATGAAGTAAAAAAGCCCCCCATGACGAGGGGGCATATATAAAAGATTCAGGATATTTTTATTGTGATCTTCGGGTTGAGTATATCCCCGATAATTCCGTAATTACAATATGCGGAACAAATAAAAAATGCCCTGTAAGAACAGGGCAAATAGGCAATTGATAAAGAATATTTACTCTAACTACGATGCTCAATATACAGGCAATTTTGCTGGTAAATCAATAGTACCATTGCTAAATGGCGGGGCTTTTTACGAATGTGATTCATTAAGATAAAGTGAATCATATGTCAGGCGTTTATGGTGTTGGGTAAAGTATTACCTTACCTGCAGGAAATCAGCCATGCATGCATCCAGCCAGAACCTTCCTATAGATCCGCTTGTGTATCGATGGTATTGAGACAAGGGTAATGACTACAGCTGAATATCGAATAGATCGTACAAACACATTTTTTATGCGAAAGTATCTCATTGGTTAATAACTTGATGAGGTTATGATGCAGATAAAGTCAGTTTTTATGTTTTTGGGCATGTTTCTGCTTAATGGATGCAGTGTCAAGGTACCCAAAGATATAACCCCGGTTAAACCTTTTGATTTATCTCATTACTTAGGTGACTGGTATGAAATTGCCAGGATAGATAATCGTTTTGAAAAAGGCTTAAGCAAAGTTACAGCTAACTATTCTCTTCGTGATGATGGTGGTGTCAAGGTTATCAACAGGGGTTGGGATGCGAGTAACAATAAATGGAAAGAGAGTACCGGAAAGGCCTATTTTGTTAACTCAGCTGATACTGGGGCGTTAAAGGTATCTTTCTTCGGACCTTTCTATGGAGGTTACAATATTATTAAGCTTGATGATGACTATCAGTACTCACTGGTTGTTGGCCCCGATAAAGATTACCTGTGGGTGTTGTCACGAACACCAGCTATGCCGCCAGAGCTGTTAAATGAGTATCTCAGCTTTGCTGGTGAACATGGTTTTGACAGAGAAAGAATACTTATATTTCAATAAAATTATATTCCGGTTTATTCCCCGGGATACTGAATGGACTGAATATTAAATATTTCAGCAAATAAAACACAACAACCCGCTCCGGCGGGTTTTTTATTACCTGCGAGCCGCCGATCTCCTCTGCCACATTAGCCACGACCAGTGCCACTCCTCACAGCGAGCGTGTGGGCATCCAGAATAATCGGCAACACCGGGATAAAGACACCCTCATATGCGGCGACACCTGCCGTGGTGGAAGAAATGGTGAACATCAATCAACTGAGGTGGACATGACTGAAAAATACGAAGTCACAGCAACCAAGAAGGACGGTACGACATATCACGGACTGACAACAATGAAAGAGCCCCGCATTACTAACGGACTGATTGGTATTTCTGGTCTGGATGGCTCATGGACATATACCGCACCGGATGAAATCAGCGACATCAGATACATTCCGGTGGTTGAGGAAAAGAGCAAGAAATAATTATGGCACTCACAGATAAACAGGAAATGTTTTGTCGTGAGTACCTCGTAGATTTGAACGCCACACAGGCGGCTATTCGTGCGGGGTACAGTGATAAAACTGCGCGAAGTGTCGGGAATGAAAACCTGACAAAACCTGACATCGAAAAACGGATTCAGGAATTAATGAGCAGCCGCAGTGAGCAACTTAAGGTTGATGCTGAATATGTGCTGAAGCGCCTGGTTGAAATAGACCAGATGGATGTTCTCGACATTATGACCGATGACATGAGCATAAGGCCGGTCTCCGACTGGCCTGCATCATGGCGGCGCTACCTGAGCGGCTTCGACCTTGCTGATATGTTTGAAGGACGTGGTGAAAATCGGGAAATGATCGGCATCCTGAAGAAAATAAAATGGCCTGACAAGGTCAAGAACCTTGAATTGCTCGGTAAGCACATATCTGTCCAGGCATTCCGGGACCAGATTAAAAGCGAGCATGATGTTGTCGGCACTCTCTCTGACCTGATGGACGAACTATCGGGCAAATAATATGAAGCCAGAGCATTTAGCGTTACTGCGTAATAAGCAATGGCGTCTGAATAATCTGTACTGGATCACCGATAAAGAAGGTCATCCGGTTCGCTTCAAAATGACGCCTGAGCAAACAGAATATTTCGAAGGCATCCACAACCGCAATATCATTCTGAAAGCCCGTCAGCTTGGATTCACGACTGAGGTCTGCATTATCCAGCTTGACGCGGCCATATTTGAATCAGCTAAGTGCGCACTGATAGCGCACACCCTGCCGGATGCAAAACGCCTGTTCCGGGAGAAAATCAAATACGCCTACGAGCGCCTGCCGGACGAAATCAAAGCAGCCAATCCCGCGAGTAATGACTCCGCCGGTGAACTGGTGTTCAGCAAAGGCGGCTCGGTGACTGTGTCCGTGTCGTTTCGTGGCGGTACGCTGCGCTACCTGCACGTATCGGAGTTCGGGAAGATATGCGCCAAGCAGCCAGAGAAAGCCCGTGAGATTGTCACAGGGGCGTTTGAGGCGGTATCAACGGAATGCTTCACGACGATTGAGAGCACGGCAGAGGGTCGGGCCGGTTATTTCTTCGATTATTGCCAACTGGCTGAAAAAGCACTGATGCAGGGCAAAACATTATCTCCACTGGACTGGAAGTTTTTCTTTTTCTCTTGGTGGAAGAATCCGCAGTACGCAATCGACCCTGTTGAGCAGTTACCGCAACGCCTGACTGACTATTTTGATGAGCTATCAGGCAAATATGGAATCACGCTCAACGACCGGCAGAAAGCCTGGTACTACGCCAAAGAAAAAACACTCGGCGACGATATGAAGAGGGAATACCCGTCGATACCGTCAGAGGCATTTCAGCAGTCTGTGGATGGTGCGTATTACGCCAAGCAATTCCGCTGGCTGTACGAGAATAAACGCATTGGCGAAATCCCTGATAACTCACACCTGCCGGTGCATACTTACTGGGATATCGGTGTGGGTGACTCAACGTCAATCTGGTTTGTGCGTGAAGTCGGTGAAGAATTTCACATCATCGATCACTACTCAAACAGTGGCGAAGGTCTGCGGCACTACATGAAAGTACTGAAAGACAAAGGCTATGAATATGCCAGCCACAACGGGCCGCATGATATCGACAACCGCGAGTTCGGTTCAGACGCGAAATCACGCCGGGAACTGGCGCAGGAAGGGTACGAAATTGACGGGCAAACCTACTCCATCCGCTTTGAGGTGGTGCCGAAGCTATCCGTTGATGAGGGTATTGAGGCAGTGCGCGAAATCCTGCCGCTCTGTGTATTCGATGAGAACAAGTGTGGCGAAGGCATTACCCACCTTGAGGCGTACCGGAAAGAATGGGATGACAAACGCGGGTGCTGGAAAGATAAACCACTTCACGACTACACATCACACGATGCTGACGGATTCCGTTATTTTGCGGTCAGTCGCCGCAACGTCAAACGTCTGACAAAGTCTCTGACATTCAACTGGAACTGACATGAATACAAACGTGGATTACAAACATCCTGCATACACCGAATTTTTACCGGAATGGAATATGATCGGGGACTGCGTTGACGGTGAGCGCGTAGTGAAAAGCCGCGGTGAAAAGTACCTGCCGCACCCCGCAGATAAAAAGCGGGATGACGATGATGGTGAGCGATACAAAAAATATCTTCTCCGTGCTTCGTTTCTGAATGCAACCGGACGAACATTAAGCGGATTACTCGGTATTGCATTCAGTAAGCCGGTAAAAATCAGTATATCGGGTGGAACAAAGAGTCTTGAAGCTGATATTGATGGTCAGGGGCAACCATTGACTCAGATGATCCGCGATGCATTGTCTCAGGTATTGCAGCGTGGCCGTGCCGGACTGCTCAGTGATTTCAGTGGGGCAGGTATCCAGACTGAGGCAGACAAAGGCAGACCATACGTCCGGTTGTTTACGGCGAAGGAGATTATCAACTGGCGGGTCACCGGCGGGAAAACATCACTAGTTGTTGTGAAATATCAGGAACCGGTTGAGTCTGATGATTTTGAACTGCAAATGCAGGACCGCTGGATTGAGTTACGTCTGATCGACGGGTTGGCACACTCAAGGCGGTGGCAGAAGGACAGTGAAATCAGCTCTGGCGAGTGGATAAAATTCACTGATGCGCAGGGAAAGCCGCTTTCTGAGTTGCCATGGTCGTGGATTGGGTCAAAAAACAATGACCATACTCCTGATGCGCCACCACTGGCTGACATAGCTTATATGAATATAAAGCATTACCAGATTGAGGCAGATATTGCAGAGTCAGCACACACTATCGGTCAGCCGATGGTTGCGCTGTCAGGCCTGACAGATGACTGGGTGAAAAACCACATGTCAGGCGGGTTCACAGTCGGTTCCCGCAAAGGAGTGTTGTTGCCTCAGGGTGGCGATATGAAGTTTGCACAGCCGGAAGAACGCACCATGCAGATTATTGTGGCAGAGCGCCGGGAAAAGCAGATGGCAATGCTGGGAGCAAAGCTGGTTGAGCGAGGCTCATCGGCGAGAACAGCAACACAGGCACTGGATGAAGCACAGACGGATAACTCTATTTTATCGTTGAGCGCCGGTAATGTTGAGCAGGCTTTTAATCGTGCGCTGGCTTTCTGTATTCAGTTTGCCGGAGCTGGAGAAGCTTCTGTTGAACTCAATAAGACATACGAGATTGCGCAGTTTGATTCGGCAGCAATTACTGCACTTCTGGCATCTGTGCAGTCCGGCAATATGCGGATTGTAGATTTTATCCGGTATATGCAGGGGGCGAACCTTGTTCCGCAGGATGAGAAACCGGAGGATGTAGCTGAAGAGCTGGGGTTGATCAGAGGTACAAATATGCTGGGAGTATAAAATATGCGGCCGGGTCTCATTTTTGATAATGCACTGATGATTCAGATTATGCTGGAAAGGCTCAAATCATCAACTGCTGACACACGTGAACTGGTGTCAGATATTCGCGCTGCTGTAGCATCTGCATTATCCGGATATTCCGGTAGTGTTTCCTCAGTCAGCAGAGCGAAATCAATTGCGCTGGCGCTGAGAAAAACGCTGAAGCCAGTTCTTTCCGGTTATTCTGACAGGTTACTTGATGACATTATCAACGCCGCTGTTGTGATGGCAGACGCTGAATATCACGGGTTTAACTCACTGGTAAAAAACGTTAATCCGGCTGATGCTGACAAGGTGCGCAGAGATGTGCAAAACATACCGCTCTCTCTGACGGGATGGAACAGCTCCCTGTTTCTCGCCAAATTCATTGAGTCGTGGGCCGATACAGCCATGCAGCAGATAGAGAATCAGGTGGTGATATCGTTGTCGTCAGGCGGGGGTGTGGCTGACCTGCAATCGGCTATTAACGGAACCTCAGCGGAACCGCTGATAATCGCAGCGGCAGTGGTTGGCAGGGTGGTCAGGGGATTTCAGACTGTTGCCAGAACGACATTACAACATGCTCACAGTGTGGCGGCGACGGATTTCTATAAAGAGAATTCTGATCTGATTAAGTATGAGGAATTCAGTGCAATACTGGATAACAAAACATCGGCAGTGTGCCGTTCTCTGTCCGGCCGCTGTTATCCGCTTGGTAAAGGACCGAGGCCTCCGCTTCACCCTAACTGCCGTAGTCGCTTGCTCCCGGTGCTTGATGAAAAATATGCAGACTTGTTTGTCACAGAGCCGGTCGGTAATTCTGAATGGGGCGAAGAAACTTATTATGAGTGGCTTTACCGCCAGCCAGCGAACAGGCAGGACATTGTGCTTGGTAAGACCAGGGCGCAGTTATTCCGTGAGGGCGGGTTATCACCGGAACGATTCGCAAAATTACAACTCGATAAATACTTCAGACCAATAACACTGAAGGAACTTCAGAAAATCATACCCGATGCCTTCAGAAAGGCCGATATCGAACTCAAATGACCCGCTCCGGCGGGTTTTTTATTACCTGTAGTCAGTGACTACACCATCAAAACCAGAGGTTGACGATGTTTAAGTGGAAATTAACCAAAGAAGAATTTGACGTGCTGACTGAAGAGCATAAGGCCATGTACAAAGAAGCCGGTGACGGATACCAAATCCAGATTGACGGCATGCCTGACATCCCGGATGTGTCCGGTCTTCAGAAGAAAGTCGATGAACTGTTATCTGAGAAGAAATCAGAACAGGAAAAGCGCCGTCAGGCTGAAGAAGCCGCAAAGAAAGCTGCAGAAGAACAGGCCCGTAAAAACGGTGATATCGAATCACTGGAAAAGAGCTGGGCTGAAAAACTCAGCACCCGCGAAAAAGAGTTACTGACACAGTTACAGGAAAAAGATGCCAGCCTGCAAAAACTTTTGGTTGATAACGTCGCGCAGTCGCTGGCGACAAAACTTGCGGGTGACAGTGCCGCGCTGATTGTGCCGCATATCAAATCACGCCTTGCCGTTGAAGATGGTAAAACCCGCGTGGTGGACGCAACTGGGCAACTATCAGCTCTGACTATCGATGAGCTGGAAAAAGAATTCAGAAATAATCAGTTATTTGCGCCGGTCATTATCGGCAGTAAGGCAACCGGAACCAGGGGTGACGGAGGCAAAGACAAATCACCTGCCGGAGGCAGTGATAAACCCAAAAGTGTGAATCCATTGGTGGATCGCGCACGTGAAATCATTGCAAAAAATACAGAGGCATAAGATTTATGACATTGCATATTTTTCAGCATCAGGTATCTCTGGCAGCGACAGAGCTGGTGGCTCAGGCAGTACAGCAGTTTAATGAAGCATCCGGCGGTGCGCTGGTTTTCGGTGATGGTGACCATATTGGTGATTACATTGAGCAGACATCATGGCAGTTACTTGGTGGTCTGGCACAGCGTCGTAATGCATACGGATCAGGTAATCTTACACCGCAGGAGTTAGGGCAAATTCTCGACCGGATGATTAAGGTCGATGGTCGTATCGGGCCGGTATCTGTCACTCCGACGATGATGAAGCGCCTGGGTAAAGACGTATCAGAAGCGGCAGCGGTGGTGTCTGCTCAGGCAGCAGAAGCGATGCTGCAGGATTATCTGAACACTGCAGGTGCGGCACTGAAAGCGGCAATCTCCGGCAACGCAGCGGCAGTTACTGACCTGACAGCAACAGGAAGCGCACCATCACTGCGCGGGCTAAACAAAGGCACCCGCCCGTTTGGTGATGCGTATTCCCGTATTATCGCCTGGCTGATGGACGGTGCAACGTTCAATGACTTTATGGACGAAACACTAACCAACTCCAGTAACCTGTTCCAGATTGGTAACGTGGCCATCAAGCAGGACGGATTCGGGCGTCGTTTTGTAATTTCTGATATTCCGTCTCTGTCTGAAGGTAATAAGCAGCATTCACTCGGTCTGGTTACCGGTGCAGCGGCTGTACAGACCTCACCGCTGATCATGAAAGCGCAGGACGTTCTCGGACAGGAAAACATTAAGGCTCTGATGCAGGGGGAATATGATTTCACCATCGGTTTGCGTGGTTATCAGTGGGCGAAGGACAGTATCAAGTCACCGACTAACGAACAGGTAGCCGCAACTGATAACTGGAAACAAATTGCTGCAAGCATCAAAGACACTGCCGGGGTTATGGTGACATTCGGTAAAGATGCTGATGCAGGCGGTAAGGCTGCTAAATCTGCGAAGTAATCGCAGTAATAATCCGGAGGTGATATGGCAGTACAAATCAGTCCGGAGCAGATAGGCGAGCAACTGGAAATGATGGGGTTTGAGGCTCCTGATTTTGCGGTTGCCGCCGCATTATCTGTAGTGGACAGCATTGACGGATGCCTTGATAAGGCAGGGTATACGGATGCGGTGATGACGCTTATCAAGGTGTATTCCGTCATCCTCATCCTGTCTGCGGCTGATGTCCGTAAAATTGCATCAGAACATGCACCGTCCGGTGCTTCAGTTTCGTACCAGTATTTTGCTGACGGCAGAAAATCGTTGCTGAAATTGTTATCCGCACTGGATACCGCCGGATGCACAGATAACCTGCCTATTGACCGGCCGGTCAGCATTATTCAGTTTGACGTGAACCGGGGGTGATATGGGTAAAATCCTTCGCCGGTTCTGCAAGGGATGGGCAACTATCTGGAAGATTGAAGGCAAAGACAGTTACGGCAAGCCGAAATTTTCAGAGCCCATTCATATCCGGTGTGACTACGGAAGCAGGATGAGTGACGGAACAAAAACGGTAGGCACTGAAATTGTCATCAAAAATGTCATCTGGACGGAATACAGCGAAGCCACACAAGATGATTACATCGCTATCGGCAAGCATGACGGACAAGATCCGTTCGCGGCCGGAGCCAGCAGAATCAAAGCTGTTGACCGTGACCGCGATATTAAAGGCGGCAAAGATGACTACACTCTAACAACGGCGGTGTGACATGGGAGCAAGAGTAATCGGTATTAACCGTGCTGTTGCTGACCTTAATGCGCTGGTCGGTAATATCACGTCAAAAAAAGTCAGCAGGGCCATGCATCGTGCGCTGGATATCGGCGGCAGACAGGCTGCGGTATACACACCGATTGATACAAAGACACTGATCAACTCTCAGTTCCGTGGTGTGGAGGTGAAAGGAACGCTGTTTACCGGGCGTGTGGGTTACTCAGCATCCTATGCCGTTTTCGTTCACGACCCGAATGTGAAGCAGAGCTTCCGCAGGCCGACAGCGAAGAAAGAATTCCTCACTAAAGGCTTTGAGGAAACACAGCAGATGATTGACCAGGCTGTCGCGGAGGAGATGCGCATATGACCACCACTGAGCAGGTTAAGCGTTATTTTTCCGAGTCAGGGCTGTCTGACGGTTTTATCATCCAGGACTATGAGTGGTCAGAATCCGGCGGACATGACCATGATGCGTACATGGTTTTTCAGCAGCGGGACGGAACCGGAAGAATCAATGATCTTGGTGGTGATGATTTTTTCACTGTGTCGTTAATTTCTGGCAAGGGCTGGGTTGAATTCGTCGCTCAGAGAGCCTATGCAATACTTGATTATGTCAGGTGCCATGCTCAGTCTCATGGTCTTAATTTCATCATCAATACATCCGGGTTCGTGAATCCGGTTCAGACGGCAGAGGGGAGGTATTGGATTCCCCTGACCTTCCGCTGCACATCCTAAACAAGCACACTTCAAACAGGTCGCTGATGCGGCCTTTTTTATTTGCAAATAAAGAGGTTATAACATGGCACAATGCCCTGATGATAAAGGCCTGGTGATGGGTAATGCGGGGATTCTTCGCATCGCGCCCGGCTGCCCCGGTACGGTTCCTGAACAGTCAGCGTTTCTGCGTCTCGGCGCACTGACTAGTAAAGGGCTGGATTACGGTACTGAAACGGTTACTTCCAAAGCAGACGACACAAAAGGGCTGGGCGAAGCCATCGTGACCGGTCTGGATTTAACCATTAAGTTTGATGGCGAGCTGAAGCGCAAAGGTGCCGATGGTTCCACGTCTGCTTTTGATATCGCCAAAGAAATCCTTGCTGAAGTCAAGGCCAGCCGTCAGCCGTCATATTGGGTGCAGCTCGACATGAAAGGTGATGGCAGTGATGTGATTCAGGGGTATATGAACTTCACATCATGGTCGATGGAGTTCCCTACCAAAGAAATCTCCACGTACTCCGGTGAACTGAAAGTCGCAGACGCTGACAGCTTTGAATGGCTGCAGGAAGAAATCGTGGTTCAGAGCATCGCAGCCAACCCCGCGACACTGACTGTGAAAGCCGGTGAAACGGCAACATTCACGGTCGGATTTAATCCGGTTAACGCGACAAACAAAAATTACGAGGTGGTCAGCGATAAGCCTAACTTCGCTACCGTCAGTAAGCTACTGAATGTTGTCACTGTCACCGGTGTCGCAGCCGGTACCGCGAATATTACAGTCACATCGGAAGATGGCAGTAAGACGGCGAAATGTGTCGTTACAGTCACTGCGGCCTAAATATTACAAAGGGTATCTCCGGATGCCCTTGATAATGTTCAGGAGGATATATGACACCGCGTTTAGAATACGGCGAGATGGTGATATCCACTGCCGAAAATGATTACCTGTTCCGCCCGTCGCTGGATGCCATGACGCGAATCGGTGAGCCTAAAGAGATTGTGAGTGCGTTTACGCGATTAAATGGCGCAGAGGTACAACAAATTATAGCGTCTGCTGTAGACGCTTACGGAGTGGTTCCTGAATGGCTGATTGCACTGTTAAATAAACCGGTTTACGGGCGCAGCATTTTATCGACAGCAATGGACGTGATGCAGGCATGTTGTAACGATGACTGTTCTGAGGTTATCGGTGAATGGCGGGTTGGCAAATCCGGCATGGTGTACCGGCGCGGCGCTATGCATTATCGCGATATCATCCTGCTGGCGCGCGAGCTAATGACCCACGGCATTATCGGTAAAGCTAAGGTGCGCAAACTCCAGCGCAACGAAGGTAAAGACGAATACTCCGACGAGTTCCACGCCGTCGATTACATCAGTGCCGCCCGTGTGCATTTCAACATCACCCGCAATGAAGCGGAGCAACTCACGATGACTGAGTTTGTGATGATGCTGAAAGCGAAATATCCGGATGAGAAAGGCTTCACGAAAGATGAGTATGAGGCTATCACCAAGGCCGATGATGCCCGTAACGATGACTTGATTAAGGGCAAGCGCCGGTTGGTGAGCAGGAAGAAGGCGTGACTTAGAATGGTGCAGGTTATCGTAATTATAAAATGATGGCAGCTGACTTACTATTTAGATAAATGATGAATAGTGATTTAATGGAATGCACCGCCGTGCTTTAAGTCATCGGCTTTTATGGTTGTTACCAACTTAAATTTTGTTTCATAAGGGATTTCAAATGAAAAGGGTAACGTTAATATTGTTAGCAGTAGCTATTTCAGCATCTGCCTCCGCTTCAAACCGCAGCCTTGATGATTTCTTTAAAAAAAATCCGGAGCTGCAAAAAAATACTGCAATCAGAGCAGCGATTATTTCTCAGGCTGAAGAAGCGGCCATCGAAGATGAAAGCGTAACAGCACCGAAAAATATTAAACGCAGGGTTTGGGATAATGGGTATGCCTATGCAGTAAGCGCCATGATGGATCTGCGTATCTTCTGCGAGGATAATATATTTGATATGTACTTGCTCACTATCGAGGACTGCGACATTATCCAGCAGTATGAAGAAAATTGATAAAGCCCCGGAAGGGGCTTTTTACTATGCAGAGGTAAGCAATGAATCAATTAGATATTTTTTTAAATAAAGGTGATGAGGGCGGTCATCATCAGAAAGCGCAATTATTTAAGCTGGTATACATCGACGAGGTAGTTCAAGGCTCTTTCCTGATCACTGAGTTCTGCAACGGCGAAGTTAAATATTACACTCAGAGATCTGGTGAGAACCCAGTCTTAAACAACACGCTGCCATACAGTAAAAATGACTCTCTGCATCCGTCATTGGCTGAACATATTCATACATTAGCTATTGGTGATCAGCCTTGACCAAGAGCGGCGTATATAACTTTCAATATCTCGCCCGGATTAGTAAGAGCAGTATCGATGGCTTTTGTCATTACATGGCGCAGTCCGTCAACCGGTAATTTTTTCAACTCGTTTTTTAACGTGCTTTTTTCAGCGTCACTGACGTTAAGCCTTTCAATATAAGAAGTTAGCGCCTCCAGGGTATCATCATGAAACTTGATAATGTTGACGTTTAGTATTGCGCTTAGTCCGCCGTCTGCTCGCAGGAAGTCTATACCACGGTTAGTTATTCTTATCCATTCAGGCACAAGAGCAATTGGCATCCCGGCATTCTGGCTATCCATAGACCCTGATCTTGGGCACTCGGAAATATCCAATAAACCGTGGTCGACTAAGTACATTATGTTGTCGTAAAAATCTTTATATGTTTTGTAAGGCTCGCATAGCAACTCCCATTCCTCATTGGTAACGCAGCCATACTTACATTCATAAAAAGCCAGCAGGATATTTTGACGCCACTCAGGATTAAATCTGTCGTAAGTCATTCATCGTCCTTTTTATATAATTGCACTAGCGTATCGAAAACCATTTTCTTAACCTCTTCCGCCTGAATAGCGGCAGTATGTTCTGCGCTGCTTTTGGGCTGCGGCGAGGCTGAGTTAACGGCATCCTGTAAAATCATCACCATCTCTGAGTTAAGAGATCGACCATTTTGCTTGGCTCTTTCAGCAAGTAGCGTCTTAAGATCATCTGGCATTCTTAGGCTATACGGAATGATATCTCTTACTCTGGACATTCTATTTCCTGCGCTTCACTGTGATGTCACAATATAACTAAAATAATTTTGACATTATAGAGTTGAATTGATACCTTTGTGATATCACATTAACTCACAGAAAAGGAAGACCATCATGAATAGTCAAAAAAGAGCGGGTCAATTTCAGTTGCGATTAACGGAGCATCTGAAAGAAAAGGTAGTGGAGTTAGCTAAAGACGACGGAATATCTCAGAACGCAATTCTTAATCAGGCGGTAGCTTGGTATGTAAAAGCAAGAGAGAAAGATGTTGCCTAAACAGCGAAGCCCCAACTGCGCGAACAGTCAGGGCTTCAATTTTGCCAGGAACTTCGGAGTAACTAGCATGACAAGTATATCAACAATCAACGTACCTTTCCACGGTGACAGCCTGTATGTCGTCAATTACAACGGTCAGCCGTATGTGCCCATGAAGCCAATCGTTGAAGGGATGGGGATGGATTGGGCCTCACAATTTACCAAATTAAAACAGCGCTTTAAATCAACCATTGCGGAAATCACAATGGTTGCCGAAGATGGTAAATCACGCAACATGTTATGCATTGCACTGCGTAAATTATCTGGTTGGCTCCACACCATCAGCCCGAATAAAGTTAAACCTGAAATCCGCGACAAGGTAATCCGCTATCAGGAAGAATGTGACGATGTTCTGTATGAGTACTGGACTACCGGCGAGGTGAAGAAAAAGCCAAACTTCCGCCAGTCCACGGCGAAAGAACTCATCCCGTTACGCCAGACAGCCGAGCGGCTTATCGCTCACGGTGTTGGCAATATCTACCCTGACATCTGGAAGCACGTTCACGCTGAGTTCGGTGTACAGCACATTAACGAATTGCTGCCTGAGCAAATTCCGCTAGCGATCTCGTATTTGGACGCGCTGGAAGGTGAGTATCTTCCGCAGCAGAAGGCGCAGCTTGAGCCGAAGCTGGATATCAATTATCCACTTACCTGGTATCCGGATAATTTCCCGTATGTTGATATGTGCTTTTACAAACAAGGGCAACTGAGAATAACCAGATCGGTGCTGGTTGAAACCAGAAGCCCGAGTCGAGAAATTTTCAGCAAACTTAAAGTCAGTGGTTATGATGTTACGGCAGCAGAGGCTGAAATTGCCTCGCTGAGACACTTTGTTTCCGAATTATCATGGGCGATTGATAGTATCGGTGGATTCGTTCAGATGAGAGATCGAATCAGTAAAACATTCACTGCATAACCCACAGGCCATGGACGGCCTTGTAACTCAGATCACACTCCGCCTCTTAATTGAGGCTTTTTGCTTTTCTTTGCATCACTAGGTGTTAGCATAAGGGAAAGTAATTAATGAGGTGGTGTGGTGGCTAAATTGAAAATAACTGCCGTCTGTTTAGTGGCATTATCTCCCTTACTGTTCTTGTCTGAAGCCTTGGCTAAAAATTGCAAAAAGGGAATTCCCTGCGGAAACTCATGTATATCAGCAAATAAAGTTTGCAGGATAGGAACAACAAACAGTTACAGCACAAAGAGTTATAGTAATAAATCGACTTCAAGCAATAGTAAAAAATCCCTGTAGGGCTCAACCACAGCAGCGACAAGCGGAGTAAGCGCGGCATCTTTAGCTGTCGGATCGTCTGGCAGTGACGGTTCATCCGGTTCTGGTGTTGTTTATAATTGTATTTATTCTAAGGCCGTGATTGTTGGTGATGCCATGGGGCCTATGCAAGGCCGATTTCACTCCACGGTATCATTGAGCAACTCAGCATTCACGGCGTTCAGGCCTAACTGCAGTAAAATTTCCAGTCCAAAGATGAAAACAAAAAAGGATGGTTATTACTTTGAGCAGGATGACAAAATTATTTATGTCATGTCAGTGGGTCATAAAGAATATGCTGTTTCAGATTTCAAAACTAAAACTACTGAGCAATGGACTGAGTGCCAATGATAGCGAAATAGTATTGCGATTTTGTCATGTGAATTTATGAATACTAAATAAATGAGGATGGGGATGTGAAAAAGGTAATTGCTGGTGTTTCGTTATCATTAATTTGTCTTTCAGGCATGGCTGCGACTTATACCAAAGAACAGTTAAATAGTATGGTTGGGGCTGGAAACTATCCCGAGCAGGGGGAAACGCGAGTGGTTGACTCAAAACCTATGGTTTTTGAAGACTGTAAAAATGCAGCAAGTAATATGTTTTCTGCAATATCTGCCCACTATCCGGTACGAACAGCTGTTGATTCATCATTGCTTTATATTGGCAAGGCGTGGACAAATGACGGAGTGGTTATGGTTACTTGTTCCGAGCCAGATAAAAAGATGATTGTAAGCCAGTCTTCTTATAAATAGTGGATGTGAGCTATGAAAAATAGAATATTAATGATTTTATGGCATCTTTGTTTTTGTTGGGAGGAGAAAGATAATTATGATTGAAACTCTACCTGCGAGATAGAGCAGCTATTTAATAAAAGACAATAAAGACGTGGATATCTTGACGTACAAAGGATCGGAGTTGGAAGTTGTTTTTTACCGAGACCATAATTAATTTAGATTTGCTCCTTATGATGGTGGGTTGCAAATTTTAGAAAACTGCAAATAAGATTATTTAGATAAGAACAAACCTTGCCACTCGGCGGGGTTTTTTATTTTTAAGGAGCCGGTAAATGGCAAACGTCGGTGAAATCGTATATCAGGTGCAGATGGATGTTGCTCAGTTGCTGACATCACAGCGTCAACTGGATCAGCGACTGAGAAATATGGAGGGCAGATTTAACCGCACAACGACCGCCGTCAATGGCACTGAGCGCTCAATGGCTGCATTGTCACGGGTTGCCGCGTCACTGACTGCGTATTTATCTGCTTCTGCTGTTGCCGGCTATGCCGAAGCGTGGACGGTTCTGAACAACAAACTCGTCAACTCCATAAAAGCAGGTGAGACGCTGGCGGTGGTGAATCAGCGCGTGTTTGATATTGCTCAGAACAGTCGTTCAAGCCTTGACGGTATCGCAACGCTGTATTCACGACTGGAAAGAGCGATGCGCAGTGCCGGGCTCAGCGGCGAAGAGTTAGGGCAGATAACCAACACTATCTCAAAGGCAATGACCGTTTCAGGTGCCACAGCAGCAGAATCAGAAGGTGCACTTGTCCAGTTATCACAGGCACTGGCATCTGGTGTACTGCGCGGGCAGGAATTTAACTCAATGAGTGAACAGGCTCCGGCACTGATGAAAGGACTTGCGGATTCACTGGGTGTCAGCATCGGCAAGCTGAGGGCGATGGCCGCAGAAGGCAAATTAACCACGGATGTACTGTTAAAAGCATTCCGTGAAATGGGACCAGCTATTGAGAAGGAGTTTGCGAATACAACACAAACAATGTCGCAGTCTCTTCAGATCGCCAGCAATAATATTACTAAATTCTTTGGCGAAAACACCACTGTTAAGACATTTATAAACATCTTCAACGACGCTACCGTATCTGCCAGCAACAATCTGGAATCACTGGCTAACGTATTGCTTATTGCAGCCGGTGTCATGGGGTCTAGATATGTTGGAGCTCTTACGCTATCAGCTACCGCTCAGGCAAAGAAAGTTAAAGAGACACTTGCCGGTATGGCGGCGACAAAACAAGCGGTCAGAGTTGAGATCGAAGCCGCCACGGCAACAATCAACAGAATTGCAGCTGAGAAGACTCTGGCTGTGACAGTTCAGCAGTCGCTGGGTGCGCAGCTGGCAGCAGCCACTACTGAAGCGCAGAGAACCAGAATTCGCCGTGAATTGGCAGTAAACTCATCAGTAATAACAGGATTAACACAGCAGGAAACCGCAGCTACAAATAGTCTCGCTGCGGCACAGAACAGACTTAACGTTGCAAGTGGGTTGGCAAGCAAAGCTCTATCCTTGATTGGTGGACCGGTTGGTGCTGCGATGTTGGCCGGAGCCGCTGTGTATTATTTTTTCCAAAAAGCTGAAGAAGCAAAAAGATCAGCACAAGAGTTTGCTGATTCACTAAATGAATTGCGTGCCAGCATGGATAAAATGTCTCGCACCGAACTGGCAGCAAAAATAGCAGATGCCAGGGACGAGCTCGAAGTTCTGACGGATGCTCAGCGCTCTGCAGAGCAGGAGGTTAAAAATCTCAAAACAGCATACAAAGCATATTCTGATGGGGTATTACACTTTGGCAGTACCCAGGAGAACCTCGAAATAATATCCAGAAAATTAGCAAAAGCAGAAGCCAATCTTGAGCGCGTGCAAAATGACAGAAGCAAGACTGTGAATTTTATCAGTGCAGCGCAAGCGAAGTTAAACGGGGAATTGTTGCAGGGCGAGGAGCTGCTAAAGCGAGATGCGAGTACTTTGCTACCTAATGCCGGAGCAGCACTTCGCGCTTACGGGCTTGACCTTGACGGAGCCACAAAAGCAAAACAAAAGTTCAATTCAGCAAGCCTGAAAGTTGAATGGTCAGATGCTGGCGCTGACATGAAAAAGACGCTTGAACGTGAAATTGAAATGGCTGGAGCGAAGGATGACGTAGTAAGACGTCAATTACAGGTCAAGTATTATGTTGAAGATAAAGGGATATCAGAGCAGGAAGCTGAAAAACTTGCTGAATTAGCTGCTAAAGCTGGCGAGGCAAGCGAAGCCAAAAAAACCGGTATTAAAATATCAAGGGAGGCGGTATCCGAAGCAAAAAAAGAAGCAACAGAAGCGGAAAAACTCAAACAGAAGATAACAGACCTGGCTAATGCGACGAAGGTTGCAGAGCTGGAAACAAAAGGGCTGTCCCGCGAGGCTGCAATTCTTGAAGCAGTACAGAAGCTTGGTTCAAAAGCTAATTCCGCTCAGATCGCCGAAGTTACAGCACTGGCCGGTAAAGAGTACGACCTTACGCAGAAAATCAAAGACCGCAAAGAGGCATTTGAGCAGAACCCGCAGGCAAAAGCTGATCAGGATATGAAACTGGCCGTAGAGCAACTCGAACGGCAACTGAAAGGTAACCTCATCACCGAAGAACAGTATCAGAAACGCAGCATTGAGTTAAAAGCGGAACACGCCAGAAAAACAGCGGAAATAAATGCGAAATCTGCTGTATCTCCTGTCCAGGAAATGGCGGCTCAGGTTGATCCTGTTCAGGCGCTGGCTAATGAGCACGCTCAGAAGTTGGCATTGATTAAAAATTTTGAAAATCAGAAAGTTATTACGGCACAGCAAAGTCTTGCGCTGATAAATGCAGCAAACACTGAGTATGAGGAAGCAAGACTGAATGCTCAGTGGGAAATCTGGCGTAATCAGAGTCAGGCCAATCAGTTTCTCGCAGATGGTCTTGATGCTCTCGGTCAGCGCTCATCCAACGTACTGACAGGGCTTATTACCGGCGCACAGAGTCTTAATGATGCATTCCGTAATGTAGCATCAACCATTGTTGATGAGGCTGTAGGGGCGTTAGTTCAGATGGGGATGCAGCAGATTAAAAATATGGTTGTTGGTGAGGCCATGTCAACAGCAGCGCAGGCATCTACTGTTGCTCAGGCCGTGGCAGCACAATCAGCATGGGCTCCAGCGGCAATGAGTGCTGCTATTGCAACGATGGGGGCGGCGGTTACAGCTGGTTCAGCGTCTTACATGTCAGCCATGGCGGCGAGTAAAACAATGGCTGTCGCCGGTGCCCGTTATAACGGTGGCCCCGTTGACGCTAACAAAATGTATCGCGTTGGTGAGAACGGGCAGCCTGAAATATTCAAGGCGTCGAACGGTCATCAGTACATGATCCCCGGTGACAGCGGAAAAGTAATCAGTAACCGGCAGATGGGTGGCGATGGTGGTGTCAGCATAGGGGATATGCACTTCAATTTTCAGGTTCAGGCTCCCAATGGCATGACAGAAAAGGAAGCAACAATGATAACCAGGATGGTTAAAGGTACTGTATATGACGTTCTGATGACAGAAATCAGAAGCGGTGCAATACAAGGTAATCAGCGCTATTAACAGCCACCAGTACGGTGGCTTTTTTAATGGAACCGATAAATGGATGAATTTAAATGGCGTCCTGAGGATGCCTGCCAAATTAATAATGAACCGAAGGTCAGGGTTGCAAAATTCGGCAATGGCTACGAGCAGAGAGCCAAAGACGGAATCAATAATCAGCTTAAAACATATAACCTGGCATTCATCAAACCGGTTTCTGTCGGACGTGAAATAGATAATTTTCTCAGTCAGCGTGGGGCCGTGGAATCATTCCTGTGGCTGACAGGGGATGACAGAACCCTGCGGACATTCGTGTGCCGTAACTGGCAGGTAACGAGGAAACAGTCTGTCTGGCAGATTGATTGTGTATTTGAGGAGGTGGTTGCGTGAGAGATATTCCGGCAGATATGCGGATTGCGGTTACTCAGATTGAACAATCAGCAATGCTTGATTTGTATGAGGTGGATTTAAGTCGCTTCGGCGGGAATGTATACCGCTTTCATGACGGAATGAACGGCCTGTTGAAACCGGTGATTTGGCAGGGTAACCGATATGATCCGTATCCGGTTCAGGTAACCGGACTCAGTATGACAGCGCAGGGCGCGTCAGCAAGGCCGAAGATGACATTCGCCAACATTGATGGGTTGCTGACTGCAATCAATAACGATTATGACGACGCACTGGGGGCGATTGTTACCAGACGGCAGGTTATGGAGCAATATCTTGATGCGGTAAATTTTCCGGATGGAAACAATCAGGCAGATCCGTCCCGTGAGGCTGTACAGAAATTTGTCATTGAGCAACGTGAAAATTCAGACTCAGATTTCGTTACATATGTGCTGGCGCTGCCGACAGAAACAGATAATGCACAAATTCCCGCCCGGGTTATTCAGGCTGATATATGCCCGTGGCGATATCGTGGACAGGATTGCGGGTATGACGGGCCTCCTGTCGCAGACGAAAAGGATCAGCCGACCAATGAACCGACAAAAGATCAGTGCTCTCATAAGTACCGTGGCTGCAAACTTCGCCACTCCTCAGTATTGCCGTTCGGTGGGTTTCTCGGCTCCAATAAACTAGGTTAACCCATGATTGAAAGTAACATTATCGCACATGCAACAACGGAAGGTGTGAGGGAGTCGTGTGGGCTGGTTTCAGGGGGAATTTATTTCCCGTGTACCAATATTCACCCTGACCCGGAAAATTATTTTGAAATCAGCTCAGAGGAATGGTTGAGAGCTGAGAGTCATGCAGAAGTGGAAGCTGTCGTGCACAGTCATCCGGCTGGACTGCCATTTTTAAGCGCGGGCGACAGGGATATGCAGGTTAAAACCGGATTACCGTGGTGGCTCGTTTGTGATGACCGGTTACTGAAATTTAATCCTGTTCCGCGATTGCTGGGGCGTGAGTTTAATCACGGTGTGCAGGACTGCTACAGCATTATCCGGGATGCTTACCATTTGTGCGGCATCAGTCTTGATGACTTTGAGCGACATGATAATTGGTGGTACACCGGTGACAATCTGTATCTGGATAACATTTCCGGACAGGGTTTTTATCAGGTTGATGAAGTACAGGATGGCGACGTTATTCTTATCTGCCTGGGTACATCAAAACCTTGTCATGCAGCGCTATATATCGGTAATCAGGAGATTCTTCATCATCGCCCTGATCGTTTGAGTAAGCGGGATGTTTACGGTGGCTACTGGTTTAAATTCACACACAGCATATGGAGGCACAAACAGTGGTCAGACTACAGTTTGCAGGCTATTTACGCCGATATGGACGCCGGTTTGAATTAGAGGTCAGCAGTGCAGGTGAGGCGTTAAGATGTCTGTGTTATCAGATTGACGGATTAAAACGGGAAATAAACCGTGGGCAGTTCAGGGTACGCGTTGCCGGTCATGATATGACAGAGGACTGCATAGTGGCAGGATTACACACTCCACTTAATGACAATGATGTTATCACGATAGTGCCGGTTATAGGTGGCGCAAAATCAGGTGGCTTCCTTGGCATTATCGGCGGCGCAGCGCTAATTGCCGGGGCATTCTTTATTCCGGGCGGTTTTCTGGCAACGATGACATCGACGGCTATGTTTGCTGCTGGTGTCGGAATAGCGGCAGCAGGGGTGGCAACGATGCTGACAAGAACACCGGGCGCACCAAATTTCAGTGAAGGCAATTCAGAAAGTAACCAGTATTTCAGCTCACTTTCCAACAGAATCGGGCAAGGATATCCCGTTCCGCTTTGTTATGGAGAGATGGTGGTTGGCTCAAATGTGATTTCACAGGGGTTGGAGACAGTATAAATGGGCAAAGGTGGTGGTGGCGGAAGCACGCCGAGTCTGGTTGATGACAACCTGAAAAATAAGCAGTTTCTGAACATTATTGATTTGGTGTCAGAAGGTCCTATTGAAGGACCGGTTGGCGGAATGCAGGGATTCCTGCTGAACGGAACGCCTATAGTCGATAAACAAGGTAATCCGAATATTCGCGGGGTCGAAGTTCAGTGGAGATCGGGTACGCAGTCTCAGTCTCCGCTCGATGGTTTCCCGTTTGTTGAGAAAGAAATACCTGTAAACGTGGAAGTGAAAAAAGAAACACCGATATTGCGTACGGTATCTGATCAGGAAGTCGATCGCATTCGCTTTACATTAGGTGTTTCGGCGCTGGTAAAACAGGACAACAAAGGCAACCAGGAAAACACTTCTGTTCAGATGCTTGTCGAGATTAATGCTGGCAGCGGATGGGTGACAGAAAAAACAATCACAATAGGTCCCGGGAAAATAAGTGGTCAGTACCTTGAATCACATATTATTAACGCGCCAAAGCAAAAGCCGTTTCAGATAAGAGTATCGCGCCTCACTGATGACAGTAAAAGTGACCTTCTTAAAAACGGGACGGTGTGGGCCAGCTATACAGAAATTACGGATGCTAAATTTTCATACCCAAACTCCGCTGTGGTTGGTATGCGCATTGATAAATCTCAGTATGGTGACACGCCTAAACGTACATATCATATCAAAGGGCTGATTGTTCAGGTCCCGGATAATTATGACCCGGAAACCCGCAGCTATAACGGTATATGGACGGGGAGGTTTAAGCCTGCATGGACAGACAATCCCGCATGGATTTTTTACGATCTGGTGACCAATGGGCGTTACGGGATTGGTTCCGTGATGGGGCGTTTTGGTTGTGACCGGTTTGCTTTGTATGCGATAGCCAGGTATTGCGATGAAATGGTTTCGGATGGGTTTGGCGGCAAAGAGCCACGATTTACTTTCAATGCCTATATTACCTCACAGCGGAAAGCGAAAGACGTTATTGATGATTTGGCATCCGTATTTCGCGGAATGCCTTTATGGGATGGAGTGCAGTTAACCTGCTTTCAGGACAGGCCCGCAGATCCGGAATGGACATACACAAACTCAAATGTTATCGGCGGGAAATTCAATTATACATCAACAGCTAAAAGTGCAAGGCATAATGCAGTTGAAGTTTCATGGATTAACCCGGATAACGGCTGGAAGGAAGAGAGGGAGTTTATACAGGATGATGGTCAGATCATAAGATTTGGCGGACTGAATGTTAAGAAAGTAACGGCTTTCGGTTGCACCAGCAGGGGGCAGGCTCATCGTGTTGGTAAATGGATTCTGGAAACAGAGAAGCTTGAGACTGAAAGTGTAACATTCACGACTTTCAGGGAGGGTATTAATTGTCTTCCGGGTGACATCATTGAAATAGCGGATGATTCATTTGCGGGTTCAAAAGTCGGTGGCCGGGTTTTAGATGTTGTTGGCAGCAGAGTAAAAACAGATGCACCTATAAAATGGTCTTCTGGTGATAAGGGATATTTTGCTTACCTCGGCGGCAGCGGGAAGTTCATCAGAACAGAAATATCATCAGTAGATGGCGACATTGTTATCCTGAAGAGCGAACCAGCCGGACTGCAAAAATTCGGTGTGTTTTCTGTATCGAAAAACACGCTGATTACGCGAATGTTCCGGGTACTGACTATTACTGAAGATAAAGACGGGAACTATCAGTTTAACTGTATTCTCCATGAACCAAAAAAGGAGCGCATTGTAGATGATGGTGTTAATTTCACCGGTAATCCGTCTGCACAAAATACGGTTCGAATCCCTGACATTGAACGCCTTTCCGTAGCTTATATCAATGACAGCTCTCAGGTTCAGGCCAGAGTTATGTGGGCCATGACAACAGCTAACCGCAATATTTCTTACGTTGTTTCTGTTTATAAAGATGACAAGGTTGTCCTTACTGGTGAAACGTCTGATCTTGAATATTATTTCAACGGATTGGCCGCTGGGGAATATCTGGTTGGCGTACGCGGCAAAGATAAAAATGGAATGCTGGGAAGCGAGTCGAAAGTGCTGATGGTTATTGGTGCGCCAGCGGCCCCTTCGTTTATCAGCGTTGAGTCAGGCTTCTTTGAGGTGAAATTGATACCACATATCAGTGCCCCGCACACACTGAATACTGAGTTTGAATTTTGGTTTTCCGGCGAGCAAAGAATTACCAACATTAATAACATTGAACAGGAGGCTGAATTTCTTGGCAGAGCAAAAGTATGGTCAAAAGGTCAGTTAAAGCCCGGACATGATTACTGGTTTTATATCCGAAGTATTAATGAGTATGGTAAATCTCATTTTATTGAAGAAAAAGGTCAGTCCAATAACCATGCGGATGAAATATTCGATGTAGTGCAAAAAGAGCTCGAAGACTCAGCCATCATTAAAGGCCTGCAGTCTCAGGCGAATGATAACTTCGAGGCCATTATCAACAACGCCAATAACGTTTACGGTCAGTGGGGTTACTGGCAGCGTGAAAACGGTGTTATGAAAGCAGAAATCATCGATGTCCGCAACTACACGGTTACGGAAACAACGGCACTAGCGGAGAAACTGGACGCGGTACAGGTTAAAGCAGAAGACGGACTGGCGCTGGCGCAGAACTCCATCCGCGCGCAGTGGGATATGGCATCCGGTCAGGCATCCGTGGTCCACGATATGAAAGTCCGGATCCGTTATAACGGTGAGGATTATTCCGCCGGTATGGTGATCGGGGCTGAGCTGAAAGGTGGTCAGGTGAACACCCTTATCGGTTTTAACGCTCAGCAGTTTGCGTTTTATAATCCGGTGAAAAAATCGATGGACATGTTCATGTACATGAAGGACGGACAGGTCTTTATGCGTGAGGCGTTCATTAATCAGGCATGGCTTAACAGTGTGGTTGTCACTGACAAAATGCAGTCGGAGAACTATGTGCCGGGTAAACAGGGTTTTATTCTGGATGCAAAGGCTAATAAATTTGAGTTCTTTGACGGAAC
>PPYF01305927.1_pt1 | contig 24936 bp, 19 predicted proteins | sample 1559871 | NCBI WGS metagenome assembly PPYF01 (sample SAMN08240021, study PRJNA423297) | Human gut metagenome, whole genome shotgun sequencing project. | reverse complement strand
TAAGGAGTGGTATCTCTATAACTTTTCCAGTTTTTTGCACTTAGGACCATTTCACTTCAGTTCTTCTGGTACCTGTGCTGATCCCACTCCAAATAAAAAACAGAAGTTGAATTTTTATGCCTAAAAGAAATCCAATCCAAGACGTACAGATAAAGAATGGCTGAATCTGATCCAGGAATACCGGTCCAGTGGTCTTTCTGATAAATGCTGATGCCAGGAACATCATATCCACACAAGCAACTTTTATTACCAGATATGAAGACTCCGACAAAAAGCCTGTAAGATACCTGTATATTACAGCCTATAAGTTAAATATGGAAAAAATCGGACTTACATCTCGCTTAGGGAAAGTAAATATTATGATGTTGAAAAGGGCGAATTTCTTTTCTGCTTCACCGAAAACATCAATAAAATCAAAAACAGACAGGAATGGTTTCAGTCTGATCTGGAAGAAGAGTATCTTCATGAAATCTATCCTCTTTACAGTCCTGGTGAGGAAGATGATGAATATGAAGAAGAGGATGGTGAAAAATGTTCTATTATGCGGAACAATGTCTAAGGATAGTGATGTGTGAACAGCAACTAGACAGACGGTGAAAGAGGATTTTCGAAGTTTCGAAGTCTTGTATGTGATGGATAAATATTGTATAGTATAGGTATTGGCATTTATAACGAGATAGAAGAAACGGCAGAAAATATAATATATGAGTGAGGAAGAATGAGAAGGATACAGATTATTGTAAATAATGGAGCTGGGACAGGACAGGCACACAGGGTATGGAAGGAGACACAGCGCCTGCTTCGGGGATACAAAATAAAATATGAAGCCCATATGACCAGATATGAAGGGCATGCCGCGAAACTGGCTGAGCAGATTTCTCGGGTGAAGGGTGAAGAGCCTGTCTATCTGCTGGTGGTTGGGGGAGACGGTACGATCAATGAAGTCCTGAATGGTATTACTGACTTTGATAAGGTACGTTTTGGCGTGATCCCCACTGGTTCAGGGAATGATTTTGGCAGAAATCTGAAACTGCCGAAAACACCGAAGGAGAGCTTGAGGGAAATATGTGCCTGTATCAGAAAGGATCAGAGAGGTGAAGCACTTTACAGGATAGATCTGGGGCAGGTAAGCTGGGAAGGCTGTGAGAAGCCGCGGATTTTTGGAATCAGTTCCGGCCTGGGACTGGATGCACTTGTGTGTAAAAAAGCACTTCATTCCAGACTGAAACAGGTTTTAAACCGTTTCCATCTGGGTAAGCTTACATATCTTGCATTGACGGTGCAGTCTCTTTTTACCATGGAGACAGCCAATGCAAAGGTGGTGACAGAACATGGAGGCTATATTCTTCCGAAGATGATCTTTGCGGCAGCTATGAATCTGCCGGCAGAAGGCGGAGGGGTTCCTATGGCACCTCATGCATCGGTGCAGGACGGTCTGCTCTCGCTTGGCAGTGCATCCGGAATCGCCAAATGGCAGACTTTTTTCCTGCTTCCGTTTCTGGTTGCTGCAAAGCAGGAGCATATTAATGGTTTTACTATCAGAAATGAAAAAGGATTTCGCCTGATTCTGGATAAGCCAATGGTGCTCCATGCAGACGGAGAGTACTGTGCAGATGTGACGAGAGTGGAATTTCGGTGTCTGGAGAAGAAACTGTGGCTGCTGCATGAGCAGAAAGGGGATTCAAGTAAGACCTGAAACAATATAAAAAACAGAAAAACAGGAGTGTAAAGAAAAATGAGTTACGCAGATGATGTATTTATAAAAATGTGTCAGGATATCCTGGAAAACGGGACAAGTACGGAAGGAGAAAAAGTCCGCCCTGTGTGGGAGGATGGAACTCCGGCATATACGATCAAGAAATTCGGAGTGGTAAACAGATATGATCTGAGAAAGGAATTTCCGGCTATGACACTCAGACGTACAGCGTTAAAGAGTGCCATGGATGAGATCCTCTGGATCTGGCAGAAGAAATCCAACAATATCCATGATCTTCACAGCCATATCTGGGACAGCTGGGCAGATGAGAGTGGTTCTATCGGTAAGGCATATGGGTATCAGCTTGGCGTGAAACATCAGTACAAAGAAGGAATGATGGATCAGGTAGACAGAGTGATCTATGATCTGAAAAATAATCCGTTCAGCCGAAGAATTATGACCAATATTTATGTGCATCAGGATCTCCATGAGATGAATCTGTATCCCTGTGCATATTCCATGACATTTAATGTGACACAGACACCGGGGAACGATAAGCTGACTCTGAATGCAATCCTCAATCAGCGTTCACAGGATATCCTTGCAGCGAATAACTGGAATGTATGTCAGTATGCACTTCTGCTTATGATGATGGCTCAGGTATGTGATATGGAAGCAGGGGAACTGCTTCATGTAGTGGCAGACTGCCATATCTATGACCGTCATATCCCGCTGATAAAGGAACTGATCCAGAGAAAACCATATCCTGCACCTGTTGTGAAACTGAATCCGGAAGTGAAGGATTTCTATCAGTTTACAACAGATGACCTGATCGTGGAGAATTATGAGACATGGCCGCAGATTAAGAATATTCCGATTGCCGTTTAACCAAACTGTGGAGCAATTATCTGGTTATGAGCAAGCAGCGAACGCGGATGATTTTATTCGCCTGACTTAAATTGACAATATAAAATCAAGAGAGGAAAATTCAAATGAATGTTATCGTAGCAGCAGATAAAAACTGGGGAATCGGCAAGAACAACCAGCTTCTGGTAAGTATTCCGGCAGATATGAAGATGTTTCGTGAGGAAACAAGTGGAAAAGTAGTAGTGATGGGAAGAAAAACTCTGGAAAGTTTTCCAAACTTTGCATATGAAGCAGACAGTCATTTCCCAAATCTGGACGAAGATGATGAATGGGAAATTACGGGAGAGAGCGATGAGCAGACATACTTTGATCTGGAGTATCAGTTTGTGAAGTATGAGAGAAAGAAATAGAAGGAACAAAGCAGAGCCGGAAAAGCCAGTGATGTAAAAGAAAAAAATATCCCTCAGAATGTGTTTAAACTGATTCTGAGGGATGTTTTTGTATAGTGAAAATCTACGTTACTATTCATTACGTTCTCAGCGGGATAGCAGTGTATGAACAGCAACAATTCTTCTGATGTTGAAAGACGTTAACTGTCTGGCAGTCAGATGTTATTTATTCAATAACTTTCAGCCATCCTTCCGGAGCCTGGATACGTCCCATCTGGATACCTGTTAATGTGTCATAGAGTTTCTGGATAACCGGACCCATTTTCTCCATTCCGCTTGGGAAACAGATTTCTTTACCATGGTCAACAATCTTTCCGACAGGAGAGATAACTGCAGCAGTACCGCAGAGACCACATTCAGCGAAATCTTTCACTTCATCGAAGTATATTTCTCTTTCCTCAGCTTCTAATCCCAGGTATTCCTTGGCAACATAGATTAAGGAACGACGTGTGATAGAAGGAAGGATACTGTTGGACTTCGGTGTGACAACTTTGCCGTCTTTTGTAACGAAGATGAAGTTAGCACCGCCTGTTTCTTCTACCTTGGTACGTGTAGCTGCATCAAGATACATGTTCTCATCGAATCCGTTCTTGTGAGCATCTACGATTGCATGTAAGCTCATTGCATAGTTAAGACCTGCTTTGATATGGCCTGTTCCATGAGGTGCAGCGCGGTCGAAATCACTGACGCGGATTGTAATTGGTTTAGCACCGCCTTTGAAGTATGGTCCTACAGGTGTAGTGAATACACGGAACATATACTCATCAGCAGGTTTTACACCGATAACCGGGTTAGTACCCATCATATATGGACGAACATATAAAGTTGCGCCTGAACCGTATGGCGGAACATATGCTGCGTTAGCTTTTACAGTCTGAACAATTGCATCAACAAAACGGTCTTCCGGGAATACAGGCATCTCAAGTCTCTTTGCTGAGTTTGCCATACGTTCTGCATTTAAGTCAGGACGGAAAGTAACGATATGTCCGTCTTCTGTAGTGTAAGCCTTCATTCCTTCGAAAACTGTCTGCGCATACTGGAAAACACCTGCACATTCGTTCAGTGTTACATTAGGATCTGTTGTCAGTTCTCCGGCATCCCATGCGCCGTCTTTGAATTTAGATACATAACGATAATCGGTCTGTACGTAACCGAAGCCTAAGCTGCTCCAGTCGATATTCTTTTTTTCCATAATGAATCTTTCCTCCGTTCACACATATTTACAGTATTTACAAGTGTGATTACTGTTTATCTCTTTACCATTGTAAAACTTTTGTCTGCTAAGTTCAATGGGAAATTTCCAATTTTAATGAAAAATTGAAAAATCGTTACTGTTCACATACAGTAACAAAAAATCTGCCAGTCTTGTTTTTTATAGAGGATTTCGCTATAATATGGAATAGAAAATGGAGGAAAATATGAGCGAGAATTTTGATGAATTAGGAGAACTTGGAGACAAAATAAAAAAGATCATAGACACAGCAGTTTCTACTAAAGATTACCGCCAGATGACCGAGGATATTAAGCAGACGGTGGGACAGACTGTTAACAGCGCAGTAAATTCTGCTGTAGATTCCGGAAGCGAGGCAATCAAAAATGGTCTGAATAATGTATTTGGAACCGGAAACAGTCAGTCCGGTGATTCCGGGGTATACCGCAATAAAACAAAAGAATTTGAAGAAAAGCGCAGGCGGGAACGTGAACAGGAGCAGGAACGTCAGAGAATTGAGAAGGAGAAAGCAAAAGAGAAGATGCTGACTCTTTATGAAAGGAACACCGGGGGAAGAATGAAAGGTATGATGATTGCTGTTTCAGGTGGAATCCTTGCCAGTGGAATGGGACTGGGAACTCTGGTCCTCAGCATCTTTGGAGCGGTGGGGCATATGAGTTCCCTTGTGACCGGTGGAACCTGTTTTATGGCAGTCGGAGCTTTGACAGGAGTGGGACTTCTCGCAGGCGGCATTAAAAAACTGGGTAAACTGGAACGTTTTCAGAAGTATATTGACACACTGGGAAATCACACATACTGTAATTTTGAACAATTGTCAGCAGCAGTAAATAAGCCGGTGAAATTCGTTAAAAAAGATATTAAAAAGATGATTGATGACAGATGGTTCCGTCAGGGACATATTGATGAACAGGAAACCTGTCTGATCACCAGTAATGAGACTTATCTGCAATATACGCAGACGCAGAAGGCACTTGAGCAGAAGAAACAGGAAGAAGAAAAACATCAGGCTGAACAGCAGAGAAACAGAAAGAACACACCGCCCGAAGTACAGGAAGTGCTGAATAAAGGAAATGAATTTCTGGATAAGATCCACAGGAGCAACGATGCGATTCCGGGAAAGGAGATTTCTGCAAAAATATCCAGAATGGAACTGATCGTGGAGAAGATTTTTGAACGGGCGCAGAAGCATCCGGAGATTATTCCGGATCTGAAGAAACTGATGAATTATTATCTGCCCATGACAGTAAAGCTGCTGGATGCATATGAAGAAATGGATCAGCAGCCTGTGCAGGGAGAGAATATCCAGGCATCAAAAAAGGAGATAGAGGATACACTGGATACACTGAATCAGGCATTTGAAAAACTTCTGGATTCTGCCTTTCAGGATACTGCGTGGGATGTTTCAAGTGATATTTCAGTGCTTCATACGCTGCTTGCACAGGAAGGTCTGACAGATGATGACTTTGCAAAAATGAAAAAGAACTGAAAATAAAAAAGGATAAAAAGGAGCGGCAGAGGACATGGGAAACGAATTTAAAGATTTTGAAATGGAAACACCATCATTAACACTGGAGCCGGATCTTGGAGAGTTTGAAAAGAAAGAAGAAGTGATCCCCAAAAAGCAGCTACAGAAGGAAGAAGTGCCTGTACTGACACCGGAAGAACAGAAAATGGTAAATGATTTTGCTGCAAAGATTGATATTGAGAATACTAATCAGATTCTTCAGTATGGTGCAGGAACCCAGAAAAAAATGGCGGACTTTTCTGATACAGCTCTTGAGAATGTAAAGACACAGGATCTGGGTGAGATTGGAGAACTGATCAGTAATGTTGTGGGAGAACTGAAAGATTTCGATGTACAGGAGGAGGGAAAATTCTTTGGATTTTTCAGAAAGCAGACTTCTAAGATTGAAAATCTGAAAAACAAATATGACAAAGCACAAGCCAATGTGGAGAAAATCACAGATTCTCTTCAGCAACATCAGGTGCGCCTTATGAAAGATTCTGCTATGCTGGACAAGATGTATGAACAGAACCTGAATTATTTTAAAGAACTTACCATGTATATCCTTGCCGGAAAAAAGAAACTGGAAGAAACCAGAAACGGAAAGCTTGCAGAAATGAAAAATAAGGCAGCTCTGAGCGGGCTTCCCGAAGACGCGCAGGCAGCCAGAGACCTGGATGAGAAATGCAGCAGATTTGAAAAGAAACTGCATGATCTGGAACTTACCCGTACGATTGCCATGCAGACAGCGCCTCAGATCCGGCTGATCCAGAATAATGATACGGTAATGGTTGAGAAAATACAGACAACGATCGTAAACACAATTCCATTATGGAAAAGTCAGATGGTGCTTGCTCTGGGAATTGCTCACTCTGCAGAAGCGGCACAGGCACAGAGACAGGTAACAGATATTACCAATGAACTTCTCAGAAAGAATGCAGAGACACTTCATATGGCAACGGTTGAGACAGCGAAAGAATCAGAGCGTGGAATAGTTGACCTTGAAACACTGCAGAAGACAAATGCAGATTTGATCCAGACTCTGGATGATGTGATGCGGATCCAGATGGAAGGCCGTCAGAAGAGACAGGCAGCAGAGATGGAAATGCACCGCATGGAAGAAGAACTGAAGAGAAAACTTCTGGAAATCAGATAACTGTTCAGCAGTAATTTATGGAATTGCTATAAATGAGAGAAGAGGAAAATTATGTACAGAGATCATACAAAAGTGATTCAGATCGGAGACAGAAAGATTGGCGGCGGCAACCCGATTTTAATCCAGTCCATGACAAATACAAAAACTGAAGATGTAGAACAGACAGTAGCTCAGATCCTGGCACTGGAGCAGGCTGGCTGTGATATTATCCGTTGTGCAGTACCGACTATGGAAGCTGCAAAAGCACTGAAGGAAATCAAAAAACAGATCCATATACCACTTGTGGCAGATATCCATTTTGATTATCGTCTTGCTATTGCAGCCATGGAAAATGGTGCAGATAAGATCCGGATCAATCCCGGAAATATCGGCAGTACAGAGCGAATCAAAGCAGTGGTTGATGTGGCAAAGGAGCGAGGAATACCCATTCGTGTTGGTGTAAACAGCGGTTCTCTTGAGAAAGAACTTGTGGAGAAATATCATGGAGTCACTGCAGAGGGGCTGGTGGAGAGTGCGCTGGATAAAGTTCATATCATCGAAGACCTGGGATATGACAATCTGGTGATCAGCATCAAATCTTCGGATGTCCTTATGTGTGCAAAGGCTCATGAACTGATCGCGGAGAAGACGAATTATCCACTTCATGTAGGAATCACAGAAGCCGGAACTCTTTATTCCGGAAACATTAAATCTGCTATCGGATTGGGGATCATCCTGAATCAGGGAATCGGTGATACCATTCGTGTCTCTCTTACAGGAGCACCTTTAGAAGAGATTAAATCCGCAAAACGTATCCTGAAAACTCTGGGGCTTCGCAAAGGTGGCATAGAAGTTGTGTCATGTCCAACCTGTGGACGCACACAGATCGATCTGATCGGTCTTGCAAATAAGGTAGAAACCATGGTGCAGGATATCCCGCTTGATATTAAAGTAGCAGTTATGGGCTGTGTGGTAAACGGACCCGGAGAAGCAAAAGAGGCAGATATCGGAATTGCAGGCGGAGTTGGTGTGGGACTTCTGATCAAACATGGTGAGATCATAAAGAAAGTTCCGGAAGATCAGCTTTTGGATACGTTGCGGGAAGAACTTCTGAACTGGAAGTAACATTTGGAACGAAGACTTCCTGTCAGATCAACGAGGAGATTTTATTTTGGAAAAAGACTTTTTTGACGTATTTCCCAGCTTAAAAGTGAAGAAAGAACTGGAAGAACTGCTGGACATGGTTTTTGTGACCAGAGTGTCCTGCAATCCTTCCAGAACTCATATATGGGTGTATATAAAAAGTGAACGCTGGATTCATAAGAAGCATATCTTTGAACTGGAAGAACAGATAGAGAGACAGATTTTTGCAGGACTGAATGTAACAGTTACAGTTATTGAGAAATTCCGCCTTTCCGGTCAGTACAATCCTCAGAACTTTCTGGAAACTTACAGATCCAGCATGGAACTGGAACTGCGCAGCTACAATATGCTGGAATACAATATGTTCAGACAGGCGCAGATTTCTTTTCCCGGAGAAAATGATCTTCATATGATCCTTCCTGATTCTGTAATAGCCAGAGAAAAGAGCGGGATCCTGATCGAATATCTGCAGAAGGTTTTCTGCGAAAGATGCGGAATGGACTTAAAGGTGGAATTTGAGTTCAGGGAGACGCAGGAAAGTAAGTACCGTAAGAATGCAGCAGTGCAGATCGCTCAGGAAGTGGAAAATGTAATCCGTCATGCGAAATTAAACAGTAAGAATGAAGAGCCGGCTCAGTCTGAAGAAGCAGGAACAGCAGAGAAGAAAGCAGAGAAAAAGACTGATAAGGGACAGCAGGAAAAGAAGGACAAAAAAGCTGCATTTGCAGACCGCAAAGACAACAGGAAGGGAGATTTCCGGGGTGGATTCAGAAGGGACAGCAATCCGGATGTTATCTATGGAAGAGATTTCGAAGGAGAGCCTGTTGCACTTGAGACGATTACCGGTGAGATGGGTGAGGTGATCGTCCGCGGACAGGTTATGGAGGTTGAAGCCAGAGAAATCCGTAATGAAAAAACAATTCTTATCTTCCCGATCACAGACTTTACGGACAGTATTGTTGTGAAGATGTTTTTGCGCAATGAACAGGTGCCGGAAGTGACAGAACATGTAAAGAAGGGGGCTTTTCTGAAGTTTCGCGGTGTGACAACAGTAGACCGTTTTGACAGTGAACTGACTATTGCATCCATAGCCGGGATTAAGAAAATTGCCAATTTTACAACTGCCAGAGTAGATACCAGCCCACAGAAAAGAGTAGAGCTTCACTGTCATACAAAGATGAGCGATATGGATGGGGTTACGGATGCCAAATCTCTGGTGAAACGTGCTTATGAGTGGGGACATCCTGCCATTGCCATTACAGACCATGGGGTTGTACAGGCATTTCCGGAGGCAAATCACTGTTTCGATGCCTGGGGTGGATGTGTGCCGAAGGATTCTGATTTTAAGGTTCTTTATGGAATGGAAGGCTATCTGGTAGATGATTTAAAAGGTATGGTGACCAATGGAAAAGGTCAGAAGCTGAACGGTAGATTTGTGGTCTTTGATATTGAGACAACAGGTTTTTCTTCGCTGACCTGTCAGATCATAGAGATTGGCGCCGTACTGGTAGAAAATGGTGAGATTACGGACCGTTTTTCCACATTTGTAAATCCAAAGGTACCGATCCCTTTTCGCATTGAACAGCTGACCAGTATCAATGACAGTATGGTCATGGATGCCCCGACTATCGAAGAAGTGCTTCCGAAATTCCTTGAATTCAGCAAGGATGCGGTTATGGTTGCACACAATGCGGACTTTGATATGGGATTTATTATGAAAAACTGTGACAGACTGGGAATCGCACATGATTTTACTTATGTAGATACGGTCGGTATGGCCCGTTTCCTGCTTCCTGCATTGAACAGATTTAAGCTGGATACGGTAGCAAAAGCAGTTGGGGTTTCACTGGAAAATCATCACCGGGCAGTAGATGATGCCGCATGTACTGCAGAGATTTTTGTGAAGTTTGTAAAGATGCTGGAAGAGCGTGATATCCGGGATGTGGATATGCTGAATGAGCAGGGAGCTGTTTCTGTAAATACTATCAGGAAACTGCCGACCTACCATGTGATCATTTTTGCCAGAAATGAGACAGGGCGCATTAATCTGTATAAATTAGTGAGTCAGTCGCACCTGAAGTATTATCACAGACGTCCACGTGTTCCCAAAAGTGTGCTGGAGCAGTACAGAGACGGACTTCTGGTGGGAAGTGCCTGTGAAGCAGGGGAACTGTATCAGGCAATTCTGAGAAATGCACCGGATACTGAGATAGCCAGACTGGTAAATTTCTATGATTACCTGGAGATCCAGCCTGTTGGAAATAACAGATTTATGATAGCAGATGATAAGCATGATATGATCAGTTCCGAAGAAGACCTGAAGGAGATAAACAGGAAGATCGTTAAGCTTGGAGAGCAGTTTAAGAAACCGGTAGTTGCAACCTGTGATGTGCATTTCATGGATCCACAGGATGAGATTTACAGAAGGATCATTATGGCCGGAAACGGATTCTCAGATGCAGATGAGCAGGCACCGTTGTATTTACGTACCACAGAGGAAATGCTGGAAGAATTTGCCTATCTGGGAAGCGAGAAAGCAGAAGAAGTTGTCATTACAAATACAAATAAGATCGCAGATATGATTGAGAAGATATCACCTATTCATCCGGACAAATTCCCGCCGGTCATTGAGAATTCCGACCAGGATCTGAAGAATATCTGTTTTACAAAAGCGCATGAAATGTATGGAGATCCATTGCCGGAGATTGTGGAAAGCAGGCTTGACAGGGAACTGAATTCAATCATTTCCAATGGGTATGCCGTAATGTATATCATTGCACAGAAGCTTGTATGGAAGTCAAATGAAGATGGTTATCTGGTAGGTTCGCGAGGTTCTGTAGGATCTTCTCTGGCAGCTACCATGTCCGGTATCACAGAGGTAAATCCTCTGCCGCCACATTATCTCTGTCCTAATCCGGACTGCAAATACAGTGATTTTGATTCACCGGAAGTAAAGCAGTATGCAGGTATGGCGGGATGTGATATGCCGGATAAGATCTGTCCGAAATGTGGAACCAGGATGAAAAAGGAAGGGTTTGACATTCCTTTTGAGACATTCCTTGGATTCAAGGGAGATAAGGAACCGGATATTGACCTTAACTTTTCAGGAGAGTATCAGGCTAATGCACACAGATATACAGAGGTTATTTTTGGTAAGGGACAGACATTCAAGGCAGGGACTATCGGTACGCTTGCGGAGAAAACTGCATTTGGTTATGTGAAGAATTATTTTGAAGAGCGTGGTGTGCATAAACGTTACTGTGAGATCAACCGCATCGTACAGGGATGTACAGGCGTGCGGCGTACAACAGGACAGCATCCGGGAGGCATTATCGTACTTCCTGTAGGTGAGGAGATTGAGAAATTTACTCCTGTCCAGCACCCTGCGAATGATGTGAACAGTGACATTATCACCACACATTTTGATTACCATTCTATTGACGGAAACCTGCTGAAGCTTGATATACTTGGACACGATGATCCCACTATGATCCGAATGCTGGAGGATTTAACGGGAATCAGTGCTAGGGATGTCCCCCTGGATCAGAGGGATGTCATGTCATTGTTTGCAAGTACAAAGGCTTTGAAAATTGAACCGGAAGATATTGGCGGATGTAAGCTCGGATGTCTGGGAATCCCGGAATTTGGTACAGATTTCGCCATGCAGATGCTTATTGACACCAAGCCGAAATACTTCTCTGACCTGATCCGTATTGCAGGGCTTTCTCATGGTACGGATGTATGGCTGGGTAATGCCCAGGTGTTGATCCAGGAGGGTAAGGCAACCATTTCCACAGCTATCTGTACCCGAGACGATATTATGATCTACCTTATCGGAAAAGGAGTGGAAAGTGGCCTTGCGTTTACGATCATGGAGAGCGTCCGTAAGGGAAAAGGTCTTCGTGATGAGTGGATCGAGACCATGAAAGAGCATGGAGTTCCGGACTGGTATATCTGGTCCTGTAAGCTGATCAAGTATATGTTCCCGAAGGCTCATGCAGCAGCATACGTTATGATGGCGTACAGAATTGCGTGGTATAAGGTGTTTCAGCCACTGGCATACTATGCGGCATATTTCAGTATCCGCGCCACAGCGTTCTCCTATGAGATGATGTGTATGGGAAAGGAACGCCTGGAGTATTATATGGCAGAAATTCGCAAAAAAGGTGATTCAGCATCTAAAAAAGAACTGGATACCCTGAAGGATATGCGTATTGTACAGGAAATGTACGCACGTGGATTTGAATTTGTACCGATTGATCTTTATACTGCCAAGGCACAGAGATTTCAGATCGTGGATGGGAAACTGATGCCGTCACTTGCAACTATTGACGGACTGGGAGATAAGGCGGCAGATGCAGTGGTTGATGCTGCAAAACAGGGAAAATTCTTGTCAAAAGACGACTTCCGCGACAGAACAAAGGTCAGCAAAACGGTTATTGATCTGATGGATGATCTGAAATTATTCGGAGATATCCCGCAGTCGAACCAGATGTCATTATTTGACTTTACAGGATGAGCATAAATTCTGTGACCGCAAAGTGTGTTGCAGGGCATGGTGCAGACAGCAACATAAAATGCCCTGACATCATAATATATGATAACAGGAGATGGATATGAAGAAAGACGAACTTAGATATTTACAGAGACTTGCAGAAATTTATCCTACAATCGGAAAGGCATCTACGGAGATTATCAATCTTCAGTCAATCCTGAATCTGCCCAAGGGAACGGAACACTTTATGTCAGACCTTCATGGGGAGTATCAGGCATTTTCACATGTGCTCAGAAATGGTTCCGGTGCAGTGAGAAAGAAGATTGATGAAAAGAGGCATATTATGATTCCATTGTAAATACGATCATTGAGATCGGCAGTGCGGAGAATTTTATCATTGCGCTTGCAGAACTGATCCAGCGTCTGGTCGTGGATCATTTACATATTCTGGGGGATATTTATGACAGAGGTCCTGCTCCACATTTCATTATGGATCGCCTGATGCAGTATCACTCCCTGGATATTCAGTGGGGAAACCATGATGTTGTCTGGATGGGTGCGGCAGCAGGACAGAAAGCCTGTATTGCAACAGTGGTAAGAAACAGTATCCGTTACGGAAATCTGGATATTCTTGAGGATGGATACGGAATCAATATGCTTCCTCTGGCGACCTTTGTGATGGAGGCGTATAAGGATGATCCCTGCGAGATTTTTGCTAGGAAAGGTGCTTCCAATTATAATGTTCTTGAGGAAGAACTGGGCAAAAAAATGCACAAGGCTATTGCTGTGATCCAGTTTAAATTAGAAGGTAAACTGGTGCGCAGACATAAAGAATTCCAGATGGAAGACAGAGCACTTCTTCATCGGATCAATCCGGAAAAAGGGACGATCACACTGCCTGACGGAAAAGAATATCCGCTTCGCGACAATAATTTTCCGACTATTGACTGGAAACATCCATACGAACTTACAGCCGGAGAAAAAGAAGTTATGGACAAACTGTCCTCTGCATTCAGAAACTGTGAAAAACTGCAAAACCACATCCGTCTCCTACTTGACAAAGGCGGGCTTTATACAGTATATAACGGAAATCTTCTGTTTCATGGAAGCATTCCTCTGAATGAAGACGGAACATTCCGGGAAGTACAGATTTATGGAAAAAGCTACAAGGGAAAAGAACTGTACGATGTACTGGAAACCTATGTGCGCAGAGCATTCTATTCTGTAGGAAAAGAAGAACAGAAGAAGGGCAGAGATATTATGTGGTATATCTGGGCAGCTCCGAATTCACCATTGTTTGGCAAGAGCAAGATGAGTACTTTTGAAAGATATTTCATAGAGGATCCTTCTACACATGAAGAGAAGAAGAATGCTTATTACCGCCTCTGGGAGAATGAAGAAGTGGTAGATAATATGCTTCGTGAATTTGGTCTGGATCCGGAAAAAGGGCATATCATCAATGGCCATGTTCCGGTACACCAGAGTGAAGGAGAAAGTCCTGTAAAATGTGATGGAAAGGTTATCGTGATTGACGGTGGTTTTTCCAAGCCATATCAGAAAGTAACGGGAATTGCCGGATATACGCTGATCTATAATTCCTATGGACTGAATCTTACTGCTCATGAACCGTTTACGTCCAAAGCAGATGCTGTGGCAAGAGAGACTGATATTGTATCGAACCGCGTGGCAGTCAGCTACATGTCCAGACGCCAGCTTGTGGGTGATACAGATACAGGTCATGCGCTGAAAGAGAGAATACAGGAATTGATCCAGCTGCTGGATGCATACAGAACAGGTATCATCAAGGAAAAGAAATAAGATTAAAACTCTTTACTTCTAAATTTTCATTCTATATAATGGGAGTGTTGTGTGATATAACTGTTTTTACAGCAATTTGGCAGGATAAAAACTGTTATAGTGAAGGAAAACGTTATGAAACGGGCTATAGTAATCTTTTTAAATGGATTATCGAAGAGGATTATGATAAAAGTTGCCTGAAGATGATGAACAAAAGGAGAATACGATAATGGGTGGAATTTTTGGAGTAGCATCAAAGTCCAGTTGCATTCTGGACCTTTTCTTCGGAATTGATTATCATTCCCATCTGGGAACACGCAGAGGCGGAATGGCAGTGTATGATAAGAAACGTGGTTTTGACCGCGTGATTCATAACATTGAAAATGCGCCGTTCAGGACCAAATTTGATGGTGACATTGGTGAGATGGAGGGAAATCTGGGAATCGGATGTATTTCAGATAATGAACCTCAGCCTCTTCTGGTGCGCTCTCATCTTGGCAACTTTGCAATTACCACAGTTGGAAAGATCAATAACATGGATGAACTGATTGCCAACTGTTTTAAAAACGGATGCACTCATTTTCTGGAAATGAGTGGAGGAAGCGTAAATCCCACAGAAATGGTAGCTGCACTGATCAATCAGAAAGACAACATGATTGAGGGAATCCGTTATGCGCAGGAAGTGATAGAAGGTTCCATGACCATGCTGATTCTGACACCAAAGGGGATTCTGGCAGCACGTGACCGTCTGGGAAGGACTCCACTGATCGTGGGAAAGAAAGAAGATGCCTGTTGTGTATCTTTTGAAAGCTTTGCATACCTGAATCTTGGATATGAAGACCTGAAAGAACTGGGCCCCGGAGAAATTGTTGCAGTGACTCCGGACGGTGTGGAAACCCTGCAGAAACCAGGGGAAGAGATGCGAATCTGTTCTTTCCTCTGGGTATATTACGGATATCCTACTTCGGCATACGAGGGTGTGAATGTAGAAGAAATGCGTTATCATTGCGGTGATATGCTGGCCAGGAGAGACAGGGGAGAAGTAAATCCCGATATTGTAGCCGGTGTTCCGGATTCCGGTATTGCCCATGCGATCGGATATGCGAACCAGTCCGGTGTGCCTTTTGCCCGTCCGTTTATCAAATATACACCAACCTGGCCAAGATCATTTATGCCTACACAGCAGAGCCAGAGAAATCTTATCGCAAGAATGAAGCTGATTCCTGTACATCGCCTGATTAAGGATAAGAGTCTTCTGATGATCGATGATTCTATTGTACGTGGAACACAGTTAAGAGAAACGACGGAATTTCTTTACAGAAATGGTGCGAAAGAAGTACATATCCGTCCTGCGTGTCCGCCTTTACTTTATGGATGCAAATATCTGAATTTCTCACGTTCAAAATCAGAGATGGATCTGATCACAAGACGTGTGATCGCCAAACGTGAGGGAGAGAATGTCAGTGATAAAGTCCTGGCAGACTATGCAGATCCAAATTCAACAAATTATAAAGAAATGCTGGAAGAAATTCGTAAGGAGCTGAATTTCACATCACTGAAATTCCACAGACTTGATGATCTGAAAGCTTCCATTGGAATTTCACCATGTAAACTCTGTACCTATTGCTGGGATGGAAAAGAATAAGTAACGAACAAGAAACAGAAGAGGAGATGCAGATTTGTCGGTAACAAACAACGGGAAACAGAAACGGAATAAAAAGAAAAAAAGACTTATAAAACTTCTGATAATTGTAATTATCCTGTTTATCCTGCTTATGCTGGCAGGCACTCTGCTGCTTCAACACAGAAAGAATGTGGACAGAGAGCAGAGAAAAGCAGAAGCGATCGCGGCACTGGAAAGAGTTCCCACTGTAACACCGACACCTGCAGCTACGCCCACACCTACCCCAACACCGATTCCTACGGCAACGCCAACACCGGTTCTGGAACGGGCTTATGTTTTTAACCCGGAGGATTATCTGGGAACCTGGCGCAGTAAGAACGGCAGGGTTAAGATCAAAATTAAGAAACTCAGTCAGAAGTCGGTTATCTTTACTTATTCACAGACAAATAAGAAAAAGACAGCCACCTGCAAGGCAAAAGTAAAGAAATCCGTCGCAGGAAATGCAACCAGATTCTCGTTTACAGACTCGCTGGGAAATGTAGCAAAGGGTTATCTTACCTTTGATAATGGTCGTCTTTATGTGAATATTAAGACAAAAACAAAAGCGGAGGGTGCAAAAGTCCATCCTTCTGTGGATACTGTTATGATAAAAGAATAAAAGATACAAAAAATATAAAAGGATTCAGTAACATAAACAGTTACAGGAATCCTTTTATATTAAAAAAAGTGATTTTACTTATTTATTCATCTCTTTCTTATCAGTGCGTCCTACCAGATAATCAACACTTATATCGTAATAATTTGCCAGTCTGATAAGCATTTCAACCGGGATATTGCGTGAACCTGTCTCATAGTGAGAGTAGGAACGCTGGCTGATGTGAAGAATTTCGCTGAGCTGTTTCTGTGACATGTCAGCATCTGTACGTAAATCCTGAATACGCTGAAATTTCATATAGTTCACCTCTCTGTTTTGTAGTGTACTCCCAAACATGATCTGTGAAAAGCCTTCGCAGATTATGTACTGAAAAAAGTATAAAACAGAACAAAATGAACGGTTGCAAAACAGAGCAAAATGGTCTATTATAAAAATAATCTTTTTTCAAATCTGATTTCTGAAATAATTTCCAATACAAGTTAAGTGATGTAACTATTCAGTCGTCCGCTGTTTGGTGAGCATAAATATCGGGGGAGATTTATGCCGGAAGAAAGGAGTTTATATTTGTTTGCAAGTGTATTATCAGCTGCAATTTTTGGGGTGGAAGTATGCCCTGTGCAGGTAGAAGCTGATGTAAGTAACGGACTTCCTTCCTTTATCATGGTAGGATTTCCTTCTGCGCAGGTAAAGGAAGCGCAGGAACGGGTACGCACAGCACTCAAGAATAATGGTTATCAGTTTCCACCAAAGAGAATTACCGTCAATTTTGCTCCTGCAGACATGAAGAAAGAGGGAGCCGGTTTTGATGTACCGGTGGCAGCAGCAGTGTTGGCTGCTTTTGAGATGATCAGCCCTCAGGTTGTCAGCAGAGTTATGATGGCAGGGGAGATCGGTCTGGACGGAGAAATCCATGGGATATCCGGAATCCTGCCGATTGTGTTGTGTGCAAGAAGTCTGGGCAGTCGTTTTTGCGTAGTTCCCTATGAGAATCTGAAAGAAGGAAGACTGATCAGGGATGTGCCGGTAGCAGGAGTAAAAAATTTACGGGAACTGGTCGAGTGTCTTAAGAATCCGGAACCCTATCTGAAGAGGGAAATACAGGAAGAAATTCCTTCTATTATAAATACAGATATGGGAATGGATTTTTCAGACATTGAAGGACAGGAAGGGGCAAAAAGAGCGGCGGAAATTGCAGTAAGCGGATTTCACAATCTTCTCCTTATCGGACCTCCGGGAACGGGCAAAACCATGCTTGCCAGAAGACTGCCGACGATCATGCCTGGGCTTGGATTTGAAGAAAAGCTGGAGCTTACCAGAATTTACAGTATTGCAGGACTTCTTTCAAGAGAACATCCTCTGATTGATGAGCGACCATTTCGCAGCCCTCATCATACAAGTACTCCGCAGGCAATTGCAGGAGGCGGGCGTAATCCCAGACCCGGCGAAATCACTCTTGCGCATAAAGGTGTACTCTTTCTGGATGAAATGCCGGAATTTTCCAGAGCAAGTCTGGAACTTCTGCGACAGCCCATGGAGGATAAAGTGATCCAGATAGCCAGAGCAAGCGGAACTTACAACTTTCCGGCGGATTTTATGTTATGTGCAGCGATGAATCCCTGTCCCTGCGGTTATTATCCGGATTTAAACAGATGCACCTGTACAGCAGGTGAGATCACACATTATATGGGAAAAATCAGTCGCCCCCTTCTGGACAGAATTGATATCAGCACTGAGGTACCGCCGGTTTCTTTTTCACAGCTTCACTGTGGAAGAAAGGGAGAAAATTCCGCTGCTATCAGAAAAAGAGTGGAAAAAGTACAGAAGATTCAGGAAGAACGGTATAAAGATGAGAAAATAAATTTTAACGGGCAGCTGAAGAGCAGTCTGATCGATAAATTCTGCCCTCTTACAGACAGCGCATCACGACTTCTGGCAAGAGCCTTTGAAAAAATCGCATTCAGTGCCAGATCCTATCACAGGATCCTGAAGGTAGCCAGAACAATTGCGGATATGGAAGGGGAAGAAATGATTGCCGGTCATCATATCGGAGAAGCACTTTCGTACAGGGCATTTGACAAAGATTCTGTCATAAAATAAAGGTCAGTGAGGTATTTTATATGGAAAGAACTGATGTGAAAAATAATCATACAGAAGAATACAGTACAGGTCAGATACGATGTATTGAGAAATCAGATCCGGAATATCCTCAGATAATGAAGCAGTATTCCTCCATGCCGGCAAAGCTTTATGTAAAAGGCAGACTTCCTGATCCTAAGAGAAGAACGGTGGCAGTGATCGGTGCCAGAATGTGCAGTCCTTATGGAAGGATGCAGGCATTCCGGTATGCGAAAGCGTTAAGTGTAGCTGGAGTTCAGATTATCAGCGGTATGGCACTTGGCATTGATTCAGAAGGACATAAAGGCGCACTGGAAGGAAAGATGCCTACATTTGCGGTGCTTGGAAGTGGTGTTGATGTATGCTATCCGAAATCTAACAGAAAACTTTATGAGAGGATCTTATGGGAAAATGGTGGGATCATCAGTGAATGTCCACTGGGTTCAGGACCTGTTTCCTGGCATTTCCCGGCGCGAAACCGGATCATCAGTGCTTTGTCAGACGCGGTTCTGGTAGTGGAAGCAAAAGAAAACAGCGGTTCGCTGATCACAGCGGGATTTGCACTGGAACAGGGAAAGATGGTCTATGCGATTCCGGGGGCAGTGACAGATGAACTCAGCAGAGGCTGCCATAAGCTGATCTACGACGGCGCAGGGATTGCATACTGTCCGGAAATTATGCTGGAAGAACTTGGAATTTCGATGGAAAAAGTAACACAAAACGGTGAAAAAAACAACTTGGGACTTGCAAGAGATTTGAATATGGTGTATAGTTGTCTCGATTTACGACCAAAAAATCCCGACTACATTGTGAGAAAAACAGGCTTTTCCCCGGCACAGGTAAGCAACTGTCTTGTGGAACTGACACTGCGGGGGCTCATAAGAGAGAGCGGGAGACATTATTATGTAAAAGACAGTTGACGATTTATGATTATTGTGCTTCACGTTTCTGCGGCGCAGGGCGATTTTCATATGTAACAATATCGTTGTCAGGCAATGTGCCCGTTCAGGGACACTGTGAAGAATAACAGATTACGACTAGGAGAGGTAGCATGGCGAAATATCTGGTGATAGTAGAATCACCTGCAAAAGTGAAAACAATAAAGAAATTTCTCGGTGCGAATTACGATGTGGAAGCTTCTAACGGACATGTCCGTGATTTCCCGAAGAGTCAGTTCGGAATTGATGTTGAGCATGATTTTGAACCCAAATATATAACGATCAGAGGAAAGGGAGAACTGCTTGCAAAGCTTCGCAAGGCTGCAAAGAAAGCAGATAAGATTTATCTTGCAACTGACCCTGACCGCGAGGGAGAGGCAATTTCCTGGCATCTGATGCAGGCATTAAAAGAAGATCCGAAGAAGATGCACAGGATTACCTTTAACGAGATTACCAAGACAGCAGTAAAATCATCGATCAAACAGGCCAGAGACCTGGATATGGATCTGGTAGATGCACAGCAGGCAAGACGTATGCTTGACCGTATGGTAGGTTATACCATCAGCCCGCTTCTCTGGGCAAAAGTCAAGAGAGGCTTAAGTGCGGGGCGCGTACAGTCTGTTGCGCTTCGTATCATCTGTGACAGAGAAGATGAGATCAATGCGTTTATTCCGGAAGAATACTGGAGCCTGGAGGGAGATTTTCAGGTGAAAGGTGAGAAGAAACCGCTGCAGGCGAAGTTTTATGGAACAGATAAAAAGATGGATATCCACAGCAAAGAGGAAATGGATAAACTTCTGGCCTCTCTGAAAGATAAAGAATATGAGATCAATGAAGTAAAGAAAGGCGAGAGGATCAAGAATGCACCGCTTCCCTTTACTACAAGTACCTTACAGCAGGAAGCAGCCAAGACCTTAAACTTTTCCACACAGAAGACAATGCGTCTGGCACAGCAGCTGTATGAAGGAATTGATATCAAAGGAAATGGAACGGTAGGTGTGATCTCTTATCTGCGTACAGATTCCACCCGAATCTCGGAGGAAGCAGATGCTGCTGCAAGAGAATATATCACTGCTCAGTACGGAGAGGATTATGTTTCAAAGTCTGAGAAAGCTGTGAAAAAGGGACAGAAGATCCAGGATGCTCACGAAGCGATCCGTCCTACAGACATCAGCCGTACACCGGCTGTACTGAAGGAATCTCTTTCAAGAGATCAGTTCAGACTGTATCAGCTTATCTGGAGACGTTTTGCGGCCAGCAGAATGGCTCCTGCAAAATACGAAACAACATCTGTAAAGATTGGTGCAGACCAGTATATTTTTACAGTTTCTGCCTCCAAGATCATATTTGACGGATTTATGTCTGTATACACAGATGAAGAGGATCAGAAAAAAGGAAATGTTCTGAATCAGAGTCTTGAAAAGGGAATGAAGCTTAGTCTTAAGGAACTGAAACCGGAACAGCATTTCACGCAGCCGCCTGCACATTATACAGAGGCATCTCTGGTCAAGACTATGGAAGAACTGGGGATCGGACGTCCAAGTACCTATGCGCCGACGATCACAACGATCATCAGCCGCCGTTATGTTGCAAAAGAACAGAAGAACCTGTATGTTACAGAGTTGGGGGAGGTTGTCAATAATATTATGAAACAGGCTTTCCCGAGTATTGTAGATGTAAACTTCACTGCGACTATGGAAGGGCTTCTGGACTGTGTGGCAGCAGGAACTGTAAAGTGGAAGACAGTAGTAAGCAACTTCTATCCGGATCTGAAGAAGGATGTAGATGCTGCAGAGGAAGAACTTGAAAAGGTTGATATTCAGGATGAAGTGACAGATGTGATCTGCGAAAACTGTGGCAGACATATGGTGATCAAATATGGTCCTCATGGACGATTCCTTGCATGTCCGGGATTTCCGGAATGCAAAAATACCAAACCATATTTTGAGAAGATCGGGGTGGCATGTCCGAAATGTGGAAAAGAGATTGTGCTTAAGAAAACCAAAAAAGGACGTAAGTACTACGGATGTGAGGATAATCCGGATTGTGATTTCATGTCCTGGCAGAAACCATCAGCAAAGAAATGCCCGAAATGTGGAAGCTATATGGTGGAAAAGGGGAATAAGCTTGTCTGCAGCCAGGAGACATGTGGATATGTAGAGGCAAAGGACGAGAAAGAATAATAACGGATTGTAAATGTTATAAATGGGACTGTTGCAGCAGTTGAAAATGAATTTCATTAATGCAACAGTTCCGTTTTTTGTCTTACAGTCAGTGACTTTCTGATTTTTTGTCTTCAATCCTTTGAATTTTTGATGATGATATTTATTGAATAATATTATAAAAGGAATCTATTTTCAGAAAAGCAAAAATAAATAAAAAAATAGTAAAATTTGTCTTGTAATTTGACTTTAAAACGTGTAAAATCAAAGTATCAGTAATGTTAATGACCATGTGTGTCTGAATCTTCCTTGCGAGCAAAAGAAAGTGACTGCTCATTTATGAAATAATGACAGAAAGATTTCGGATATGTACAGGGTGAAAGGAGGACAATATGAGTGTTCAGCTGCTGGATAGAACAAGAAAAATTAATAAACTTCTGCATAACAGCAGTTCCAGCAAAGTGGTATTTAATGACATCTGTCAGGTTCTGATGGAGACACTGAGTTCCAACATTCTGGTTCTCAGTAAAAAAGGAAAGGTTCTGGGTGTCAGTTTATGCCCGGGAGTAGAGGAGATCACTGAACTGATCGAGGACAAGGTTGGCGGATATGTAGATTCCCTGTTAAACGAGAGATTTCTGGGTGTCCTGTCAACAAAAGAGAATGTAAATCTTCAGACACTGGGATTTGAACATGTATCAAGCAGTTATCAGGGAATCATTAATCCGATAGATATTGCAGGGGAACGACTGGGTACTGTATTTATGTATCGTTATGAGAAACCATATGACATTGAAGATATTATTGTCAGTGAATATGGAACAACCGTTGTAGGGCTTGAGATGATGAGAGCGGTTCATGAAGAGAATGCTGAGGAGGACAGAAAGCAGCAGGTAGTGAAATCTGCCTTTAATACTTTATCTTTCTCCGAACTGGAGGCGATCATCCATATTTTTGATGAACTTGACGGAGATGAGGGAATCCTGGTTGCAAGTAAGATCGCAGACCGCGTGGGAATCACCAGATCTGTTATCGTAAACGCTTTGAGGAAGTTTGAAAGTGCCGGTGTGATCGAATCCAGATCTTCCGGTATGAAAGGAACCTACATTAAAGTGCTGAATGAAGTCATCTTTGATGAACTGGAAGAGATTAAAGCTCAGAGAAATAAGAAATCCTGATATAGAAGCTTCCATAAATAATGAATGCAAGAAGGCTGTCTGCTGTATGGTGGACGGTCTTTTTATTATGTTACAGGAATTATAGCAAGCCTCTTAATTAATGTATTTGAAGACAATTCAACTGAGTGCGAAAGACAAGGAAGATATGACAAAATTATTTGTAAATTAAGAAAACAAAAGAAAAAAAGAGAATATATAAGTAAAAAAGAGAATATAGATTATTTTATAATGATAAAAGCACTTGCGAAATCGACTCATTTTCAATAATATAAGGACAGTGATTAGCACTCGAAGTAAATGAGTGCTAGCAAAAAATCGGCAGAATTAGACAGAGTGCCGAAACAGTTGCCGGATATTAAGAATAGCAGAGACGGTAACAGAGATTCCAGGTTGGAGAATAAAGGAGGATATAGATCATGACATTAGTACCTTTAGGTGACAGAGTTGTATTAAAACAGGTTGAAGCAGAAGAAACAACAAAATCCGGAATCGTTCTTCCGGGACAGGCACAGGAGAAACCACAGCAGGCAGAAGTTGTAGCTGTAGGACCTGGCGGAGTTGTTGACGGCAAAGAAGTAAAAATGGAAGTAGCTGTAGGTGATAAAGTTATCTACTCCAAATATTCAGGAACAGAAGTAAAGATGGATGGCACAGAATACATTATCGTAAAACAGAATGATATTCTTGCAATTGTTAAATAAGCAATATCAAAATAGAAAACATAAATGAAGATACTTATAAGATAATATTTACAGGATGTAACATGAAATACCGGCTAAGTATCAGAAAGAATTCATAGAGATCAAAATTTGAATCAGGAGGTCATATTATCATGGCAAAAGAAATTAAATTCGGCGCAGAAGCCAGAGCAGCTCTTGAAGCTGGTGTAAATAAATTAGCTGATACAGTAAGAGTAACATTAGGACCGAAAGGAAGAAACGTAGTTCTTGACAAACCATACGGTGCTCCGCTTATCACAAACGACGGTGTTACAATCGCAAAAGAAATCGAACTGGAAGACGGATTTGAAAACATGGGCGCACAGCTGATCAAAGAAGTTGCTTCCAAAACAAACGATGTAGCAGGTGATGGTACAACAACAGCTACTGTTCTTGCACAGGCTATGGTTCACGAAGGAATGAGAAACCTGGCAGCAGGCGCTAACCCGATCATCCTCAGAAAAGGAATGAAGAAAGCTACAGATGTAGCTGTAGAAGCAATCAAGAACATGAGCCAGACAATCAGCGGCAAGAAACAGATTGCAAACGTTGCATCTATTTCCGCAAGCGATGAGACTGTTGGACAGTTAGTAGCAGATGCTATGGAAAAAGTTTCCAAAGACGGCGTTATCACAGTAGAAGAATCCAAGACAATGCACACAGAACTTGACCTTGTAGAAGGTATGCAGTTCGATCGTGGATATGTATCCGCATATATGTCAACAGATATGGAAAAAATGGAAGCAAATCTGGAAGATCCATATATCCTGATCACAGACAAGAAGATCAGCAACATCCAGGAAATCCTTCCATTACTGGAGCAGATCGTAAAAGTTGGTGCGAAACTTCTTATCATTGCTGAAGATGTAGAGGGTGAAGCTCTTACAACTCTGATCGTAAACAAATTAAGAGGAACCTTCCAGGTAGTAGCTGTCAAAGCTCCGGGATATGGTGACAGAAGAAAAGAAATGCTTCAGGATATCGCAATCCTTACAGGCGGCCAGGTAATCTCCGAAGAAGTTGGTCTGGAACTGAAAGACGCAACTATGGAGCAGTTAGGACGTGCAAAATCTGTTAAAGTTGCAAAAGAGAACACAGTTATCGTTGACGGTATGGGTGACAAAGATGCAATCGCAAACCGTGTTGCTCAGATCCGTGGACAGATTGAAGAAACAAAATCTGAATTTGATAAAGAAAAATTACAGGAAAGACTTGCAAAACTGGCTGG
>PPYF01640258.1_pt1 | contig 24952 bp, 26 predicted proteins | sample 1559871 | NCBI WGS metagenome assembly PPYF01 (sample SAMN08240021, study PRJNA423297) | Human gut metagenome, whole genome shotgun sequencing project. | reverse complement strand
CGGCAGAAGAGAAGGAACGAGGAAGCGAAAAGGCGGAAGAGGCTGGAGGAGATAAGAGATGCCCTTCCGTACCGTATGGGCATGAAATGGGGCTTGAAACTGGGGGAACGTATCATCGTTCCTCCCAAATACAGAAAGATTCTTCCTCCTGTGGGCGTTTATTGTGCTTTTGAAGAGAGCGCCTGCCGGTGGGGGGTGATGGCACTGGACGGGAAAGTGATGGTGGAAGCCCGCTACCAGGAGGTGGATATAGAAAACAACGGCACGGTACACCTGACCGTCATTCCCGGCAAAGTGAAGACCGTCAAACTGTAAGTGTTTCCGGAATGAAACACAAATGACGCGAATGACATAAATTAAAAATCAAGATAAATTTATGCCATTCGCGTCATTTGTGTTCTAAAAAAAAAAGTGAGCATCTGCCTGAGTTTGCACATACATTCAGAAAGGTTTCTATTATTACAGAATTTTTTCCATAATAAGCACCATTTCTTTCTTTTTTCACATTTTTTTTCTGTACTTTTGCGCTCAAATTTAAAAACCATTTTTTATAACCCAATATGGCAAATGTGATTAAATTACACAAAGGCTTGAACATCAACCTGAAAGGGAAACCTGCTCAGGAGTTCTTTGACGTGAAGCAGCCGGACATCTATGCGATAGTGCCCGATGATTTTCATGGCGTGACTCCTAAAGTCGTGGTCAAGGAACAGGAATATGTGACGGCCGGGGGAACATTGTTTGTTGACAAGAACCACCCCGAAGTGAAGTTCGTATCTCCGGTAAGCGGTGTCGTTACCAGCGTGGAGAGAGGCGAACGTCGTAAAGTCTTAAGCATCTCCATTGCAGCTGCAAAGGAGCAAGACTACGAAGAGTTTGGAAAGAAGGATGTTTCGACTCTGACAGGCGAGCAGGTAAAAGCCGCCCTGCTGGAAGCCGGACTTTTTTCATTCATTATCCAGCGCCCCTACATCGTGGTGGCTGATCCGAATGCCAAGCCGAAAGGCATCTTCGTTTCTGCATTTGACACTAACCCATTGGCTGCTGATTTCGAATTTGTTCTGAAAGGCCAGGAAAAAGATTTCCAGACTGGTCTGGACGCACTGGCAAAGATGGCAAAGACGTATCTGAATATCAGCGTAGAGCAGAAGAGCCCTGCACTGACCAACGCCAAAAATGTAACTGTAACTGCCTTCGACGGTCCTAACCCCGCCGGAAACGTAGGCGTTCAGATTAACCACATCAGTCCTATCAACAAAGGCGAAACTGTTTGGACGCTCCGTGCGGAAGAAGTGATCTTCATCGGACGCCTGTTCAACACAGGTCGCGTAGACCTTACCCGTACTATCGCCCTGACCGGTTCGGAAGTGAAGAAACCGGCTTATTGCAAGCTGAAAGTAGGAGCCTTGCTGACAGATATTTTTGCAGGACGTGTGAACGGAGGTAAAAACTTACGCTACATTAACGGTAACGTGCTGACCGGAACTTTGGTGAAGCCAAACGGATTCCTGGGTGCGCACGCTACAAGTCTTACTGTGATTCCCGAAGGGGATGACCGGCACGAATTCCTGGGCTTTATCATGCCGCGTACCGATCAGTACAGTGCCAACCGCAGTTATTTCAGCTGGTTGTGCGGTAACAAGGAATACACACTGGATGCCCGTATCAAAGGTGGCGAACGCCACATGATCATGTCCGGCGAGTATGACAAAGTATTCCCGATGAGCATTTTCCCCGAATATTTAATTAAAGCTATCATTGCCGGCGATATTGACCGCATGGAAGCACTTGGTATTTACGAAGTGGCTCCCGAAGACTTCGCTGTATGTGAATTCGTTGACTCTTCCAAATTGGAATTGCAACGCATCGTGCGTCAGGGCTTGGACATGCTTCGCAAGGAAATGTGCTAAATAATTAAAAACTAAGAATTAAAAGTTAATGAAAGCGTTAAGAAATTATCTCGACAAGATAAAGCCAAACTTTGAAGAGGGCGGCAAACTCCACGCGTTTCGTTCGGTGTTCGACGGTTTCGAAACATTCTTGTTCGTACCCAACAGCACTTCGAAAACAGGAGTTCACATTCATGATGCGATTGACAGCAAGCGTATCATGTCAATGGTGGTTATTGCGTTGATACCGGCCCTGTTGTTCGGTATGTACAACGTAGGTTACCAGCACTTCTTGGCTGTAGGCCAGGAGGCAGGTTTCTTTGAAAAGTTCATTTATGGTTTCCTGGCTGTTCTGCCTAAGATTATCGTATCATACGTAGTCGGTCTGGGAATCGAATTTGTGGTGGCACAATGGAAGAACGAAGAAATTCAGGAAGGTTTCCTGGTATCCGGTCTGTTGATCCCGATGATCGTTCCTGTGGAATGTCCGTTGTGGATTCTGGCTGTCGCTACAGCATTCTCTGTTATCTTCGCTAAGGAAGTATTCGGCGGTACAGGTATGAATATCTTCAACCCTGCATTGATTACCCGTGCTTTCTTGTTCTTCGCTTATCCTACCAAAATGTCCGGTGATGCCGTTTGGGTAAGCACTGACAGCATTTTCGGTATCGGTGGCGGACAGGTAGTGGACGGTTTTACCGGCGCTACGATGTTGGGACAGGCTGCTACAGCCGCTCCGGGTGCAAGCGAACTGATTAATGTGAACGGTACTCCCGCTACCATGTGGGATATGGTTGTAGGTTTGATTCCGGGTTCTATCGGTGAAACCAGCGTTATCGCTATCGCGCTGGGTGCCATCATCCTGTTGTGGACAGGCGTGGCAAGTTGGAAGACCATGTTCTCTGTCTTTGCCGGTGGTATCGTGATGGGATTGATCTTCAATGTATTCGGCTCTACAGATAACATGATGGCTCAGTTGCCTTGGTACGAACACATCGTATTGGGCGGTTTCTGCTTCGGCGCCGTGTTCATGGCTACCGACCCTGTGACTTCCGCACGTACGGAAAAGGGTAAGTTCATCTACGGCTTCCTGATCGGTGTGATGGCTATCGTTATCCGTGTGTTGAATCCGGGTTATCCCGAAGGTATGATGCTTGCCATCCTGCTGATGAACATCTTCGCTCCGCTGATTGACTACTGTATCGTACAGAAGAACATCACAGCCCGCGAAAACAGATTAAAATCAACTAACAACTAAAATATCGGACATTATGAATACTAATAGTAATAGTTATACTATCATCTATGCTTCGATAATGGTTGTTATCGTAGCATTCCTGTTGGCATTCGTGTCTTCTTCTCTGAAAGAAAAACAGTACCAGAATGTAGAACAGGACACAAAGAAACAAATTCTGGCAGCTTTGAACGTTTATGACGTAAAAGATGTGAATGCAGAATATGATAAATATGTGAAAGAAGACGATTTGATGCAGGCAGACGGTTCTTTGGTAAAGAACGATGCTGCTTTCCAGACTTCTTATAAAGGTGAAATCGCTAACGGACGTCTTCATGTATTCGTTTGCGACGTGGATGGTCAGACCAAATATGTGCTGCCTATTTATGGTGCCGGTCTTTGGGGACCTATCTGGGGATACATCGCATTGAATGATGACAAAGACACTGTATATGGCGTTTACTTCTCTCATCAAGGAGAAACTCCGGGTCTGGGTGCAGAAATCACCACTACTAAGTTCCAGGATCAGTTCTTGGGCAAACATGTAATGGAAAACGGTACTGTAGCTTTGGGTGTTGAAAAACACGGCAAGGTGGCAAAACCCGATTATCAGGTAGACGGTATCTCAGGTGGTACTATCACTTCTAAGGGTGTAGATGCGATGATTAAGGATTGCCTGAGCATGTACAATTCATTTTTAACTAATAAATAAGAGGAGGGTAAATAGAATATGAGCGCATTATTTTCTAAAAAGAATAGAGAAGTTCTTTTAACTCCGCTGGGTTTGAATAACCCTGTCACCGTACAGGTGCTCGGTATCTGTTCTGCACTGGCTGTAACGGCTCAGCTGGAACCGGCTATCGTGATGGGTCTTTCCGTAACCATTATTACAGCCTTCTCGAACTTCGTTATCTCCTTGTTGCGTAACACCATTCCCAACCGTATCCGTATCATCGTTCAGTTGGTGGTTGTTGCCGCATTGGTAACTATCGTTAGTGAAATTTTGAAAGCGTTCGCATACGATGTAAGTGTGCAGCTTTCTGTATATGTAGGTTTGATTATTACAAACTGTATCCTGATGGGACGTCTGGAAGCGTTTGCTATGATGAACGGTCCTTGGGAATCATTCCTGGATGGTATCGGTAACGGATTGGGTTATGCCAAAATCCTGATTATCGTGGCATTCTTCCGTGAACTGCTGGGAGCCGGTACATTGTTTGGCTTCCAGGTTATCCCGCAGGCTGTTTATGACTTGGGCTACCTGAACAACGGCTTGATGCTGATGCCTCCTATGGCGTTGATTATCTGTGCTTGTATCATTTGGTACCAACGTGCAAAACACAAAGAATTGCAGGAAAGTAATAATTAATCCCCGTTATAAAACGAAAAGAATATGGAATATTTAAGTTTGTTTGTAAAGTCCATCTTTGTGGACAATATGATTTTCGCATACTTCCTGGGGATGTGTTCTTACCTGGCCTGGCTGCCATCCGTGAAAAAATGGCTTACTCTGATGTTCCCGCTCCTTTGAAAGGTCTGGGTATCACTTTCATCACTGTAGGTTTGATGGCAATGGCATTTATGTGTTTCTCTGGTTTGAAAATCTAAAAGGAAAGGAATAAGACAATGGATATGAATTTAATATTAGCTAGTATTGGAGTATTCCTTGGAATTATCCTTCTGCTCGTTGTTATTTTGCTGGTAGCTAAGCAGTATCTTACTCCGAGCGGCAAAGTAAAGATAACGATCAATGGAGAGAAAGAACTGGAAGTAGAACAAGGTTCAACTTTGCTGAACACCCTGTCTGTCAATGGCATCTACCTGTCATCGGCTTGTGGTGGTAAAGGTTCTTGCGGTCAATGTAAATGCCAGGTTGTAGAAGGCGGCGGTGAGATTCTTCCTTCTGAAAAGGGACATTTCAGCCGTAAACAACAACAGGATCATTGGCGTCTGGGTTGCCAGGTGAAAGTAAAAGGTGACCTGGGCATCAAGATTGATGAATCTGTACTGGGTGTTAAGGAATGGGAATGCGAAGTAATCAGCAACAAGAACGTTGCCACTTTCATCAAAGAGTTTATTGTGGCTTTGCCGAAAGGTGAACACATGGACTTCGTTCCGGGTTCATACGCTCAGATTAAGATTCCTAAATTTGAAATGGACTACAACAAGGATATCGATAAAGACCTTATCGGTCCGGAGTATCTGCCCGCATGGGAAAAATTCGGTCTGTTCGGCTTGAAATGTAAGAATACGGAAGAAACCATCCGTGCTTACTCTATGGCCAACTATCCTGCCGAGGGTGACCGTATCATGCTGACAGTGCGTATCGCTACTCCTCCGTTCAAACCGAAAGATCAGGGTCCCGGCTTTATGGATGTGAATCCGGGTATCGCTTCATCTTACATTTTCACGCTGAAACCGGGTGACAAGGTAACGATGAGTGGTCCTTACGGAGACTTCCACCCGATCTTCGATTCTAAGAAGGAAATGATTTGGGTAGGTGGTGGTGCCGGTATGGCTCCGTTGCGTGCGCAGATTATGCACATGACCAAGACACTGCACACTACCGACCGTGAACTTCACTATTTCTATGGTGCGCGTGCATTGAACGAAGTATTCTATCTGCAAGATTTCCAACAATTGGAAAAAGACTTCCCGAACTTCCACTTCCATCTGGCTTTGGACCGTCCGGATCCCGCAGCCGATGCAGCAGGCGTGAAGTATACCGCAGGTTTCGTTCACAATGTGATGTATGAAACTTATCTGAAGGATCATGAAGCTCCCGAAGATATTGAATACTACATGTGTGGCCCCGGCCCGATGTCTAATGCAGTCGTTAAGATGCTGGATAGTCTGGGTGTTGAGCCTTCTTCTATCATGTACGACAACTTCGGAGGATAATATCAGGATCTCCTTTTATTAATAATGAAAATAAGCCCGGTAAAAGTGAACTTTTATCGGGCTTTTTCTTTACTTTTGTATAAAACGAAAATGAATATGATAGAGAACATACTAGCCAATTTGAAAATTGAGCGGCTGAACCCGATGCAAGAGGCGTCCATCAATGCTTGGAAAGAGGGAAAAGACCTAATATTATTGTCTCCTACGGGGTCCGGCAAGACGTTAGCTTATCTGTTGCCTTTGGTGCAGAGTTTGAAGCCTGGTATAACAGGCGTACAGGCTATAGTGCTGGTTCCTTCCCGGGAACTGGCTTTACAAATAGACCAGGTATTTAAATCCATGAACACATCCTTCAAGGCTGTAAGTTGTTATGGAGGACGACCGGCCATGGAAGAGCACCGTACCATCAAAGGGGTGCAGCCATCAGTCATCATCGGTACTCCGGGCCGTATGAATGATCATCTTTCCAAACAGAATTTTGATGCAGATACGGTCTTATATAAGGTACTGTCTCCGGAAAAAGACAAACTTGAAACCTTATATAAATTGCTTTGTACCTTGGGAAGCCAATCGACATTGGTTTTCTGTAATCACCGTGAAAGTGTGGAACGGGTAGGGAAATATCTTCAATCCCAGAAGTTTCAATGTGGCATTTTTCATGGCGGCATGGAACAGGATGACCGCGAACGCTCCCTATATAAATTCCGCAACGGAAGTTGCCATGTGCTTATTTCTACCGATCTGGCCGCTCGCGGACTGGATATCCCCGAAATAGAGAATGTAGTACATTATCATCTGCCTGCCAATGAAGACGGATACATTCACCGCAACGGACGTACCGCCCGCTGGGAAGCCGAAGGTAATTCTTATGTTATCCTTCATGCCGAAGAAACAGTGCCCGCATATATAACCGATGAGCCGGAGGAGTTCATTTTACCCGAAGTCACCCCCAAACCTTCTTTGCCCGAATATGTGACATTATATATAGGAAAAGGCAAGAAAGATAAAATCAATAAGATAGATATTGTGGGATTTCTCTTTAAAAAAGGAAACCTTAATAAAGACGAAATAGGACGGATTGATGTAAAAGACCACTATTCTTTTGCAGCCGTATCTCGCAAAAAGATAAAACAAACTTTGAATTTAATACGAAATGAGAAGATAAAGGGCATAAAAACACTTATTGAAGAAGCTAAATAATGACAATTTGTCAATTCTCGAAATAAAATGATTAAAGAATAATTCAAAAAGATATTTTTTTTATGCTTTAGATCATTGTTTACTAGGGATGTAGTTACAAAATGAAAGCATAAAAAATCAGATTTAACTAATTTGAAAGAAAATTATGCGGAAATTCGTAAATTTATTAGCGATTTTTTTGGAAAACTGAAAATAATGTGTAATTTCGCCCAATGTAAGATATAAACAAATTGTATAACCAAAACAAACGTCAAATGAAAAAGCATAATTTCAATGCGGGACCATCTATCTTGCCTCGCGAGGTAATTGAGAAGACAGCACAAGCCGTTCTTGATTTTAATGGGTCAGGCCTTTCCATCATGGAAATCAGTCACCGTGCTAAAGATTTTCAGCCTGTAGTAGACGAAGCTGTTGCTTTGTTTAAGGAACTGTTGAACATCCCGGAAGGGTACTCGGTACTATTCTTGGGGGGTGGAGCCAGCTTGGAATTCTGTATGATACCTTTCAACTTCCTCGAAAAAAAAGCTGCTTACCTGAACACAGGCGTATGGGCTAAGAAAGCGATGAAAGAAGCCAAGGCTTTCGGCGAGGTAGTAGAAGTGGCATCTTCCGCTGAAGCGACCTATACCTATATTCCCAAAGATTATACGGTTCCCGCCGATGCAGATTATTTCCACGTCACAACGAATAACACAATCTATGGAACAGAACTTCATGAAGATCTGGATTCTCCGGTTCCTATGATTGCTGATATGTCATCTGATATTTTCTCTCGTCCTATCGACGTTTCTAAATATATTTGTATCTATGGCGGTGCGCAGAAGAATTTGGCTCCGGCCGGTGTCACTTTCGTTATTGTAAAGAACGATGCTGTGGGCAAGGTATCACGCTATATTCCTACTATGCTGAATTATCAGACTCACATTGACGGCGGCTCTATGTTCAACACACCTCCTGTACTTCCTATTTATGCCGCTTTGCAGACTTTACGCTGGATAAAAGCCAACGGTGGTGTAGCAGAAATGCAGAAACGTGCTAAAGAGAAGGCAGACATGCTGTATGCTGAAATAGACCGTAACAAAATGTTCCGTGGCACAGTAACGGATAAAGCCGACCGCTCTTATATGAACATTTGCTTTGTAATGAATGACGAATACAAAGACCTGGAAGCCGATTTCTTGAAATTTGCCACAGAAAAAGGTATGGTGGGTATTAAGGGACACCGTTCTGTAGGCGGTTTCCGTGCATCTTGCTACAACGCTATGCCGAAGGAAAGCGTTCAGGCTTTGATTGACTGCATGCAGGAATTTGAGAAACTTCATTAATAATTATGTTCACCACAGATTATACGAATTGCACAGATAGGAACAATAAATGGAATCTGTGATAATCCGTGATAATCTGTGGTGAACCTTTTTAATACAATAAGACCATGAAAGTATTAGTAGCAACAGACAAGCCGTTTGCAAAAGTTGCAGTAGACGGTATCCGTAAAGAAATAGAAGCAGCAGGTTATGAACTGGTATTGCTGGAAAAATATGGTGAAAAAGCTAAACTACTGGAAGCTGTAAAGGACGTTAACGCAATCATTATCCGCAGTGATATTATTGATGCCGAAGTATTGGATGCGGCAAAAGAACTGAAAATCGTAGTACGTGCAGGAGCAGGTTATGATAACGTGGATTTGGCGGCTGCTACGGCACACAATGTGTGTGTTATGAATACTCCGGGACAGAACTGGTGTGAAAGCTGTTTCTTCTGCTGAGGAACTGTATGCTGCTTGTAATATAGTGTCCCTGCATATTCCTGCTACGGCTGAAACTAAAAATTCCATCAACTATGAATTGGTCAACAAGATGCCTAAAGGAGGAGTATTGGTAAATACTGCCCGTAAGGAAGTGATCAATGAAGCGGAATTAATCAAACTGATGGAAGAACGCACCGACTTAAAGTATGTTACTGATATCATGCCGGTTGCCCATGCAGAGTTCTCGGAAAAATTTGCCGGCCGTTATTTCGCTACACCGAAAAAGATGGGGGCCCAGACGGCTGAAGCGAATATCAACGCAGGTATCGCTGCTGCCAGACAAATAGTAGGCTTCCTGAAAGATGGTTGTGAGAAATTCAGAGTAAATAAATAAGTAATCCAATAACCGCAGGGGCGGATTGAATCCGACCGGATGCATATAGCTTATGTTTTCGGGCGAATGCAATTCGCCCCTGCAAGTAAAATCTAATACCTTTATTTTATGGCAATAATAAAACCCTTCAAAGGCATCCGCCCTCCGAAAGAATTGGTAGAACAAGTAGCTTCACGTCCATACGACGTACTGAATTCTGAAGAAGCACGCGAGGAAGCGAAAGGTAATGAAAAGTCACTTTATCATATTATAAAACCGGAAATTGATTTCCCTGCCGGAACAGACGAACATGATCCTAAAGTATATGAGAAGGCTGCCGAAAATTTCCAGATGTTTCAGGACAAGGGCTGGTTGGTGCAAGATGAAAAAGAAAATTATTATGTATATGCACAAACCATGAATGGCAAGACCCAATATGGACTGGTGGTAGGAGCGTATGTTCCCGATTATATGAACGGGGTCATCAAAAAACATGAACTGACCCGTCGTGACAAGGAGGAAGACCGCATGAAACATGTCCGCGTAAATAATGCCAATATAGAACCGGTATTCTTTGCTTACCCGGATAATGCGGAATTGGATGCTATCGTTAAGAAATATACTTCACAACGGCCGGAATATGATTTTATCGCTCCGGGTGACGGCTTCGGACATTCATTCTGGGTGATCGACAAAGAAGAAGATATAAAAGCTATCACAAAAGCTTTCGAAGCCATGCCGGCTCTTTATATTGCCGATGGTCATCATCGCTCGGCTGCCGCAGCCCTGGTAGGCGCCGAAAAAGCGCAGCAAAATGCAAACCATCAGGGAAATGAGGAGTACAATTACTTTATGGCTGTATGTTTCCCGGCCAACCAGCTGACTATTATTGATTACAACCGTGTTGTAAAAGACTTGAACGGGCTGTCTCCGGAACAATTCCTGACCGCTGTCAGCAAGAATTTTGTGGTAGAAGAGAAAGGAACTGAGGTCTATAGACCACAGGCTCTTCACAATTTCTCTCTCTATCTGGACGGTAAATGGTACAGCTTGACAGCAAAACCGGGCACATACGATGACAATGATCCTATCGGAGTATTGGACGTGACTATTTCTTCCAACTTGATATTGGATGAAATATTGGGAATCAAGGATCTTCGTTCCGACAAACGGATTGACTTTGTAGGTGGTATCCGTGGCCTGGAGGAATTAAAGAAGCGTGTGGACAGCGGTGAAATGAAAGTGGCTTTGGCCCTTTACCCTGTTTCTATGAAACAATTAATGGATATTGCCGATACCGGTAATATCATGCCGCCCAAAACAACTTGGTTTGAACCGAAACTTCGTTCGGGATTGGTTATTCATAAACTGAGCTGATCCATAGTGGAACACGGACAGAAAGAACAAACCTGCATTTCCCTTTCTGTCCGTGTCCGTTCAATCATTTCATATAATTTTTCAGCTGCTACAGGTGATATAAATTCTTTTATATTTGTTGATTAGGTATAATTAAAATAAATAGATGTCAGAGTGAAAGAATAAAGCATTTTTCCTTTGTTTATTGCTGACAAATATCTAATTTCGCGCCGATTTTAAAGCGTGTAATAAAAACGATGACTAACAACAAGACTAAAGGATTTCTCCTTGGGGCAATCGCAGCAGCCAGCTACGGCATGAACCCACTGTTCACCCTTCCTCTTTATAGTGCAGGAATGAGCGTAGACTCGGTATTATTTTATCGCTATGCACTGGCTATAGTTGTACTAGGTATCATGATGAAGATGCAAAAGCAATCTTTTGCCATTAAGAAAGCGGATGTGCTGCCACTTTGCATCATGGGACTGCTGTTCTCTTTCTCTTCCCTGTTTCTCTTTATGAGTTATAACTACATGGATGCCGGTATCGCATCCACCATACTGTTTGTCTACCCGGTACTGGTAGCTATTATTATGGCTGTAGTATTTAAGGAAAAAGTATCGCCGGTCACTATGTTTTCCATAGCGCTGGCCTTTGTGGGAATTTCCTTGCTCTGTAAAAGTCCGGGAGGACAGACACTCAGCCTGGTCGGGATTACTTTTGTCTTTTTATCATCCTTGTCTTATGCTATCTATATAGTTGGCGTAAACCGTTCTTCCCTGAAGGATATGCCTATAGCCAAGCTTACTTTCTATGTCCTGCTTTTCGGCCTGTCTGTTTATGTGGTGCGATTGAAGTTCTGTACAGGATTGCAGCCTATCCCTACACCCTTGTTATGGGTGAACGCAGTTTCACTGGCTGTTTTTCCTACTGTTATTTCGTTGGTGACCATGACAAAGGCCATACACTACATTGGTTCCACCCCCACTGCTATTCTGGGTGCTTTGGAGCCTGTTACAGCTTTATTCTTCGGAGTACTGATTTTTGGAGAGCAGCTGACACCGCGCATTATTCTGGGCATTTTGATGGTGATTACTGCCGTAACTCTGATTATAGGAGGAAAAACATTGCTGAAAAAAAGCAAGATTCGGTTAAGGCATACTGGCAGATAAAGTCGGATTTTGTATCTTTGCCCTTGCAATTATAAATTTTCCACTATGAAAAAACAACTGATGCAATGGGCAGGAGTGGGAATGTGGATGGTATTGGGGCTGTCCGCATGTTCCCCTACAAAAACAGAAATCGGAAATCTGAATGTCATTCCGCAGCCCCAAGAAGTAAGTCAAGACATTCAAGCCCACCCTTTTGTTATTAATCCGCAAACCGGTATTGTTTATCCGGAAGGCAATGAAAAGTTGCAACGGACGGCAGAATTTTTAGCTTCCTATATTGAAGAGGCAACGGGAATTACTGTCCGGACAACAATTCATGGTAGACGTGGGCCGCCATTATTTTCCGGTTTCTTATCTGAAACAAATCATTGATATGCTGGCACTGCACAATATCAATTATTTTCATTGGCATCTGACCGAAGACCAAGGCTGGAGAATTGAAATCAAGAAATATCCCAAACTTACGGAAATAGGTTCGATGCGTCCGCGTACATTGATTGACCGTGAAACCCAGACTTACGATGAAACTCCTCATAGCGGTTTTTATACACAGGAAGAAGCAAAAGAAATTGTCAAGTATGCCGCTGACCGTTTTATTACTGTAATCCCCGAAGTTGACCTTCCGGGACATATGATGGGAGCTTTGGTTTCCTATCCGGAATTAGGTTGTACGGGAGGTCCATACGAGATATGTCAAGCTAAAATTCGGGAACTGGGTTTGAAAGATACACCAAAACATAGCAAGGAGAACCAATTACAGACCTATTTCATGTCCGAGGTAGGCAAAGTTATCAATGACAGAGGGCGTAAAATGCTGGGCTGGGATGAGATGTTGGAGGGAGGATTGGCTCCAGGTGCCACAGTGATGTCATGGACCGGTGTCAAAGGTGGTATCGAAGCCGCCCGTCTGCACCATGATGCGATTATGACTCCTATTCAGTATCTTTATTTCAGCAATCCTACTTACAACCGGATAAAAGGGACTAAAAGCCTTGGACGTGTCTATACATTTGAACCTGTTTCTAATGAATTGGCAGAGGATGAACGAAAATATATCATCGGTACCCAAGGATGCATATGGACAGAATGGACGCGTGACAGTTTGAAGATGGAATGGCAAATTCTTCCCCGTATGGCTGCCTTGTCCGAGATTCAATGGACGGAACCGTCACATAAAAATTTCGACAGTTTCTTGAAACGTTTACCGGCTCTGCTGGCTATCTACCGGGATAGAGGTTATGATTTTCGCCAGGACATTTATGATGTGAACATTGATATTGTTCCGGCTCCCGATGAAGGAAAAGCCCGGATTGCTTTTCAGACGTTTGATGACGCGGAAATACATTATACATTGGACGGCAGCGTTCCCGATGTGCAATCCCCATTGTATACCGACACTATACAAGTGGATAAAGATGTTATCATACAAGCCATTGCAGTTCGTCCGCAGGGTGCCAGTCAGATAAGTAAGGAGGAAATACATTTTAATGCAGCCACAATGAAACCGGTTACCTTGAATACCATTCCTCATAAATCATATACTTTTAAAGGAGGAAGTACCTTGATAGACGGATTATATGGGGATATGAATTATCGCTCAGGGCGTTGGATTGGTTTCTACGGGACAGATATGAATGTGACCCTTGATTTACTTGAGCCTAAGGAGGTGTCTTCAGTTTTCGTAAACACAATGTTGAACACAGGCGATGCTATCTTTGGTACAACAGGTCTGAAGGTGGAAGTTTCTGAGGACGGGAAAAATTTCCGCAGGGTAGCCTCCGAAGATTTTCCCGTTGTGGAAAAAGGAACTAAAATGCAGAGCCGCAAAGACTCTGTCTCTTTTGACAAAGTAAAAGCCCGCTATATTAAAATCATAGCAGAAGTTACTCCGAAACTTCCCGCATGGCATTCCATGCCTGGCGAAAAAGCGTTTTTGTTTGTTGACGAAATAGGAGTGGAGTAAATCCGCCTTCGGAGCAATGGCTTTCTAAAAAACAAATACCAAACAAGAAACGGACATTCTGACAAAAACAGATGTCCGTTTCCTTATTCATAAGCCTTTCATGTATTTTCAAAAGCTGTTCAAGAAAAAATGGCGATAGAGATTCACTCTGTCGCCATTATGTGATGTGGAATGTCTAATTCCTTATGCTTTAGGAAGTGCTTCTTTTACAACCATAGTACGGTTTACATATTCTGCACCGTTCAATTGCTTGATAGCTTCTTTGGCTTCGTCATCATTAGGCATTTCTACAAAAGCAAAGCCTTTAGAACGACGTGTTTCACGGTCAGTAATAAGTTTTACTGAAGCTACTGTTCCATACTCTTCCATTACACCTCTCAAATCACCTTCCCTAACATTATAGTTAAGGTTTCCAATATACAAATTCATAAAATAAAAATTGATAAATAAATAATTAAGTAAACTTTGAATTTAAAAATTTAGTTAGAAGAATAGAAACGGTTCAAGTGTGAGATGAATTGAGTCAATCGAAAAAACTATCTTTTTATATTCCGTTGTCAAAGGAACGATAAATAATTGGATTATCCACTATATTTCTCTTTTTATTTTGATATTTTTTTAGCCGGTGACTCTTTTTATACTTTTTAGGCTTAAAGCAGGAGCCTTATATCATTCATATTCACTAATTTTGTATCAACAGCTAACTTATAACTAAGATTTATATGATATTGAATGAAAGAGAAAGCCGCCATGAGCATGTGTTGCATGTGGCCCGACAAATGATGACGGCAGCGCGCACTGCTCCTAAAGGAAAAGGTGTTGACATTATTGAAATAGCCATGGTGACGGATGGTGATATCAATATTTTATCGGAAATGATGGTGAAAATGGTTGCGGAGCATGGAATGAAATTCTTTCTGCGCGATGCGGAAAATATTCTGAATGCGGAATGTGTCCTGTTAATAGGTACCCACGAACAGGCGCAAGGATTGAATTGTGGTCATTGTGGATATGCCACCTGCGTGTCTCGCAAAGAAGGAGTGCCGTGTGCTCTCAATAGTGTCGATGTGGGCATTGCCATCGGATCAGCTTGTGCCACGGCAGCAGACAACAGGGTGGACACACGGGTCATGTTCTCGGCCGGACTAGCAGCGCAGCGTCTGAACTGGCTGGAAGGATGCACCCAGGTTTATGCCATCCCTGTCAGTGCATCCTCTAAAAATCCTTTCTTTGACCGGAAACCTAAAGAATAAATTTCTCTACTACCGCGGCTACACCATCTTCTTCGTTAGAAGGTCTTTCAAGTGTTCGTACATTTCTTTTTCAAGCACTGCAAGCCGCGTAGGTTCACCTACAATCAGACATTTGGCAATAGGAAATTTTATTGCCTCCAGAAAATGATCCACTTTCTTGGGAGTCATCACATTCAGAATAGCTTCTTTCAATACATATTCATCTTCCGGATATTCAGTCAATACATATTTTCCATCGTAAGTGACGATAGCAAAATGATTGTCGGTGGCACATTTATACAGGTAAGGCAATATATCCGGATCGAGCACATTCTCGTACATCATCTCACCGGTTTTCCAGTCTATGATCTCACCTCCGTTATACGAAAGTATATAACCTTCGTATTTCTGCAACTCTAAGATCTCGGCCAGTGGAGCCACACCGTATGTGGGACGCCCCGATGCCAAAACAATTTTTACTCCGCGCTCTTGCGCTTCGATAAGTGTACGACGTGTGTGTTCCGTTACCTCTTTCTTTTGATTGGTCAACGTTCCGTCTAGGTCTAAAACTAATAATTTATACTTCATATACTATTTAATGGAGTGCTTTTGCCAAATTCGCTGCAAATATAACGATTAAATTCATGGCTTTTTGCTACATTTGCTCAAAATAAACAAGAATCATGACAGAAATTTTATTAACCGTAATTATTATCCTGCTGATAATTAATATTGTAATCGCACTTACTAAAAACAATCGTCTGCAAACCGAACGTCTGGAAGGATTGCTACGCGAAGAAATGAAAGAAAACCGGGACGAGCTGGGAAGAAATATCCGCGAACTGCGTAATGAACTGAATCAAACCTTGAACTATTCTATCCGCAATATGCAGGATACTTTGCATAAAAACCTGCTGACCGGTAATGAAATGCAACGGGAAAAATTTGAAGCAATGGGCAAGCAACAGGAAGCCTTGGTGAAAAGTACGGAAAAACGATTGGATGACATGCGGCAAATGGTAGAAGAAAAATTACAGAAAACATTGAATGAACGTATAGGACAATCCTTTGAAATAGTACGTTCGCAGCTGGAGAATGTACAGAAAGGATTGGGAGAGATGAAGAGTCTGGCACAGGATGTAGGAGGATTGAAAAAAGTTTTAAGCAATGTGAAGACACGGGGTACATTCGGAGAAGTACAATTAGGGGCTTTATTGGACCAGATGCTGAGTCCGGAACAATATGCGGCGAATGTCAAAACCAAGAAGAATGCAACGGAATTTGTGGAATTCGCCATTAAACTTCCGGGAAAGGAAAATAGTAATGATACTGTATATTTACCTGTGGATGCCAAATTTCCCAAAGATGTATATGAGCAATATCAGGATGCATACGAAGCCGGAGATGCCGCATTGATTGAAACTTCATCCCGCCAACTGGAAATCACAATCAAAAAAATGGCAAAGGACATTCACGATAAATATGTAGACCCACCTTTTACAACAGATTTTGCCATTATGTTTCTGCCATTCGAAAATATCTATGCAGAAGTGATCCGCCGGACCGCATTGGTGGAAATGTTGCAAAAAGACTGGAAGATAGTGGTTACAGGTCCTACCACCCTGGGAGCTATCCTGAATAGTTTGCAAATGGGATTCCGTACACTGGCCATTCAAAAACGAACAAGCGAAGTATGGAATGTGTTAGGGGCAGTAAAGACCGAATTCGGAAAGTTTGGAGGATTGCTGGAAAAGGTACAGAAAAATCTACAGAATGCAGGAGACCAGTTAGAGGAAGTTATGGGAAAACGTACTCGTGCCATAGAGCGTAAACTACGCCAGGTAGAAGCCCTTCCGGCAGAAGACAGCCAACGAATGTTGAGTTTGCCCGAACTGACAGATGATGAGGACGATGAATAAACAAGGAGGACTTAAAGATGAGCATGACGTGGGATTTTATTTTAAGATTGTTTGTGGCAGGCGCTTTGGGTACTGTTATTGGTCTGGATAGGGAATATCGTGCCAAAGAAGCCGGTTACCGTACCCATTTTCTAGTATCACTGGGAAGTGCTCTCATTATGATTGTGTCACAATATGGTTTTATGGAAGTAGTGAAGATGGAGGGAATAGACCTGGACCCGAGTCGTGTGGCCGCACAGGTTGTCAGCGGTATCGGTTTTATTGGAGCGGGTACTATTATTTTTCAGAAACAAATCGTGCGCGGGCTTACTACCGCTGCCGGAATTTGGGCTACTTCGGGCATCGGTCTGGCTATTGGAGCCGGTATGTACTGGCTGGGAATCTCAGCAACAATCCTTACGCTGATTGGTCTTGAGGCACTTAGCTATCTTTTTAAAAGTATAGGTATGAAAAGTTCCATGGTGGAGTTCTCTACAGACAATAAAGAAACACTGAACCGTATGGCCAAGAAATTCAATTCCAAGGAGTACAATATTGTTTCCTATCAATTGGACGAAAAGAGGTTGGGAGAAGTAACGACCTATTATGTTACAATGGTTATAAAATCCAAGAAATACAATGATGAAGGTATGTTACTGACATTATTACAGGATTTTAGCGATATTACCGTTCATAGGCTGGAGTAAGCTTTTCCGGCTTGGTTCAAAAGCAGCAGGGGAGAGCGCTTATTGAAAGATTCTCTCCCCTGTGCTGTGATCATGCTTTTAACCGCATAACAAACGTACTTCCTTCTCCCAGCTTACTGTCTACTGTAAGCGTACCATTATGGGCCTCGACAAAATCCCGGGAAATAGACAGACCTAAGCCGCTTCCTTGTACTTTAGTTCCGGGAACCCGGAAATAATGGTCAAAGATGCTTTTATGATAACGTGGATCAATCCCTTTCCCGAAATCCCGTACAAACATCTCAATGAATCCATCATCTGTCTGACGTGCCCCTATTACTACACGACCGTTTTCCGGTGAATACCGGATGGCATTGGAAAGAAGGTTGGTCAGCACCCAAGCTATCTTCTCACTGTCGACAAACAGTTTACCTATTTTGTCTTCAGGGTACTCCACTTCTATTTGAATGTTGAACTTCTCGGCTTGCACACGGTTTGCCTTTATTGCATATTCTATCAACTCTATAGGTTTGGTTATCTTAGGCTTCAACTGTAGTTTTCCTGATTCTACCTGCGTCATATTCAGCAATTCGCCGGTGATATTAAGCAGCCGTTCACTATTTTCCTTGATACTGTTTGCCAAATCTTCCTGTTCTTCATTTAAAGCTCCGATACGCTGGTCTTCTAATAATTGCAGACTCATCATAATAGCCGAGATAGGAGTCTTCAATTCATGTGAGATTGTAGAGATAAATGTGGTCTTGGCCGAATCCAGTTCCTTAAATTCGGTTATATTCTTCAACATAATGACATATCCTTTTTTTTCCATAGTAACCCCATCTTTCCCCGGTTGGGAAATACTCATGTATTTTACTTGGAAAAAACTCTCTTTATTGTCCGCATAAATCTTCAGAGGTTCTTTCTTTTCTTTTTCCTTGTCTTTGACTGGTTCCCCAGGAATTTCCACCAATTCACGAATCAGGCGGCGCAACAAATCATTGCGCAGGGAAATATCCTGTGCAGAATGTTTAATAACTTCTTCACGCTTCAGGTTGATCACATTCAATGCTTCATCATTGATGAACAGGATTTCCATATCATTATTTAAACCGATAATAGGCTCGTTGATACTGTTGATGATAGTCTCCATATATTTTTTAGATGCCATCATATCGGATAAAGTACTTGCATGATAATCTTCCAGACGTTTGGCCATGCGGTTGAAATTTTTAGATACTTCTGAAAATTCTTCACTGCTGTTCAATTCCAAACGTTTCTCATAATTATGGTTTGCAATTTCCTGTATAGCGTTGGTCAGCTCTTTAATAGGATTATCAATTGATGCGGGAAGACGCAACCACATACCAATACCAATACATATACATGCGGCACCAACAACATATATCCACAATAAAGCCCGCTGTAATCCGGGACCTGCTGCCGGACTGTCAGGTTCCGTGGCAGTCAGTATTTGCAAATTCACAACAGAAAGTACAACCAACAGTACAATCATTGCCACCAATATCCCTATGGCGAGGGTTAGTTTCGACTTTATATTCATAACTTTTATTTTTTATGCAAGTATAATCAAATCTATGTCCATTTCTGCTAAAGAGTGTAGAAATTTTCGATATTTGGAAAGACTGAATAATGCACCGGGCATTTTGAAAGCAGGATGCCCCATACAGACAGTTGTAATTCCACGTTGACGCCCTTTTCGCCTGTAACAATTTCATTTTCAACTTTTTTCTCGACTCGAAAGGCCACTTCTTTTAGTGCCAGTTCACGTAACTGAAGAATATTCTCTGTCTTAAAAAAGTTATTCAGTGCCAATTGAATCTTTTCAGGGCGATAGATTTTCCCGGCTTTCAACCGGTTTATCAGTTCTTCGGCAGTAAGGTCTATATTTACCACTTCATCCGCATCCTGCAACACCTTGTCCGGAATCCGTTCCTTAACCTCTATACCTGCTATGCCTTTTACGTCTTCATTCAAACTTTCTATATGCTGGATATTAACTGCAGAAATTACGTTTATACCGGCATCCAACAATTCCATTACATCTTGCCAACGTTTCTCATTCCGGCTGCCCTCGATGTTGGTATGTGCCAATTCATCTACTATAACCAGTTCGGGATGTAACTGAAGAATGGCATCAAGATCCATTTCTTCCACTTCCTTACCTTTGTAAAATATCTTTTTCCGAGAGATAACAGGCAATCCTTCCAACATAGCAACGGTTCCTGCACGTCCGTGCGTTTCAATATAACCTATCTGTACATCTACACCGTTCTCCAACATTTCGTGAGCTTCTTGCAGCATACGATAACTTTTCCCTACACCGGCTATCATTCCGATATAGATTTTAAACTTTCCACGCCGTGAACGTTTAATCAAATCTAAAAAATGCTGTACACTTTCTTCTCTGTCTTCCATTTGTTACTTTATCATATTGGCAATATAACAATTTTCCGCATATTTAATATCAGTCCTTTTATAACAGGCAAAGAATATACCAATAAAACAAACGGCTTAGCTACAATGCCATAAGCGTGTCATCAAAGACTAAAGCTTACCAAAATGAAAAGGGGGCTCTTTCAAAATGAAACACTTTCTTAATCACTATAATTATTGCCGTTAGATTTCCCAGAATAGTTTATTCCTGCTTTTCTAGCTTGTGTATGTTGAAATTGACGGGCTATTTTATATTCACGTTCTCCTTTTAGTAATCTGTATCCGGTTTGTTTAAACCAAAAGCTTATATTATTTTCTATACATTGCCGACGAATGTCCAATACCCAGTCATAATTACATATACGCGCTTCTTTGCCCGATTCTCCACCTACCACAATCTGTTCTACCCATGTACCGAGTTCTCCCTTGAAGTTTATAGCGGACAACAACGGTTCACAGATAATGATTTTATGCTTTACAGGAGCTGCTTTATAAAGAGGAAGACGGTAATCCACTCTGTCTTGATTTTCCATGGTGCAACAAATGGTAACATTATCATACCCGTCCCCCCAATCCGGAGGCAGACATTGGCCGAGCCGGTCTATGCGTTTAGTTATAAACAAGAAATGAAGATCGTATCGTTCCCGCATCATTTTCCATGCTTCTATACGCCATTCATCGGCTTCTTCTATCAGAAAATCGGAGGTAAAACAAGTATAGACAAGATTGCCGGAAGGGATCTTGTAAGTCTTATCCTTTTTCCGTCGCACGGGCAGATTGAATTGTCCGGTTTTGGTTATTATGGAACTGTCTTTCCCATGTTTACTATCTCCGCGATATACATAACAATGCCGGCAACCTGTACTTAGCTTATGGCAGCCATGCCAAGGATTCCATAGAGAAGACTCCGGACTTATTCTATTTTCCATTCTGTCTGAATAAAATTTATCATTGTCTGCAAAGTTAGCTAAAGTCTTTTCATCATTTACATAATTCATTCCTGAATTTCTTCAAAAAGAATGGGAGTGTTATAGTTAATGCAAATGGATTAATGTACCTTTGCCGGTATAATCAATTAAGCCACTGGCAAGAATAAATTTTATAATGTAGAATATAAAACAAAAAACTTATTATATGAGCACAGACGATAGAAAATGGGAGATTATTGAAAGTGAATATCTTATCCGCCGCCCTTGGCTGACCGCACGCCGTGACCGGGTTAAACTACCTACAGGAGTTGAAATTCCTGAATATTATATTTTGGAATATCCTGATTGGGTAAATGTAATTGCTATCACCAAAGAGGGTAAATTCGTATTAGTACGCCAATACCGTCACGGAATAAAAGAAACACGTTATGAAATTTGCGCCGGAGTTTGTGAAACCGGAGAAGAACCTTTGCTTTCTGCCCAACGCGAATTGTACGAAGAAACAGGGTATGGCAATGGAAATTGGACAAAACTTATGACTATTTCAGCAAATGCCAGCACCATGACAAATATCACTCATTGTTATCTGGCTACGGAGGTAGAACGAATCTCTACCCAGCATTTGGAAGAAACTGAAGATCTGACAGTGCATTTGCTGGATGAAGAAGAAGTAAAAGCGTTGTTATTGAATGATGAGGTGAAACAATCATTGATGGCTGCACCGTTTTGGAAGTATTTTGCTTTATATTCTCGTTTATAATAAAGACTTTTAGGGAGACTGAAAAAGCTCCCTAAAAGTAAGTTGAATCATTTATTCTATTAAACCGAGTTAATCACTTTTTATACTTCTTTGTATCGTCATTCGCTCACCTTCTCAGTGAGAATCCTTTTTTGCAGATAAAGAATGCATAGCCATAATATGCTTTATACTTACTATATAGCTCAGCCTCATGATGATTGGATGTTATCAATTCTTCTACGATTCTGCTTCCTGCATGTTTTCTTCTGAATATTTCCTCGGCTTTAGCTTGAGGAGCAAAATAATGTTCTATCCAGCAATTCTCCGGAAGAATGAATGTCGCAACCGGAATATATCCTGCTTTTTGTATCTGGGCTACTTTGTTGGGAACCGTATCTATTTCCGTATAAGCACTCATCCAGAAATCATGAATTTCTGCCGGGCGTTGATCGGTAAACCAGACACTTTCAGAAACGGCAAGGTATCCTCCCGGTTTCAAATAGTTGCGCCACTCTTTCAAGCCTCGTTCAAAACCGCAATAAGGGATTTGTCGGTAAGATTATCTATAAAGCTTAATGCTTTAAGAGTTACTTCGGGACTTCCGGGTCCTTGTCGCTCCGTATTTAAGAAAAAATCACAAATCAAATTTACATCGAATCCTAGAATTGTATTGTTGTCATTATTCATTATCGTAATATATTAAACATACACTGAAAGCATAGCCATACTCCCTGTGTAATAAAAAAATAAAATTATAGTAATATGAAATTGCTCTCGAAAAAATATCCCGAGAATACACGAATAAACAATCTATTTATGAGAACAGATTGTTTACGATACCAAATCCGATATACGAGTTTTTAACATAATGCAAAGATACACCTATTTCATTGAAAAACGATAGAAAACAATGTTTAAATTTAGGAGATATTTCAGTATTTGATCTTTTTCCACTCTTTTAAAAACCTATTTTGCGTTTCAAATAAATCATATCTTTTAGTAAAATCCCATTGTCAATAATGGGATGATCGTAATTCTCCGTGAAAAAACCTTTTATACAATGAGAATATTCAAAGCCGCAACTTTTATAAAATGCAAGAACACCGGGAACGTCTCCTGTTCCCACTATCATCTGAGTATATTCTTTTGAATAATGGTTTATCAGGTAGTTTATTAGTTTTCTACCATATCCTTGTCGCTGGGCAATAGGGGTAACCGCTATATTCTTCAATTCACAAATTTCCGGACCTTCTTTTGTTACAACGCCCACGGCTTTTATTCCATTATCTTCCAATACAAACAAGTCACCACGCTCCAGATACCGGTCTATCATTGTTTCCTGTTCATCCCCAAGCAATAACAAGTCCAGATATTGCTTTTTATTTCTAGATATTTTAATGATGTGATAATCCATAATATTATATTTATAACATTCTTGTCTTTATAGATAGTGCAAAACAGCACTATTTTAACGATTCCCGGCATATCGGTAAACAGCAACCGAAATATCGGAGATTATTTTAGCATTCGTTTCCATATTTTCTTTTGAGTCTTTGACAAATACAGCTACTACGTATCGGCTTCCATCAGGTAGAATTACAAAGCCAATGTCATTGATGCCAATGTATTCTCCCCGGTCATTCTTATCGGAAGTTCCTGTCTTATGTCCTATCTTGACTTCACTTTCGGGAAGGGGAGCAGGCAGTCTGTCTTTGCCTGTCCCACACTCTATCATAATATGCTTTAGAAAATCTGTATATTCATTTCTCATGAAATCTTGAGTCATAAAAAGTTCCAATAGATTGGCTGCTTCCATTGGTGTTGTCCAGTTTTTGTAACAATCATCCATGTCTTGATGCATCTCATCTTCGGTAGCAGTTATGGAAACATCGTTTATTCCCAATGAATGAATGTATTCATCCACCACGTTTACACCACCTATATAATCGAATAAGATATCACAGGCTACATTGTCACTTGACTGCATTGTATAAACTAAAAGTTCACTAATCGGAAGTTCTAAATTGCCTTGGGGATATTTATCACGCAAAGGGCTGTATGTATTCGGTTTGAAATATTTTTTATCAAGATATAGGGAAGTGGAAAGTGGAATATGCCGTTTTTGCAGGTAATCACATACAGCCAATGCCTGATGAAACTTATAAACGCTCATCATGGGATATTTTTCGGCATTATTTATGGCCAGCGTATCTTCTCCATCCAGTATCAAAGCCACTCCTATAGTTGCTTTCTTATCTTTAATAATATGTCGAATTTCTGTTTTTAATGTTTTCAATGAATCTTGGGATTTATTCTGAACACATCCGCCAGACAACACACACCATATACATATAATAATATATGGACATCCGTTTTTTACTAAAGACTGCAAGATTAACCTTGGGCTCCGTTTTTTTGTTATACGCATTTTCCTGATTTTAATTGTACGAAGATACCGGATTATCAGTCATCTTGACGGCTTTCACTGTTTTATGATAACGAATATCATCAGCATCTATAAATCCATAAGGTTCCATTAACAGTAAAGAAGAGTCCAAATCCAGATTGCCGTATGCTTGTGAAAAACTTTGTATTTCTTCCTTCCATCCGTTTCTCATAACATCCGCTTTAATTGCATCAGCTTCTTCTTCCCAACGTCGGCTATTCTCATATTTATTCAGAATACGGGCTATGCGGGCTCCTCTGTCCAAAGCAACCCAACACATCACTTTGGACGAAACGAAATGCTGTCCTTCGCCCCGTATCTCCCAAATTCCTTTATCAGGCTTTCTCCAATCTTCCATCACAGTCGTCATAATGCTTTTCACCATTTCCCACATATCTTCTATTTCATCCAATGTACCTGGCATCAACCGGTAATATTGGTAAATCAAGTCCATCAGATAGCCGAATGAATCATTCTGCCTTTGATGATAAGCATCATTGCCGATACGCACCGGTTGGGAGTTTTTATATCCTGAAAGATGGTCGAGTATAACTTCAGTCAATTTCCTTTCCCCACGAATGCCATACATTATTTGATAAGTGTCATGCTCGGCAACAAAAGTAGATTGTATGAATTTCATGAATTTGCGGGCTGCATCGGCATGACCTATCTTGAAAAGAGTCTCTATGGACATGGAGGCATCCCGCAACCAACAAAAACGATAATCCCAATT
>PPYF01188251.1_pt1 | contig 24952 bp, 20 predicted proteins | sample 1559871 | NCBI WGS metagenome assembly PPYF01 (sample SAMN08240021, study PRJNA423297) | Human gut metagenome, whole genome shotgun sequencing project. | reverse complement strand
GATTTGAGCATGGGATTCACCTTTGGTGGAATGCATTCATCATACAATTAAACCCTGAAATGTGCTACCGATCACATCATGAAATCTGAGCATACCTGATATAGATAAGCGGAACATCAGCCCTCTGACCGCAGGTTAGCTCTCAATGTGTACCGGGTGTGATAAATAGTGGAGAAAACGGCTCAGCGCCAGCGACGGGAGATCCTTCTTACGCCAGAATACGCCAACGCTGCCTTTCTGCTCAATGCGCGGCAGCGCCAGAATGGACAGCTGCCCCTGGCGCTGGTAGCGCTCGGCAAGGCGTAAAGAAAGAATAGAGATCATATCGCTGCTTTGCAGCAGGTTGACGCTGACGTTCATCGACGCCGATTCGATGGTGTTCTCCGGCAGCATTACGCCGTTTTCCACCAGCGCGTTATCAATACTCTGGCGGATCGGCGTGCCGTTCGGCCAGACGATCCAGCGCCACGAGGCCAGATCGTTCCACGTCAGGCTGGCAAGGCGCGCCAGCGGATGGTCGGTACGCGCGACAAAACAGACCGGTTCGGTATACAGCACTTCATAGTTCAGCGGTAGCTCCAGCGCCCGGCCGCCGATACGCCCGACCACCACATCGACCACCCCCGACTGTAAATCGTGCAGCAGCGGCGTCATCACCTTTTCTTCAATATTCAGATGCAGCGTCGGCATTTCGGCCAACAGCGGGAAAATCGCCTGGGAAACGCAGTCGGTGGCCACCGGCGAGCAGCCAATTTTCAGGCTGCCGACCAGCCCGCCTTGCTTAAAGCGTTCCATCTCAAACTGTGAACGTTCGATATCGTTTATCAGCCGCTGGGCGTGCTGGAGCAGCAGTTTGCCGCCCTCCGATGGACGGAGACCTTTACTGTGTCGCTCAAACAGCGTCAGGCCTAACTCCTCTTCAAACTGGGTCAGCCACTTCGACAGCGCGGGCTGAGTGATGTGCATTTTCTTCGCCACCTGGGTGAGATTTCCCTGCTCGCCGAGCGCCACCAGAATGTGCAAATGATGAAGCTTCAGTTTCTGCGTCCAGTCCGCCATCAGGTATAACCTCCAGGTTATGTTTGAGCATGAAATGCCATTGTACAACTCATTTCTCTTATCACAAAATGGCAACATAAAAGCAAAAAAAGAAACATCTTACCCTGTGCCGTTCGGGCCAGACGCGCGAACGGCGAAATGGATAACCTGCATTTACCGAGGCCCTCCCTATGACGCAACGACGTGAACTTCAGGCGCTAATCGACGCCGCCCCTATCGGCGCGATGCAGTGGCTCGTCATTATCTGCTGTTTCCTGGTGGTAATGATGGACGGGTTTGATACCGCCGCCATCGACTTTATCGCCCCGGCCATTCGTGAGCACTGGCAACTGAGCGCCGCCGATCTTGCCCCGCTATTTGGCGCCGGTCTGCTGGGCTTAACCGCGGGCGCGCTGCTGTGTGGGCCGCTTTCCGACAAATTCGGTCGTAAAAGGGTGATTGAATGGTGCGTCGCGCTGTTCGGCCTCTTCAGCCTGTTGTCAGCGTTTTCGCCCAATCTGGAAATATTAATTGTTCTGCGCTTCTTAACCGGCCTCGGCCTCGGCGGCGCGATGCCTAACACCATTACCATGACCTCAGAGTATCTGCCGTCCCGCCGTCGCGGTGCGCTGGTGACCCTGATGTTCTGCGGCTTCACCCTCGGTTCGGCGCTCGGCGGCATCGTCAGCGCGCAGCTGGTGGCGGTGATTGGCTGGCACGGCATTCTGGTGCTGGGCGGCGTGCTGCCGCTGGCGCTGTTCTTCGGCCTGCTGGTTGCGCTGCCGGAGTCGCCGCGCTGGCTGGTTCGCCGTCAGCGTCCGCAGGCACAAATCAGCCGGACGATCGGCGCGATGACCGGCGAGCGCTACGAAAACACCGAGTTCTGGCTGGATGAACCCGCCGCTACGCAAAAGGGCAGCATCAGCCAGCTGTTCGCCGGGCGTCAGCTCACCATCACGCTGATGCTGTGGGTGGTGTTCTTTATGAGTCTACTGATCATCTACCTGCTGTCGAGCTGGATGCCGACGCTGTTGAACCACCGCGGTATCGATTTGCAACACGCCTCGTGGGTGACGGCGGCGTTCCAGGTTGGCGGTACGCTGGGCGCGCTGTTGCTGGGCGTACTGATGGATAAATTCAATCCGTTCTGGGTGCTGGCCGTCAGCTATGCGCTGGGCGCGGTATGCATCGTGATGATCGGCCTGAGTGAAAACGGCCTGTGGCTGATGGCGCTGGCGATTTTCGGCACCGGCATCGGCATTAGCGGTTCGCAGGTAGGGCTTAACGCGCTGACCGCGACGCTTTACCCCACGCAAAGCCGCGCTACCGGCGTGAGCTGGTCTAACGCCATCGGCCGCTGTGGTGCCATCGTCGGTTCGGTCTCCGGCGGCATGATGATGGCGATGAATTTCTCATTCGACACCTTGTTCTTTGTGATTGCCGTTCCGGCCGCCGTTAGCGCCGTCATGCTGACATTGCTGACGCTGGTCGTACGCCAGTCATCCCGAGTACCCGAATCGCAGCCCGTCATGGGCGCGGTGAAAAGTTAAGGAGAATAATAATGACCGCGGATGTAAAACACGATCGCCAACAGTTCTATCAGCATATTTCCGGGCAAAACCTGACGCCGCTGTGGGAATCGTTGCATCACCTGGTGCCAAAAACGCCGAACGCCAACTGCGTACCGGCCTACTGGAACTATCAGGAAATTCGCCCGCTGCTGCTGGAAAGCGGCACGCTGATTGGCGCGAAAGAGGCGGTGCGCCGCGTGCTGGTGCTGGAGAACCCCGGCCTGCGCGGCCAGTCATCGATTACCTCGTCGTTGTATGCGGGCCTGCAGCTGATCATGCCGGGCGAAGTGGCGCCAAGCCATCGCCATAACCAGTCGGCGCTGCGTTTTGTGGTGGAAGGCCGCGGTGCGTTTACCGCTGTCGACGGTGAGCGCACCCAGATGAGCCCCGGCGATTTTATCCTCACCCCGCAGTGGCGCTGGCACGACCACGGCAACCCGGGCGACGAGCCGGTTATCTGGCTCGACGGTCTGGACCTGCCGCTGGTGAACTATCTCGGCTGCGGCTTTGCCGAAGATTACCCGGAGGAACAGCAGCCGGTGACGCGTAAAGAGGGTGATTATCTGCCGCGCTACGCCGCCAACATGCTGCCGCTGCGCCACCAGGTAGGCAACTCATCACCGATTTTCAACTACCGCTATGACCGCAGCCGCGAGGCGCTGCATGACCTGATGCGTCTGGGCGAGGCCGACGAGTGGGATGGCTACAAGATGCGCTACGTTAACCCCGTTACCGGCGGTTACCCGATGCCGTCGATGGGCGCTTTCCTGCAACTGCTGCCAAAAGGCTTCCAGTCGCGTCAGGCGCGCACCACCGATAGCACTATCTACCACGTGGTAGAAGGCAGCGGCGAAGTGACCATCGGTGAGCAAACCTTCAGCTTTAAAGCGAAAGATATTTTTGTTGTGCCGACCTGGCACAGCGTGTCCTTTAACACGCCAGAAGAGACCGTGCTATTCAGTTTCTCGGATAGACCCGTCCAGGAAGCCCTGGGCCTGTTCCGCGAAGCGCGCTATTAATCAGGAGAAGAAAAATGAGCAAATACGTATTTGAACCCCAGGCTCCGGTCGCGATTCCGGTTGTTGGCAGCGACGAGCAGTTCCCGGTACGCCGCGTTTACTGCGTGGGCCGTAACTATGCCGCTCACGCCCGTGAAATGGGCTTTGATCCGGATCGCGAACCGCCGTTCTTCTTCTGCAAACCGGCCGATGCCGTGGTCCCCGTTGCCGCGGGCGAAACCCTGAACCTGGCCTACCCGGCGCAGACCGACAACTATCACTATGAAATTGAGCTGGTGGTCGCTATTGGTAAAAAAGGTAGCGATATCCCGCTGGAAAAAGCCGAAGAGTATATCTGGGGCTACGCCACCGGACTGGATATGACCCGCCGCGACCGTCAGATGGAGATGCGCCAGATGGGCCGTCCGTGGGAAATCGGCAAGGCCTTTGACCTTTCTGCGCCGATTGCGCCGCTGCATAAAGTCGCCGACGCGCCGTCGCTGGAAAAAGCGCCAATCTGGCTGCAGGTTGATGGCAAAGATCGCCAGCGCAGCGATATTGAACATCTGATCTGGGATGTGAAAGAGACCATCAGCTATCTGTCCGGCTTCTTCGAGCTGCAACCGGGCGACCTGATCTTCACCGGCACGCCGGAAGGCGTGGGCGCGGTGGTGAAGGGCGAAACCATCACCGGTAACGTCGAAGGGTTAACGCCGATCGCGGTGAAAATTGTTTGAGGTGAGCGATGAAGCTGTACAGTTTTTTTAATAGTTCGGCCTCTTACCGCGTGCGTATTGCGATGGCGCTGAAGGGCATTGACCACCAGACGGTAGGCGTCAACATCCGCATCGGCCAGCAGAACGCGCTGGAGTACCGCCGCCTGAACCCGGTGGGTCTGGTGCCCGCGCTTATCACCGATAACGGTGAATCGCTGGGCCAGTCGCTGGCGATTATTGACTGGCTGGACAGACATTTCCCGCAGACGCCGCTGCTACCGGCGAACGATCCGCAGCGCATGCGCGTGCTGGAAGTGGTGTACGCCATCTGTTGCGACATCCACCCCATCAACAACATGCGCGTATTGCGCTACCTCAGCGATGAGCTGAAGGTCAGTGAAGAAGAGAAAAAACGCTGGTATGCCCACTGGATCCAGCAGGGGTTGAGCGCGGTTGAACAACTGCTGCGCCGAAGCCAATCCGGGGCGTTTTGTTTTGGCGATGCGCCGACGCTCGCCGACTGCTGCCTGGTGCCGCAGTGGGCTAACGCCGAGCGCATGGGCTGCGATCTGAGCGGATTCCCGCGCTGTAAAGCGGTCTATGACGCCTGTACGGCGCTGCCGGCCTTTATCGCCGCCGCTCCGGAAAACCAGCAGGACAAGATCCCGGCGTAGTCAGAAAAGGAGAATTATCATGGCAAAAGTCACGCGTGCAATCATTGTCGGCGGCGGTATTGGCGGTGCGGCCACCGCGCTGTCGCTGGCCCGTCAGGGCATCCAGGTGATGCTGCTGGAACGGGCGCACGAGATCGGCGAAATTGGCGCCGGGATCCAGCTGGGGCCGAACGCGTTTTCCGCGCTCGACAGCCTGGGCGTGGGCGACGTCGCCCGTCAGCGTGCGGTCTTTACCGATCACATCACGATGATGGATGGGGTCAACGGTGAAGAGGTGATCCATATCGAGACGGGACAGGCGTTCCGCGATCACTTCGGCGGCCCGTATGCGGTTATTCACCGTGTGGATATCCATGCCACGGTCTGGGAAGCGGCACTCCAGCATCCGGGGGTGAAATATCGCACCTCCACCCATGTGGTGGACATTCGTCAGACTGCGGATGATGTCACCGTATTTGATGATAAAGGCAACAGCTGGACGGCGGATATTCTGATTGGCTGCGACGGGGTAAAATCCGTGGTGCGGCAGAGTCTGCTTGGCGATACGCCGCGCGTCACCGGTCACGTGGTGTACCGCGCGGTGGTAGAACGCGACGATATGCCGGAAGACCTGCGCATCAACGCGCCGGTGCTGTGGGCTGGCCCGCACTGCCACCTGGTGCACTATCCGCTGCGCGGCGGTAAACAGTACAACCTGGTGGTGACCTTCCACAGCCGCGAGACGGAAGAGTGGGGCGTGCGCGACGGCAGTAAAGAAGAAGTGATGTCGTACTTCAAAGGCATTCACCCGCGTCCGCGCCAGATGCTGGACAAACCGACCTCCTGGCGACGCTGGTCCACCGCCGACCGCGAGCCGGTGGAGAAGTGGGGGAACGATCGCATTACGCTGGTAGGCGATGCCGCACACCCGGTTGCGCAGTATATGGCGCAGGGCGCCTGCATGGCACTGGAAGATGCGGTGACGCTAGGCAAAGCGTTGACCCAGTGCGACGGCGATGCCGCCCGTGCGTTTGCGCTGTATGAATCTGTGCGTATACCGCGGACCGCGCGTATCGTCTGGTCCACCCGCGAAATGGGCCGCCTGTATCATGCGGCGGGCGTTGAGCGTCAGGTGCGAAACCTGCTGTGGAAAGGGAAAACCCAGGACGAGTTTTACCGGGGGATTGAGTGGCTGTACGGCTGGAAAGAAGAAAACTGTCTGGAACCGCGATAGCCGCGGTTGCCACGATGGGCTCTCTCTTTTAAGGGTTGCCTCTTATACAAAACTTAGTGGGACAGGACCGAATATATGTTAGTCAGGTGAAAGGTTCCGTTCACTTTACGTCAGGCAGAACATGATGTCTTTTCACCGGTGAACAGGCCAAGGGGGGCGGCCGCGCCCCCCTTGGCAATCCCCGCGGCCCCGCGGGGAAATCGGTGCTTCGCACTACGCTCACCTACGAACTCCAGCCTGCGGCACGGCGAAACTCGAGATTACTCGTCCCATCCCTGGGACTCGCCCTTCGGGCCAACGCAAGCGTTGTTCAAAATTGCTCCCGGCAATTTTGTCCTGTCTCGGTTCGCCTCAGTCCGCCATCCATGGCGTCCTGACCTTGTCTTCCATTCTCCGGCTCGCCGATTTCCAGCGGGGGACTCATCGGTTTCAGTGGCTCTGATTTTTGCTGTTAACTAAAAGACCGCACTGGTGTTGGCGGCGGCGATTGGCCGCCCCTTGCGCGCTCCCTGCGCCCGTGCAATTTATGCGGCGAGAACCGGATAAGGAGCGCAACGGAGTAATAAATCCGCATACATCTCCCTCATCCCTGATAACTGTCGTCGGGAATTGTGTATTAGAAACAGCTTCAGGGAGAGGAGGTCGAATGGGCCGCAAACTAACCCACCAGCGCCTTATCTTTGGCTAACATAAACGGCCGCAAATACCCCACGGCATTCGACAACGGCAACACGTCATCGCTCAACGCAATATGCAACGTCTCGCGAATATATGCCCGGCGTGCCTCAATACGTGCCCACAGATCCGGATAATTCTTCGCGATCTGCTGGCGTAACGTGGCATCGGCCAGCGCAATGCTCTCTTCCGCGCTGGTTCCGGTATATCCCGGCACCGACGGAATGATATCAATCTGCATCACCATGCCGCTTTTCAGCGTTTCGACAGAGCCCGAATACACCGGCGAGGACATCCACTCTTCATCCGCGCTCAAATGCCCCGGATTCAGATGCCAGCCGTACTGGGCTTTCGGCAGTACGCATTCGACTAAATCGTAAAGCTCGCCGCCCGACATACCGATCTTAATATGTTCAAGCCACGTCATGACCGCGCCAAAATAGGGCTTCGCCACGCGGTCCAGATAATCACGCTGGTTTTCCGGCAGCTCGCTTTCATCGGCAATGACAAACCCGGTTCGGCTGGACAGCCCACCCTTAAACCCGGTAGTCATTGACAGCGGCTGGCCGCGTTCGACCTTTTTCCACGAAGGGTAGAGGTTGGCCTTCTCAAAACGCTGCCCGGTTGCCGCGATAGTGACGATCGACGGTGCCTGCCCTTCGGCTGCAAGCAGCGCGCCCAGATCCACTTCACGAATGCCCGGTTCGACGGCGTCCAGCGCAGCCAGCATGCAGCGAGAGGCGAGGTTGGCACCATACTCGTAATGGGCAATTTCGTTGGCGTTATTGACCGTTCTGGCCCCCTTATCACCGCCAATAAACAGATGTGCGGCGTTGACCAGATCGGCATGGGTGCTCTGTTTTATTGCGTCGACGATAAACCACGGCAGGTCAAACAGCTTCGTGTTGTCACTCCCGGCAGCCGTAAACATCTTCCAGCCGACCAGACCGACCTTCGACATGGCGCTGAGCCCCGTTTCGCTAAACAGCTGCGCCAGCGGTTTTTCGTTATCCATTGGCTGATTCGGCAGCGAGAACAGCGGACAGTGCTTTAACGTGACCGGAATACGCGAATGAGCCGCCATCTTCAGGTTTTCATTACCGAGGATCGCGGTGGCGTGCCCGGATTTATGCAGCACAAGCAGGCCTTCCTCAAAGCGCGGGATAAACCCGGTCAGATATTCAAAATTGCTCCCGTGCTCTTTATCGGCGTAAATCACCAGCGCATCGAAGCGCTCTTCCTGCATTCGCGCGAGCAGCTTATTTTTACGTTCGAGCAGGGTGGCGTCGGTCAGTGTGACCGGCGGTACGTCGCTGAAGCCGCGCGGCGGCTGGATACGCTTTAGCTGGATATCCCTGGTATTCATTATTCACCTCCTGATGTGTCGACTGGCAGTGGAAAGCGGCATACTAAGACGTTACCATAGCGCCTCTTTTTTTTCCGGATAACAATATGCGTGTTTTACTGGCACCGATGGAAGGTGTGCTCGACTCCTTAGTGCGCGAGCTGCTGACCGAAGTGAATGATTACGATCTGTGCATTACCGAATTTCTGCGCGTGGTGGATCAGCTGCTGCCGGTAAAATCGTTCTACAAGCTCTGTCCGGAACTGCATAACGAAAGCCGCACGCCTTCCGGCACCCGCGTGCGTATCCAACTGCTGGGGCAATATCCCGAATGGCTGGCGGAAAACGCCGCCCGAGCGGTGGAGCTCGGTTCCTGGGGCGTGGATCTCAACTGCGGCTGCCCGTCGAAAACCGTTAACGGCAGCGGCGGCGGGGCCATGCTGCTAAAAGACCCGGAGCTTATCTACCAGGGGACAAAAGCTATGCGCGAAGCCGTGCCGGCACATCTGCCGGTAACGGTTAAAGTGCGTCTGGGCTGGGATAGCGGCGCGCGGCAGTTTGAAATTGCCGACGCGGTGCAGCAGGCTGGGGCCACTGAACTGGCGGTGCACGGGCGCACCAAAGAAGATGGCTATAAGGCCGAGCGCATCAACTGGCAGGCGATTGCCGATATCCGCCAGCGGCTTTCCATTCCGGTTATTGCTAACGGCGAGATCTGGGATTACGACAGCGCGCAGGCGTGCATGGCCGTGACCGGCTGCGACGCGGTGATGATTGGTCGCGGCGCGCTGAACGTGCCGAACCTCAGCCGGGTCATCAAATACAACGAGCCGCGACTACCGTGGCCGCTGGTAGTCGATTTACTGAAAAAATACGCCCACCTGGAAAAGCAGGGCGATACCGGCTTGTATCACGTGGCGCGCATTAAGCAGTGGTTGGGCTATCTGCGTAAAGAGTACGCTGAAGCCACCGAGTTGTTTACCGCCGTACGCGCGTTGCAGGAATCGAAGCTGATTGCCCGGGCGATTCACGACTGGCAGGCATAAAGTATCCGATCTGCATCACAATTTTCCCGTCGTTCCATTGAGCAAAGCGACCGTTAAATGAAATACTCGTAGCCGATTGTTACTGCTACGGCAGGCAAAACCTGATTATCTGACGTTTGTCAGGAGTCAGGTTTTTTTGTTTCTGGGGTTCATATACACAAAATCATTCAAGTTGCATCAAGGCGGCAAGGGAATGAATCCCCAGGAGCGTACATAAGTCCGTGACTGGGGTGAATGAGCGCAGCCAACGCGGAGGCAGCTTGAAGGATGAAGTGTATAAATGCAGATCGCCAAAGTTCTTAATAATAATGTGGTGGTGGTTCTGGATGAACACCGGCGTGAGCAGGTGGTGATGGGGCGAGGGCTAGCCTTTCAGAAACGCGTCGGCGACTTATTGGATGAGTCGAAAATCGAGAAAATTTTTGCCCTGCAAAGCGATGAGCTGGCGGGGCGTTTAGGTGAATTACTCAGTCAGATCCCGCTCGAGGTGATGACCACCTGCGACCGGATCATCGAACGGGCGCGCGAGCGGCTCGGAAAATTGCAGGAAAGCCTCTATATCACGCTGACCGATCACTGCCATTTTGCGATTGAGCGGCAGAAAAACGGCGTCGCGCTGCGCAACGTGCTGCTGTGGGAAACCAAACGGCTCTACCCGAAAGAGTTTGCGCTGGGCCAGGAGGCGCGGGCGCTGATTGCCCAGCGGCTCGGCGTTGAGCTCGCGGAGGATGAAGCCGGGTTTATCGCCCTGCATCTGGTGACCGCTCAGCTGAATAGCGAAATGCCCGAGGTCATGCACGTTACCCGGGTGATGCAGGAAATCTTGCAGCTGGTGAAGTATCAGCTGCGGCTGGAGTACAACGAAGAGTCGTTAAGCTATCAGCGCTTCGTCACCCACCTGAAGTTTTTTGCCCAGCGGATGCTGACGCGAACGGTGGTGGAAGACGACGACGCGGAGCTGCACAGCGCGGTAAAGGACAACTACGCCAAAGCATGGAAATGTGCGGAGACCGTCGCCCAGCATCTGCAAAACAGCTACCAGCGGTCGCTGACGACGGAAGAAATTATGTTTCTCGCCATTCACATTGAACGGGTGAGAAAAGAGGGGCGTTAGCCCTTCCACAACCGGATTGTTACTGCATCATGCAGGCAAAACCTGAGCGCGACGTCTTACCGGCGTCGTTCTCGGGTTTTTTTGTTTTTAATACTCGGTCAAGGAATATTGCATGGAATACAAAGTACTCGCGCAGGATATTCTCAGCCACGTTGGCGGCAAAGAGAATATTGTGAGTCTGGTTCACTGCGCCACGCGGCTGCGTTTTAAGCTTAAAGAGAGCGCAAAGGCGGATGCCGACGCGCTGAAGGCCAACCCGGGCGTGATCATGGTGGTGGAGAGCGGCGGCCAGTTTCAGGTGGTGATTGGCAACCACGTCCACGACGTCTGGCAGGCGGTGCGCTATGAAGCGGGGATCACCGATGACAGTGAATCGGTAGCGGTGAAGGGGGAAAAAACGTCTCTCCTCGGCCAGGTAATTGACGTGGTTTCCGGTATTTTTGCCCCGTTTATCGGCGTGATGGCGGCGACGGGGCTGTTGAAGGGGCTGCTGGCGCTGGCGGTGGTGTGCGGCTGGCTTAACCCTGAACAGGCGACTTATAAAATCTGGTTTGCCGCCAGCGATGCGCTGTTCTTCTTTTTCCCGCTGTTTCTTGGCTATACCGCCGGGAAGAAGTTTGGTGGTAATCCGTTTATCTCGATGGTTATCGGCGGCGCGTTAACGCATCCGTTGATGATTGAGGCCTTTGAAGCCGCGCAGGCACCGGGGGCGAGCGCCGAGTATTTTCTCGGTATTCCGGTGACGTTTATCAACTATAGCTCGTCGGTTATCCCGATTATTCTGGCCGCGTGGGTCAGCTGCTGGATTGAACGGCGCAGCAACGCGCTGCTGCCGTCGGCGATGAAAAACTTCTTCACCCCGGCGATTTGTCTGGCGATTGTCGTACCGCTGACCTTCCTGGTTATTGGCCCGGTGGCGACCTGGCTCAGTCATATGCTGGCCAACGGCTATCAGGTGGTGTACGAAGTAGCCCCGTGGCTGGCCGGGGCCGCATTGGGCGGGCTGTGGCAGGTCTGTGTGATCTTTGGTCTGCACTGGGGGCTGGTGCCGCTGATGATCAATAACATGACCGTTCTTGGTCACGACTCCATGCTACCTATCATTCTCCCTGCGGTACTGGCGCAGGTGGGGGCGGTGCTGGGTATCTTTCTCGCTACCCGCGATGTGCGTCAGAAAGTGCTGGCGGGATCGGCGTTTTCCGCAGGCCTTTTTGGTATCACCGAACCGGCGATTTATGGCCTGACGCTACCGCTGCGTCGCCCGTTTATCTTTGGCTGCGTGGCCGGCGCGTTGGGCGGTGCGATTACCGCGTTCAGCAATAGCTACGCATTCTCGTTCGGCCTGCCGAATATCTTCTTCCCGGCGCAGATGATCCCGCCTGGCGGTATCGATGCCAGCGTGTGGGGTGGGCTTATCGGCACCGCGGTGGCCTTTATTCTCGCCTGTGCGCTGACCTTCTTTGCCGGATTACCGCGTAAAACGATTGAGCCCATGGCGGTCGTGAAAGCCGGTGAAAATGACGTGCTGTCGCCGATGACCGGCAGCGTACTGGCGCTGGATCAGGTGCCGGATAGCACGTTCGCCAGCGGCCTGCTCGGCAAGGGCGTGGCGATTATCCCGAGCGAAGGCAAAGTGATCGCGCCGTTCAGCGGTGAGGTGGCCTCGATTTTTCAGACTAAACACGCGATAGGTTTACTGAGCGACAGCGGGATTGAACTGCTGATCCACGTGGGCATCGACACCGTTAAGCTCGACGGCGCGCCGTTCACCGCCCACGTCAAAGAGGGCGACAAAATTCAGGCGGGCGATCTGCTGTTAACCTTCGATCGCCAGATGATTCTGGACGCCGGTTACGACCTGGCGACGCCGATTATTATCAGCAACAGCGATGACTATCCGGGGCTGGAGATCGTTGCCGCCAGCGCGGTCAGCGCCGGTCAGCCGCTGTTAACCGTACAGCATTAATCACAGGAGAGAGAGATGAAAACATTCCCACAGACGTTTTATTGGGGCGGCGCGACTGCTGCAAACCAGATTGAAGGCGCCTATCTTGAGGATGGTAAAGGACTATCCACTTCCGATGTGCAGCCACAGGGCGTTTTTGGTGACGTGGTCGAACGCGTGGCGGGCGATACCGGCTTAAAAGATATCGCTATCGATTTTTATCATCGCTATCCGGAAGATATTTCGTTGTTTGCCGAGATGGGCTTTAACTGTCTGCGGGTGTCGATTGCTTGGACGCGTATTTTCCCGAACGGCGACGACGCTGAGCCAAACGAAGCTGGCCTGGCTTTTTATGACAAGCTGTTTGATGAAATGGCCAGGCACAACATCACGCCGCTGGTGACGCTGTCTCACTACGAGATGCCGTGGGCGCTGGTGAAAAACTACGGCGGCTGGGGCAATCGCAAGGTGATTGGTTTCTTCGAGCGCTATGCCTGCACGGTGTTTGAGCGCTACAAAGGCAAGGTCAAACTGTGGCTGACCTTTAACGAAATCAACATGTCGCTGCACGCACCGATGACCGGCGTGGGTCTGCCGGGCGACAGCAGCAAAGCTGAGGTTTATCAGGCCATTCACCACCAGCTGGTGGCGAGCGCGCTGGCGGTGAAAGCCTGCCATGAGATTGTGCCGGAGGGGAAAATCGGCAATATGCTGCTGGGCGGCCTGATGTACCCGCTAAGCTGCAAGCCGGAAGATGTGTTCAAAACCCTGCAGGAGAATCGCGGCTGGCAGTTCTTTGGCGACGTCCAGGCGCGCGGAGCGTATCCGGGCTATATGCTGCGCTATTTCCGCGACAATGGTTTTGCGCTGGAGATAACCGATGCCGACCGAGAAGCGTTGAAATCGACCGTCGATTTTATCTCGTTTAGTTACTACATGACCGGTTGCGTTACCGCTGACGAGGCGCTGAACCAGAAAGCGCGTGGCAATATTCTTAATATGGTGCCAAACCCACATCTGGAAAGCTCGGAGTGGGGCTGGCAGATTGATCCGCTGGGCCTGCGCACGCTGCTGAACGTGCTATGGGATCGCTACCAGAAGCCGCTGTTTATCGTTGAAAACGGTTTAGGGGCGAAAGACAAAGTGGAAGCCGACGGCAGCATCAACGATGACTACCGAATTAGCTATCTGAACGACCATCTGGTGCAGGCACGGGAAGCGATTGAAGACGGCGTTGAATTGATGGGCTTTACCAGCTGGGGGCCGATTGACCTTGTCAGCGCGTCAAAAGCCGAACTGTCCAAACGCTACGGTTTTATCTACGTCGACCGCCACGATGATGGCAGCGGCACGCTGGCGCGCAGCAAGAAGAAAAGCTTTGACTGGTATAAAGAAGTGATTGCCACTAACGGCGCGAGTCTGAAAGCGTAAGCTTCGGTGAATTGTCGAATGGCGCTGCGCTTATCCGGCCTACAATGCTAACGATCCGTAGGCCGGATAAGGCGTAGCCGCCATCCGGCAATATTCACGCCGGTTTGCGGGCCCGCAGCAGGAAGATCATCGGCCGCTCTTTCTCTTCATCCAGCGCGGGATTGGCGGCAATCTGTTCCGCCGTTGGACCCCATTCATCCACATGCTCTATCACCAGCCCGGCCGCTACCAGCGCGTTAATCCAGCTGCCGAGCTTACGGTGCTGTTTTTTCACGCCGTCGGCAAACCAGTTGCTGATGCGTTCACCCTCCTGCTGATAGTGGCTCACCGGCCAGCTTTTTTGCCCGTTCTCGTCCAGCCGCCAGCCCTGCTGCAACGGCGCGGTGTAGATCGGATGCTCGGCGGAGAACACCAGCACGCCGCCCGGCGTCAGCGCCCGGTAAACGGTGGCCAACAGCGGGGCAATATCGGGCAGATAGTGCAACGCCAGCGAACTGTAGACCAGCTCGCAGCTGTTGGCGGCAAGGGTTAAGTTTTGTAGATCTTCACAGCGGTAGGTAATACCCTCGCCATCGGTCATCTCCTGCGCGCGCGAGCATACGGCTGGAAAGATCGTACCCGGTGACCTCTGCGGCACCCCGATCGCGCGCCCAGCGGCAAAACCAGCCGTAGCCGCAGCCGAGATCAACCGTGCGTAAACCGGCGAGCGGCGGCAGCATTTGCTGGATAGCAGGCTACTCTGGCGCGCCGTCCAGCCCTTTTACCGAACGGTCGAGCGTGGCGTAGCCTGCGAAAAAATTCGGGTCGTCGTAGATGTTCTGACTCATATTCACTCCCTGACGCTAAAATGTTATTAGCTGTTTTTAAGTATGTCTATTTATGTTCCCACACGCTTTACTAAAAGGATTTGATTCATTTAAATTATTATCACTTTCCTTCTTTTGTAACCGACCTATCACATGAACTTGACTCTGAAAAAAAGCGTGCTGTCCGGCTTGCCTCTGCTCATCGCGCTGGCTGGCTGCGCGCCATCGCACGATATTGGCAACCCGATTAAGCAGCAGGCTCCGGCCTCCAGCGTGGCGACGGATTTACCCGCTGCAGTGAAAAATGGCTGGCCGCAGAGCAACTGGTGGCAAGGCTACCACGACGCCCAGCTCAATAACTTGATTAGCCGCGCGCTGGCAAATGCGCCGGATATGCAGATTGCCGATCAGCGCATTAAGCTGGCGGAAGCGCAGGCCAGAATGTCGAAGTCATCGCTTGGCCCGGAAGTGGATTTCGGTGCCGACCTTGAGCGGCAAAAAATGTCGGCAGAAGGGCTGATGGGCCCGTTTGCTACCGATTTAGACGGTAATACCGGGCCGTGGTACACCAACGGGACTTTCGGCCTGACCGCCGGTTGGGATCTTGACCTGTGGGGGAAAAACCGTGCTGAAGTGAAAGCGCGCATTGGGGAAGTGAAAGCGCAGGTGGCCGAGCAGGCGCAAACTCGCGAGCTGCTCTCCAGCAGCGTGGCGCGCCTGTACTGGCAGTGGCAGACCGAAGCCGCCATCCGCAGCGTTCTTGAGCAGGTGAAAAGCGAACAAAACAATATCGTTAGCGTCGACACCGCGTTGTTTGAGCACGGTATCACTAACTCCGCTGAAGGGGCCGAAAACGATATCAACGTTAGCAAAACGGATCAGCAGTTGGCCGACGTTGAAGGCAACATGAAAGAGATTGAGGCGCGGCTGATGGCGCTGACCAATAGCCAAAGCCAGTCGCTGAATTTGCACAAGGTTGAGCTGCCTGCGGTGGCCAGTAAAATGCCGTCCCAACTGGGCTATGATCTGCTGGCGCGTCGCCCGGATCTCCAGGAGGCGCATTGGTATATTGAGGCCTCGCTCAGCGAAATTGACGCGGCGAAAGCGGCCTTCTATCCGGATATCAACCTGATGGCCTTCCTGCAGCAGGACGCGCTGCACTTGAGCGATCTGTTCCGCCATTCAGCGAATCAGATGGGCGTGACCGCGGGGCTGACGCTGCCAATCTTCGACAGCGGCCGTCTTAACGCTAACCTCGATATCGCCAGCGCGCAGAATAATCTGTCGGTGGCGAAGTACAACAAAGCGGTTGTCGATGCCGTCAATCAGGTGGCGAAAACGGCCAGCCAGGTCGAAACGCTGATGGCGAAAAACCAGCAGCAGGCGCAGGTTGAGAAAGATGCGCAGCGCGTGGTGAACCTGGCGCAGGCGCGGATGAACGCCGGGATTATTCCGGGCTCGAAGGTGAGCTTAGCGAAGCTGCCGGCCTTACAGGAGCGGATTAGCGCCTTGCGTCTGCACGGCCAGTGGGTTGATGCCAGCATTCAGCTGACTTCGGCGCTGGGCGGCGGCTATCATATGACCGATAAGTCGTAAGAGGCTACGGATTCATTCCCCCCTGTGTTGCAATACAGGGGGGAATGAAAAACCAATATTCAGATTAAATAATATTAATTGCTATTATATCTGTCAAAAATCTAATTTTTAATTTAATTAAAAATAAAAGCTTATCTCTAATTAAAATATGCTGCCGATCACGTATTTATATTTAATTCAATGACAGCGTGTTTTCTTCCCACTAGTATCGCTCACCAGAAAAACAATATCTCTGGTCTTATTTTTATTATTGAAAAATACATTCATTCTTTAAATATTATAGCCAGTTCCTCCTGATTTTATTTTGACATTAAAAAGCAGAGGACGATTGCGTGAAAAAATTAATAACTCTTGGGATGCTGGCATTTGTCAGCGCATCGGCGAGCGCGGTAACCATAGACCTGCGTCATGAATATACCGACACCTCGCAGGGGCAGAAGGACAGGGTGCTGATCTCACACCGCTTTGCCAACGGTTTTGGTTTCTCCGTCGAAGCTAAAACGAAATCGGGCGGTGAGCATTCGGATAAAGCCTTTAATGATGTCGTAGATAATGGCGATGAATATGTTCTGAGCTATCAATTTAATGCAATGCCGAATATAACCGTTCAGCCGGGTTTTGCCTTAGAAACGTCATCATCGAAGGCGATATATAAACCGTATATTCGTGGGCAATATAATTTCGAAGGTGGTTTTTATGTTGCTGCTCGTTATCGCTACGAATATACCCGTGATACATCCAGTACCAAAGATGATGAACACGTCAACCGCGGCGATCTGTGGTTAGGTTATAAAACCGGGCCGTGGACGTTTGAAGGAAATTATCTTTATAAGAAAAGCGAAGATTATAATCGTTACGATAACGGTAAAGATGATTACGAGCTGGATTTCAAAGTAGCTTATAGTATCGATAAAAACTGGAAGCCTTACGCGCAGATCGGTAACGTCTCCGTCAGCAGCGACGAAGACGATCGCCAGACCCGTTATCGCGTGGGTGTGCAGTACACTTTTTGACCCACACGACCTCTGAATATGACCGGGCGCTTCGGCGCTCCGGTTACTCTTCCGTCGAACGTTTTTCCCGCCGTTTGAACCACCAACGTACCGCCACGACCAGAGCCACCGCCAGCGCCAGCCAGATGATGTGCTTCAGATGTTTATCCAGATGATGCAGCCACGGGCCGATAGCTTCTCCGCCCAGATAACCGAGGGTGGTAAACAGTAGCGCCCAGATCAACGCGCCGAGAATATTCAGCGGCAGGAAAATTTTTGGCGGCAGCTGGCTGGCGCCAATCAGCAGCGGGCCGATAACCCGGAAGCCATACATAAATCGGCTGCCGATGACAAACAGGTACGGATGGCGGTTTATCAGACGTTGCGCCTTCCTGATACGCGCCTGATGGCGTGAAAAACGCTTCAGTAGCCGCCCGCCAAACTTCCGGCCCAAAAGATACAGCACCTGATCGCCAATCATACCGCCCAGCGCCACCGAAATCACAACCAGCGGAAATTTCAATAGCCCCTGATGCGCCGCCACGCCACCGAGTAGCGTAATGGTTTCACCTTCCGCCATGCTGCCAATAATCAGCGCCGCGTAGCCATAGTGGGAAATCAGGTTATTGATATCCATAAAAACACTCGCTCCTTATAACATCATACTATTCATCATACACCCTCAGGGCGAGATTGCAGGGGCCGCTATTTTTTGCGTTGTACATAAAATAATCATTGGCGTGAATTATACTTACAGTAACGTGGTACGAAGCCGTGCAGAGGAGGCGTTATGAACCATGTATGGGGACTGTTCTCCCACCCTGACAAAGAAATGCATGTTATCCGCAGCGAGAACGAAACCGTTTCTCACCACTATGTGCATCACGTGCTGATCATGGCGGCCATTCCGGTGGTCTGCGCTTTTATCGGCACCACCCAACTGGGCTGGAACTTTGGTGACGGCAACGTGGTCAGGCTGTCGCTGATGACGGGCCTGGGCATGGCGGTACTCTTCTATGCTCTGATGCTGGTGGGCGTAGCGGTGATGGGACGGGTGATCTGGTGGATGGCGCGTAACTATCCTCAGCGTCCATCCCTTAAACGCTGTATGGTGTTTGCCGGCTACGTCGCGACGCCTATCTTCCTGAGCGGTATTGTGGCGCTTTACCCGCTGGTATGGCTGTGCGCGCTGGTCGGGACGGTCGCGCTGTTTTATACCGGTTATCTGCTTTACATCGGTATCCCGACTTTCCTTAACATTGACCGGGAAGAGGGGCTAAGCTTCGCCAGTTCGACCCTGGCTATCGGCGTGCTGGTACTTGAAGTGCTGCTGGCGCTCACGGTGGTGTTGTGGGGCTACGGCTACCGGCTATTCTGAGTTCTGATATGCATTGCTGATGTGAATTAAATTACGTCAGCAATGCAGCATTTGTTCACCATTATTTTCTGGCAGATGCCGCGTTCTACGCGCTATGATGGGCCATTCCGCTTCGCAACCGTTTGGTGCGAAGCGGTTGTCTATCATAATGTGCATAAATAACCGCCAGAATACTCACCATGCAGAAATTTCGCGTTTCCCTGCTCAGCCTCGCTCTCGTGCTGGCTGTGCCTTTTGCGCCTCAGGCGAGTGCTAAAACCGCCGTCTCCGCCGTGGCCTCGCAGCCGGAAATTGCTTCCGGTAGCGCGATGATTGTCGACCTTGAAACGAACAAAGTGATTTATGCCAACCAGCCGGATCTGGTGCGCCCGATGGCTTCCATCACCAAGCTGATGACGGCGATGGTGGTGCTGGACGCGCATTTACCGCTCGATGAAATGCTGGCCGTGGATATCAGCCACACGCCGGAGATGAAGGGCATTTATTCCCGTGTGCGTCTGAACAGCCAGATCAGTCGTAAAAACATGCTGCTGCTGGCGCTGATGTCATCCGAGAACCGCGCGGCGGCCAGTCTGGCGCACCATTATCCGGGCGGCTATGACGCGTTTATTCGCGCTATGAACGCCAAAGCCAAATCGTTGGGGATGACCCGCACCCGCTACGTCGAGCCAACGGGGCTGTCGATTCATAACGTGTCGACCGCACGCGATCTGACTAAACTGCTGATTGCCACCAAACAGTATCCGCTGATTGGCCAACTGAGCACGACTAAAGAGGACACGGCGACCTTCGCCCATCCGGCGTATACGCTGCCGTTCCGCAACACTAACCATCTGGTATACCGCGATAACTGGAGCATTCAGTTGACCAAAACCGGTTTTACCAACGCGGCCGGTCACTGCCTGGTGATGCGCACCGTGATGAACAAACGTCCGGTGGCGATGGTGGTCATGGATGCGTTCGGTAAATATACCCACTTCGCCGACGCCAGCCGTCTGCGTACCTGGGTTGAAACCGGAAAAGTGATGCCGGTTCCTGCCGCGGCGCTGAGCTATAAAAAGCAGAAAGAGGCCCAGGTGGAAGGCAATATTGCGAAAGCCCAGCTTAGCGGGCAAACCACCCAGGACGATTAAACGTTCTTTATTCCGGCAGCGTCCAGTCACCGTCGTTGAGTGGGCGCTGCATAATCACCGTATCCCGCCAGTCACCCATCTTGTAGCCGACGCTGCGCAACTGACCCGCCACTTCGAAGCCGTGTTTTTTATGCAGTCGCAGCGAAGCGGTGTTGTTATTTCCGTCGCCAATTACCGCTAGCACCTGCCGCCATGGCCCTTGTTCGCATACGGCGATTAATGCCGTCAGCAGGCGGCTGCCGATACCGTGGGCGGTCATTGTGGTGTCGATATAGATAGATTCTTCCAGCGTATAGCGATAGGCCGGGCGAGGGCGATAAGGGCTGGCATAGCAGTAGCCGACGATAACCCCACGATACAGTGCCACCAGCCACGGCAATCCTTGTTGCTGAATGGTGTTCATGCGTTGCTGCATTTCATCAATGGAAGGCGGCACCTCTTCAAATGAGGCGCGGCCATTAAGTACGTGCCAGGCATACAGCGCGGCAATGGCTTGTACATCGTCAGCCTGCGCGTCACGAATTTCAATATCGGCGTCACGGGTGACATCAAGCGTAGACATGCTTGAATTCCTTATGGTTTCCATCGTTAATCTGGCTCGCAGTCGGCCGGATGGCGCTACGCTTATCCGGCCGACAACGAATTTCCCAACGTCATATCACGCGTCGGTTTTCTCGCCCCAGTATTTGAGCTTACTGGTTTTACCGATCCCCGGATTCATGCTGTTGGTCGGGTCGTTTTCCCGGTAGTGGCGTTTGAGGTTTTCATCGGCTTCATACAGATGCCCGACGTTATGTTCCGCCGGATACTGGGCTCCACGTTCGCGCAGCAGCGCCAGCATCTGCTCTTTAAGTTCGTGAGCATCGACGCCTTTTTTCACGATGTAGTCCTGGTGGAAAACGTGGCACATAAAGTGGCCGTAGTAGAGCTTATGCACCAGTTTACTGTCGATTTCCGGCGGCAGATGCTCGAACCATTCGGTGTCGTTGCGGCGTAGCGCAATGTCCAGCGCCAGAATATCCTCCACTTCATCCGCGTGTACCGCCTGATAACGGATAGCCGCACCTGCCGCCGCGAAGCGGTGCAGGAACGCTTTGCTGCCTTCTTCCGGCGTACAGACAAAGAAGTCGCCTTCCGCCTGCTTGAAGTACTCCACCAGCCAGGCTTTGGCTTCGTCAATGCCGTCGCCGGACATTTTCAGCAACAGGTGGTGCTCATACTTATCGCGCCACGTTTTCATCCGTTCCGGCAGATGCGCCGGGAAAGCGTGGCCTAGCTTCTGCATAAAGCGGTCGGTGAAGTGCGGCTTGAATAGCGACACTTTTTCCAGCATCGCGTCGGCGCGGCCCTTCATGGTGAAGAAGAACGGCATTTTGTCGGTGCCGAGTTTATCGATCATCAGGAAAGTGTCTTTACCGTACTGCTCGGCGATATCGTAAATATCGCGGTGCATATACTCGCCCGCCACCGGCAGGTTGTTAAATTCGGCCAGAATATGGCGGCGAATTTCCGTCAGCACGTCCGGCTGGTTGGTGCCGATGTAGAACACCTGCTGACGTTTTTCTGCCGGGAAGGTGTCGAGACGCGCGGCGAATACCGCCAGCTTGCCCGCGCAGCCAGAAGATTCAAACAGACGCTCCGGGTCGGCGTTGTAGCGCGCCGGGGTATCGGCGTTGACGTCGCGTACGCGGTTGACGTAGTCGTGATCGTGAGCGTGACGGCCATCGTGACGCACATCGCTGTCCTTCACGCGATCGTCATCCAGTTTGCTGAGGATCTGCTCCGGGGTTTCACCCAGATCGATGCCCAGATGGTTAACCAGCGTCAGCTTGCCGTTTTCATCAATGCGCGCAAACAGCGACATCTCGGTGTACGCCGGGCCGCGCTGCACCAGCGAACCGCCGGAGTTATTGCAGATCCCGCCGATCACCGACGCGCCAATGCAGGAGGAGCCAATCACTGAATGCGGCTCGCGGCCCAGCGGCTTGAGCGCTTTTTCCAGTGAATACAGCGTGGTACCCGGCCAGGCCAGCACCTGCTCGCCTTTATCCAGCAGATGCAGTTTATCGAGGCGCAGGGTGCTAATAATGACGATATCGCGGTCGTAGTCGTTACCGCTGGGCGTTGAGCCTTCGGTCAGGCCGGTATTGGCGGCCTGCATCAGAATAATTTTGTCCGCATTGACGCAGGCGTTTAGCACGCGCCATAGTTCCAACAGCGAGCCGGGGAACACCACGGCTAGCGCATCGCCGTGCCCGGAACGGAAGCCTTTACGGTAGCGGGCGGTTTTGGCCGGGTCGGTGAGCAGGTGAGCGTGACCAACCAGGCGCGAGAGTTCGTTAATCAGCGCGTTATTATCATTTGTAGTTTGAGAAGCCATTCTCCACTCCTTGTGGTGGGACAAATTGTCGTCTCTAAGAATAGCGCTTTGTATGATCATTGTGGGAGTGAATGTTTCTAAAAATCAGAGAATAACCTTAGCTTTCTATTCCGCGCTCCTTTACCTTTATGGCAAACTGCGGCTTTTCATCGACTCTCAGCCGCTCTCCCCGGCATGGATACAAGAGACTACAAAAATATGAAATGGCTATTTTCTGTTGGCGTCGCCGTGAGCCTGGCGCTGCAACCCGCTCTGGCGGAGGATTTGTTCGGTAACCATCCGCTGACGCCGCAGGCGCGGGATGCGTTCGTGACCGAGCTGCTGAAAAAAATGACGGTCGATGAAAAAATTGGCCAGCTGCGCCTGATTAGCGTCGGGCCGGACAACCCGAAAGAAGCCATTCGCGAGATGATCAAAGACGGTCAGGTCGGCGCGATTTTCAATACCGTGACCCGCCAGGATATCCGTGCGATGCAGGATCAGGTGATGTCCCTCAGCCGCCTGAAAATTCCGCTGTTCTTTGCCTACGACGTGGTACACGGCCAGCGTACCGTATTCCCGATTAGCCTTGGCCTTGCCTCTACCTTCAACCTCGACGCGGTGAAAACCGTGGGCCGCGTGTCGGCCTATGAAGCAGCGGATGACGGCTTGAATATGACCTGGGCACCGATGGTGGACGTCTCGCGCGATCCGCGCTGGGGCCGCGCTTCCGAAGGGTTTGGTGAAGACACTTATTTAACCGCCGTGATGGGTGAAAACATGGTGGAAGCGATGCAGGGGAAAAGCCCGGCGGATCGCTACTCGGTGATGACCAGCGTCAAACACTTCGCCGCCTATGGTGCGGTGGAAGGGGGGAAAGAGTACAACACCGTCGATATGAGCCCGCAGCGTCTGTTCAACGACTATATGCCGCCGTACAAAGCGGGGCTGGATGCGGGCAGCGGCGCGGTGATGATCGGCCTGAACTCGCTGAACGGCACCCCGGCGACGTCCGACACCTGGCTGCTGAAAGACGTGCTGCGCAACCAGTGGGGCTTCAAAGGGATCACCGTCTCCGACCACGGGGCGATTAAAGAGCTGATTAAACACGGCGTTGCCGCCGACCCGGAAGATGCCGTACGCGTGGCGTTGAAGGCCGGTATCGATATGAGCATGAGCGATGAATACTACAGCAAGTATCTGCCTGGGCTGGTGAAGTCCGGCAAGGTGACGATGGCTGAACTGGACGACGCTACCCGCCACGTGCTGAACGTCAAATACGATATGGGTCTGTTTAACGATCCGTACAGCCATCTGGGGCCGAAAGCATCCGATCCGCAGGATACGAACGCCGAAAGTCGCCTGCATCGCGCCGAAGCCCGCGAGGTCGCGCGCCAGAGTCTGGTGCTGTTGAAAAACCGTCTTGAAACGCTGCCATTGAAGAAAAATGCCACCGTGGCGGTGGTGGGGCCGTTGGCCGACAGCCAGCGTGACGTGATGGGGAGCTGGTCTGCCGCAGGCGTGGCCGGACAGTCCGTGACCGTACTGACCGGGATTAAAAACGTGATGGGCGGCGAGGGCAAAGTGCTGTACGCCAAAGGCGCGAACGTCACCAATGACAAAGGCATCATCGACTTCCTGAACCTGTACGAAGAGGCGGTGAAGGTTGACCCCCGCTCGCCGCAGGCGATGATTGATGAAGCGGTTGCCGCAGCGAAGCAGTCTGACGTGGTCGTGGCGGTGGTGGGCGAGGCGCAGGGTATGGCGCACGAGGCCTCCAGCCGTACTGAAATCGCTATTCCACAAAGCCAGCAGGACTTGATTGCCGCGCTGAAAGCCACCGGCAAACCGCTGGTCCTGGTGCTGATGAACGGTCGCCCGCTGACGCTGGTGAAAGAGGACCAGCAGGCCGACGCTATTCTGGAAACCTGGTTCGCGGGTACGGAAGGCGGTAACGCCATCGCCGACGTGCTGTTTGGCGACTACAACCCATCCGGTAAGCTGCCGATGTCCTTCCCGCGCTCCGTGGGGCAGATTCCGCAGTATTACAGCCACCTGAACACCGGCCGCCCATACAACGCCGACAAGCCAAACAAGTACACCTCGCGCTACTTTGACGAAGCCAACGGCCCGCTGTATCCGTTCGGCTACGGTCTGAGCTACACCACCTTCTCGGTTTCCGACGTGAAGATGTCCGCACCAACCATGAAGGCTGACGGCAGCGTGACCGCCAGCGTCCAGGTGACCAACACCGGCAAACGTGAAGGGGCGACGGTGATTCAGATGTACCTGCAGGACGTGACCGCGTCGATGAGCCGCCCGGTGAAACAGCTGAAAGGCTTTGAGAAGGTGACGCTGAAACCGGGTGAAACCCAAACCGTCAGCTTCCCGATTGACGTTAATGCGCTGAAGTTCTGGAATCAGCAGATGAAATACGCCGCCGAGCCGGGCAAATTTAACGTGTTTATCGGCGTGGATTCCGCGCGCGTGAAGCAGGGCGAATTCGAGCTGCTGTAAGACAAAGCCGGATGGCGGCTACGCCTTATCCGGCCTACTCGATACGTTGTAGGCCGGATAAGCGCAGCGCCATCCGGCACGGGTGAGGGGGAGCAATCCCCCAATCCTGACTCCTGTATCGCTTCGTGATCTTCATCGCAATTTATCCACCATCCCACCCTGTTCTGCGCCAAACCACCGCTTTTCTCCCGCCAAACGCCACCAATATGTGACCCTCGTCACCCATCAAATCCCACCGCCTCGCCATTTTGTGCGCTTGCTCAAAAGCGATGACCGGGGGCCATAACAGGCGTGATGCCATTCACTAATACGTAAAAAAGCCCGTATCTGCCCGGCGAGAGAATCGGCGCAAGCGCGTTAAATGCAGCTATCTCAACATTCGCAGGTAGCCACATGAAGATTTCA
>PPYF01612225.1_pt1 | contig 24954 bp, 34 predicted proteins | sample 1559871 | NCBI WGS metagenome assembly PPYF01 (sample SAMN08240021, study PRJNA423297) | Human gut metagenome, whole genome shotgun sequencing project. | reverse complement strand
GTATCATAACACAACGGAGTTACATATCAGCACACAATAGCCCATTATACGCGCGTATAATGGGCTATTGTGTGCTGATTATCGTAACATAGTCGCACATTGACTTGAGTATGAATCGTAATAGTGTTATGTTATTTTTCTGTAATTGTGTTATGATAATGGTGGCGTGGGATTGCGCTTTGATTGTGTGATGTTTCTCAGTTTGTGTTATGATGATTAAGGGCGAGAACAGGAGGTAGGCCATGCGTAAGGTGAAGATTGGTGAGCTAATCAATTCGCTTGTGAACGAGGTTGAGGCAATCGACGCCTCAGATCGTCCACAAGGCGAAAAAACAAAGAAAATTAAAGCCGCAGCTATAAAATATAAGAATGCATTATTTAATGATAAAAGAAAGTTTCGCGGGAAAAGCTTAGAAAAAAGGATTTCGGCTAATACTTTCAATGCCTATATGAGCCGGGCAAGGAAAAGATTTGATGATAAATTACATCATAACTTTGAAAAAAACGTAATAAAATTATCCGAGAAGTATCCCTTATACAATGAGGAATTATCCTCATGGCTTTCTATGCCTGCGGCATCAATTCGACAAAATATGTCAGCTCTGCAAGCCAAGCTAAAAGAAATAATGCCATTAGCAGAAGATTTATCAAATATAAAAATCGGTGCGAAAAACAGCGATGCAAAGTTAGCCAAACTTGCCAATAAATATCCAGAATGGCAATTCGCTATTAGTGATTTAAATAGCGAAGATTGGAAGGATAAAAGAGATTATCTTTATAAACTATTCCAACAAGGTTCTTCGCTCCTGGAAGACTTGAATAACCTGAAAGTAAACCATGAGATTCTCTATCATCTGCAGCTTAGTTCTGCCGAGCGAACCTCTATCCAGCAGCGCTGGGCCAACATACTCAGCGAGAAAAAGCGCAACGTGGTTGTGATTGACTATCCGCGCTATATGCAGGCTATCTACGATATAATCAATAAACCTATATCTTCTTTTGATTTAACCACCCGTCGTGGTATGGCCCCTCTAGCGTTCGCGCTTGCGGCGCTATCTGGTCGACGAATGATTGAAATCATGCTTCAGGGTGAATTTTCCGTCGCAGGTAAATATACAGTAACATTCTTAGGGCAAGCTAAAAAACGCTCAGAAGATAAAGGTGTATCAAGAAAAATATATACTCTTTGCGACGCTGATTTATTTGTCAGTCTGGTTAACCAACTTCGTTCCTGCCCTGCTGCTGCGGATTTTGATGAAGTGGTTAAAGGGTACGGGGAAAATGATACTCGCTCTGAAAATGGTCGTATTAACGCTATTCTAGCGACAGCGTTTAATCCGTGGGTAAAAACTTTCTTAGGCGATGACCGCCGCGTTTATAAAGATAGCCGCGCTATTTACGCCCGCATTGCCTATGAAATGTTTTTCCGCGTTGATCCACGGTGGAAGAATGTCGATGAGGACGTTTTCTTCATGGAGATCCTCGGTCATGATGATGAAAACACCCAGCTGCACTATAAGCAGTTTAAATTGGCAAACTTCTCCAGAACCTGGCGCCCACATGTTGGCGAGGAAAATACCCGGCTGGCAGCGCTACAAAAGCTGGATAGCATGATGCCAGATTTCGCCAGGGGTGACGCAGGGGTTCGTATTCATGAGACCGTGAAGCAGCTGGTGGAGCAGGACCCATCAATAAAAATTACCAACAGCACCCTGCGACCGTTTAATTTCAGTACCAGGCTGATACCTCGCTATCTGGAATTTGCTGCGGATGCCTTGGGTCAGTTCGTCGGAGAAAATGGCCAATGGCAGCTGAAGGATGAGGCTCCAGCGATAATCCTGCCTGATGAGGAAGTTCTTGAACCAATGGGTGAAGCCGATCTCGATGACGAAACTCAAGACGATGAAACGCTGGATGACGATGAAATCGAAGTAGACGAAAGCGAAGGAGAGGAACTCGAGGAAATGGACGACGCTGAAGAGGCCGAGGAGGCTGAGCAGGAAGAGAAACACCCTGCCAAGCCAAACTTTAAAGCGCCGAGGGATAATGGCGATGGCACCTACATGGTGGAGTTTGAATTCGATGGCCGTCATTACGCCTGGTCTGGTGCCGCCGGTAATCGGATAGAGGCAATGCAAGCCGCCTGGCGCGCTTACTTCAAATGACAAAAAGGCCACAGGTTATCGCCTGTGGCCTTTCCAGTATCCAGCCCTACAAAATCAGGAAGAGACGGCAGGAGCCTCTAATTTTGTGGATAAGGCCTCCAGTTTATTGATGGCCAGCTCGAAATGCGCTGGCAGCACCTTCTCCATTTCCGTATTGATATCGGTAATTGGCAACTCCCCGCACGACATACTCTGATGGCCACCGCGAACGACTTTGCGCAGCAGCTCCCGTTCGTAAGCTCGCATATTACCCAGCGCTGTTTCTGCCGCCGCTAATATCCGGCGCAATTCGGCAATGATAGCCGGGAGATCGTCGACCGTAATCGGGTTAGGTGAAGGGTTCCTGCAGGCGCGACGAAGCGCCAGCCAGACGCCACTGATCCACGCGTTCCTGTACTGAAAACTTTGGGCTATATCGTTTATCAGGCCGCGTAATTCTTCCTTTTGCCGCCAGTCCAATGGTTCACCGGCGCTTTTTGGCATTGGCTCAACGTAGTTGTATTCACCACTTTTCCGAATTGCTGGTAGAACCTCGTTGGTGACCCACTTGCGGAAACGCCAAGCCGTCGTTCCCTGCTTCACCGCATCGCGGCAGCGGAGGATGAGCGTATACAAACCAGATTCCGAGACGATGTTAGCGTCACCTTGACGGCCTATGTTAAACATAGATCGTTCATCATCATCTAAGCGGGAAATGGCTTGCGTGACATTCTGGATATTTAAAGCAAGGCAAATATCGTTGGCCACAAACCACGGTTCGCCATTAACCAGAACCACCCGAACGGGGTGGTTTTCCTGAAATGAGAAAACAGATAGTGCGTTCATTTGTCCTCCCTGGCGGTCAGCTGCGCTGACAGAGAGGAGGAGCAATTCCTGGCCTCTTGTACCAACTCTCGGGCGATCTGGAGTAATTCTGCCGCCTCCTGCATATACAGTGAGGCCTCGTAACTGGAAATCGTCCGATGGGCAGAGGAAACCAGCGCTTCTATCTGTGCCAAGCGCTCCTCAATCGACTCAAGCAGGCCCTGGGTGTTTAGCTGCACCTGATTCATGCGGCTACCCCGCTAACTCGGATACGGGCTGACAGAACGAGAACAAAACGGCTGGCGAACTGGCGACGGGCTTCACGCTCGGATGAGGCGATGGTGGACAGATGATGAATATGGGATTTTTTATCGGTACGGCAGATCGCCGCGAACTTGAATTTGAACATGGTATGCACTCCATTGGGAAATGAGTACTACCACCAGAGTTGAGAATCTCTATAAGGGTGGTAGCCCAGACGGGGTTCTCAACACCGATCCCAATGGACATCGGCCCGACCGTAGTCGGCCCCGCCTGAGCCACCATAATTCAGGTGTGCGTAAGCAGAAGACACAAAAAAACACGCAGGCGCGTGTGTGTCGCCATTGGGGTATTCGGGGTTGAGATGCCCGGCTGCAGATTTTGCTGCAGCGGGCTAACTTTACCGCCAAATCGCAACGCACGTCAATAAATTACATGGAGATTTTACCCTGTGACCAGTCACGGCGACAGGGGTTTTTATAGTTCGCTTTACTAACTGATCAGAACCTGATCAGTTAGTATGATAGGAGCCGTCAAAGACCTAAAAATTCCTCATCTGGTACTTTTTCACAAAAAAGACCAATTGGACGCGGCTCCAATTGAGGGTTTTTCTGCATCTCCTGCAAGTAACTCTGCGCCTCGAGGATAAGCGCCTGCAGGGCGGTAGGATAATCAAAATGAGGCTCCTCGCCTCCGGTCTTTTCCCCGGTTACTACTGACCAGACCAAACGGGTACCTTCATTTTCATTTCTGCGTTCCATATAAAATGCTCCTTATGAATGCTAACTACTGGAAAGAAAAGGTATTTATACACCATAAGAATACTTTTCTCATCATCGTTAGGAACCTCATTTTTTAAAGATAAATATAATTCAATATTATAGTTTACTTGACTTGTCGGAGGGTTAGGGCTACCTTTGAGTGGCTGTATATTTATACAGCTAATTTAAAACTCACAAGGAGATTAACATGCCTGAAGAAACATTGACTGTCGTAGGTGGTGGTAATAACAGCTGTAATGTTAGCTGGGGTGGTGGCAATGGTAACAACGGTGGTGCTGGCTATTCTGGTAAATACGGTGGTACTAGCTATGAAGGCGCAACTAGTATGTTGAAGTTGAATGACCGTGTTTTAATTCAGCTTTATCTTTGCAATCCGCTTAACCCAGATTATATTGGAGCACCTTGGGGCAGTGATAAAGATGCAGAATCAATTATCAGAGCTAACAGAGATAAAGCAGGAAAGTTCAAGGCTAATATTCAGAACTGGAAAACAAGCGGTACAGGTTCTTTAGGTAGCCCTGTAGTTGGGAAATCTTATAGCTCAGGTGATGTAGATACTTATTCGGTTAGCTTCGGAAAAGAAAAATACAATGTCCTGTATAACCGTAAAAAAGACTCTTTTACTACAGCTTATGTCGATGGCGGCGCAAATAAACCTGAGCATAGCATGAAGGATCAGGCTATTGCCGTTGTTAAACTTTACCTTCTCAACGAAAGTCAGGCATCGGTAATCGATACTACATCGGGAATTATTACTGACTCTGGAAAAACTCTTAGCGGGAAATTAGGTGATAAATACAACACTCTGGCGAAAGAAGCTGCTGACAATATAAAAAACTTCCAGGGTAAGAAACTCCGCAGTTTTAATGATGCTATGGCATCTATTAATGAACTAGCTAACAATCCAAAGATGAAGTTAAGTCAGGCGGATAAAACAGTCGTTTCTAATGCCCTAAAACAAATGGATTTGTCAGCACTAGCTGACCGATTCAAAGGGTTAGAGAAAGCCTTTACTTGGGGTGATCGACTTCTTAAAGCCGAGAAAATCAGAGACGGTGTTGTTACTGGTGTTACCACAGGGGACTGGCAAAAGCTGGCGTTTGAGGTTGAAGCTATGTACCTCAGTGGTGTTGCTGGCGCCGTAGCGTTAGGGATTACTACTGCCATGATTAGCACAGTCGCAGTCGCTTTGTCACTTCCAGCTGTAGCTGTCTCTGCGCTTACTGTTGTGTCCGTCATTGGCATCTCTATTCTCACATCTTATATCGATGCTGATAAGGCCAAAGCACTGAATAATGCAGTGCTTGGCTTATTTAAATAATACTTATGTTTAGTGTAAAGCGGAGGTTATCTCCGCTTTTGAAAAAAAGGCAGACCTTTTAAAAGATATAAATAAATCAAAAGTAACCAAATAAAAAAATAATTAGTCAGAAATAAAAGAATGTAGTAAATTAATAGAAAGTACTCATTGTCAGCAATAATTCTTTTAATGCGATACATACTATCAGACATATTTTCCACACCTACATATGTTAAATAGTATGCTCCTGCCGTTAAAAGGAGTACACCAGGCAGAAGTTTAAGCCATCGCTTCAAATCGAGTTTGATGGTTTTTATATCAAACTTGTTCCAGCAAATTATATACATTAATATGACGAAAAATGGTGCGGTTTTAGTATATGCAGAAGCTATAGTGCTCACGGCTAAATATTGTTCTGAAAAATCCCTTTGATATCCATTTGCAATATCAAAAAGGTATGAAATGATGTGTGAGCTTTCATTGCTGAAATGAATAAAAAATATTATTATTATTGGGGTTATCCCTAATAGCAATGAAATTAATGAATATTTGAACAGCCCCTTCCCTTCCATATTATATCCCACCATTATCATGTTAATGATACGTAATCATAACCGACAAATAGAAAATGATAAAGGTTCTCAATACCGACAAGCTAACCGGCCCTACTATCACCCCCACTGGCCATCGGCAAATAACGCCTCGTACTCAGACGCCGGCAGCCGCTGCCCCCTGATAGAAAAATTCAACCAATTGCGTGTTTGCGGATTGCTTTTGTCTTCTTCCGTCTCTTCTTTCCAGCGGTTCTCTGCTTCGCGCGCCAAACATTCAACCGCTTTCAGGTAGTCCTCAGTTCGGTACCAGCCATAGTTGAACGAACCATCAGTTACCGCCCAGGCGACCTTCTTTTGTTCTTCCTGGATAGCGCGCAGCATTTCGTCGCACTTATCCCGGCAGAACTGCAGCTGGTCATAATCCAGCGTTTTCAAAAATTCAGTAGTCGACATCTTTCCTCCCTCCGGTCATCAGTATTTCCCGATATACCCGCTGCCACATACGGTAGCGGTGAGCGAAAGCCTCTCCCTTAAACAGGACGCGGCGTACCAACCTGCTTTCCCGGAAAGCGCGCCAGGTTCGATAGGCAACCCACTGCTGCAGTAGACACAGGGCGACGATGAGTAACAGCACCAAGTTAGCCATAGAACGCCTCCTGCGCGTCGTAGCCGCCCGTAACCGTGCCGGTGATGTATTCACGCAGCCGGCGCAGTTCGTTGCTGGAGAGGCGGTCCATGAACTCTGTGAGGTACAGGGACGCGAAGGTCATCGCTATGCTGGCTGGCGACCAGGAGGTCATTGTGGCCAGCTCATCATCAGACAGCGCGGTCATCGCCCAGGCCTCCGGCACCGGCACCGGCAGTTCGGCCAGCGCCTCAGTTATTACTGAATGAGGGGCGTCCAAATCCTGCCCGTTTGTGGATCGCGTTTTATGATCCATATATATATTGAGATCTAAACCGTGATCCACTTCGGTGGTGGTTTTCTCGGCTTTACGCAACTGCAGAGACAGGCCGTCGTCTTTACGGTTCTCCAGAATTTCCATCATGAACGCCGCCGACTGCTGATCCACAAAGCGTATGGTCGGGCGCTTGTCTCCGTCCCTGGCGCGGCGCTTGTCGGTTTTCAGGCCGAGCGACTCGCAGATGGTTTTAAACAGTGCCTCGGGGACCTTCGGCTTGCCTTTGGGCGTCATAAAGCCACCAATGCGCAGGACGTTGTTTAACAGGTCTCGCCGTTCGGCGGTCATGAGTTTATCCCTGGCGTATGCCAGGCGCGCCTGGGTGGCTTCTCCGGTCATGGTTTCCGGGTCGATGCCGCAGTCAATGAAGTACTGGCGTAGCACCGTAGATTTGAGGCCGTAGAAGCCGCGCATACCGACCTCGACCGCGGGTGTCGATTTGACTTTGTACTCGGTGATGCCAGGGTGTTTCGCCTGGAATGCTTCATCAGCCTGCTCGCGGGTCATCGCGGTGGCGGTAAAGTATTGCCATTGGCCCGCCTGCCTGAAAGCGTAGGTGAAGTTGATCGCGGATTCCTCGCGGTCGAAACGCCGCGCGGTGATCTCATCGAGCAGCATGGTTTCATAACGGCGAACCTTATCGCGGGCGCCGTCGAAGTAGAATTTCAGGTTGTCCTCGTTGACCGGCAGTTTCAGCTCATGCTCGATGTCCCAGCGGACCAGCTTCGCCTGCTCTTCCAGGGTCAGGGCGCGTTTCTTCAGAATGGCTTCCCGTTCAGATTCGTTCGGCGTTTCGATATTCAGGTGGAGATCCAGCGTTTGTTCCCAGACAATTTCGCGGGCTTCCTTGCGCAGCTCCTTGCCGACGCAGTTCGCCAGCTCGTCGGATGCCAGGGGGGCAACCTTGTAGCCGTCGCTGTGCATTATGCAGATCATATTGCTGGCGTAGTCATTACGCGCGGAGGCCTCAATCGCTGCTGCCTTGATTTTCATCCGGGTAAAATCGGTGTTGGCCACACCCATAGAAATGCGGTCGCCGTCGAAAACAACGTCGGTTAGTTCGCCGTTCATGCCGGCAGTGGCCAGCAATGCCTGGACAAACGCACGCTCAATTTTTTGCGGATCGGTTTCGCGTCGTGCGCGAACCTTGTCAAAGCCAATGATGAACTCTTTGGCTGTGCGGTCGCGGCGCAGCATCTGGATCGCATCGCTGGGGACCACTTCGCCGCAGAACATGCCGAAATGGCGGTCGAAATGCTTTTGCTCGATGGAGACGCCGGAGGATATCGACGGGCTATAAATCAGGCCGTCGTACTTCTTCACCATCTTCTTCGGTTTATTGGTGAATTCTTCAACCTCGGGTTCCGGCTTGCTCTTCTGGTTTACGCAGAGGAATTTTTTCTCCGGGTAGCGCTGGCGCAGCGTGGCGGTAACGTCTTCTGCGAAAGTTGAGCTATCGGTCGCCAGCATGATTTTTTCACCGAGTTCCACCGCTTTAATCACCTCGGTCATGATGCGATCTTTCTCGGTGTAAAATACGCGGATAGGTTCGCCCGTTTCGCGGTTGCGAACGTCGACCGGCAATTCGATAACGTGAATTTGCAGCCATGCCGGCAGGCCCATTTCTTCGCGGCGCTTCATCGCCAGTTCTGCCAGGTCGACCAGCAGATCGTTAGCATCTGCGTCTACCATGATGGGGTGCAATTCAGTTCTGGCCAGCGCGTCGATCAGCGTATTGAAAACGGCGACCGGGTTCTCCATTGCGCGGCCAGAAAGGATGGCGCGAAGTCCCTGCGTTGCCTCATCAAAGCCGAAATAGTCATGCTGGCGCATCAGCGGCTGCCAGCAGCCTTTGACGATGGAGTTGATGCAAATGGTCAGCTTATTCGCGTATGGCGCCATTTCCTGATAGCCGGGGTCCTGGTAATGCAGAATATCGGCCTTGGTCCCTTTCTGCTCTGTCATCATTTCCCACAGGCCACCGATGAGGCTTACGCGGTGCGCAACGGAAACGCCGCGATCAGCGTTATGCATCAATGGGCGCAGCAGGCCTGTCGACTTACCCGATCCCATACCGGCGCGAACAATAACGATGCCCTGCAGCTGCTGCACGTATTGCAGAATTTCATCCGTCATCACGGATGTTTCAAAGCGTTTATACGTGATGTGCTGGGGACGCTTGTTCGGGTCGGTGATCCGCTCGCTAAAGGAACGGGGTGCCTGGGCAGTACGGCATTTGCGGTTCAGGCGGCGTGCGATGTGGTCTTTAACCGTGGCGCGATAGACGCTTTCCAGTCCCATATCACGCAGCACGATGCAGAACATGTTAAACAGATCCGCCGGACTATTCGGTACCGGGCAGGTCAGCATGCCAATATCTACCGCGTTCAGCAGTTCTTTAGCAAACGTCCTGCGGTTGTCACGTTTAGCCGTTTTCAGCTTGTTTAGCGTCAGAGACAGCAAATCAGTGCTGTTACTCAGGCGGTTCCCTTTGGCGAATAGCTGGCGACAGGTCTCGCGGAGTCCACGTAATCTGTGCAGGTCGTTGAAGTCGCTGCACTCCAGCTGGGGATCGTCTTCAAAGGTGGGATAAACGCATTTGATGCCGCTAAATTTTGCGAGAATGTCGAAGCCAGTACGTAAGCCGGTGTTGCCTTTACCTTCAGCCGATGATTTGCGGTCGTTATCCAGGGCGCAGGTAATTTTTGCTGCCGGGTACATGTTCACCAGCTGCTCAACAACATGGATCATGTTGTTTGCGGCCACAGCGACCACGACAGCATCAAAGCTTTTTTTCGGGTCCTTACGGGTAGCCAGCCATACGGACGCGCCGGTGGCGAAACCTTCCACCACTGCAATATTTTGCGCACCGTTCAGATTGCCGATAACAAAGCACGCCCCGACGAAATCACCGCTGGTGATCGCGCTGGTCTGGAATTTACCGCCGCGCTGGTCGATACGCTGCCAGCCGACAATTTGTCCGTCTTTGCGTCCGTCCAGGTGGGCCAGTGGAATCGCCATGTATGTAGTCGGTCCACGGCTCCATTTTGCGTTGTCGTGACTGGTCACGCGACGAATATCGCAAGCGCTGAATACGTCACGAATGCCTTTTTTCACTGCGTAAGGCCACGACCCGTCCTCAGCTGGCGCATGTTCCCATGCACTGTGGAACGCCAACCATCCGAGCAACCGTTCTTGCTCTAACTGTTTGTTTTTAAGTTCATTTATCCGTTGCTGTTCGGCGCGGCGCTTGCGGGCTTCTGCCTGGCGTTCAATACGCGCCAGTTCTTCAGCAGGTTGTGCGACCACGGTCGCATGATTTCTTTGTTGTTCACGGCGGTATTCGGCGAACAGGAAGGAGAAGCCGCTCCAAGAACCTTCGTCATGCCCTTTCTGGACAAAGTTGACGAATGGGTAGCTGATGCCGCTTTTGTGTTGTTCCTTGCGGGAGTAGATTTCCACACGCCCTTTGAGGCTCTTTTCCAGAGCTTCGGGGGCGCCACCGTTATATTTTGAATAACGTTCTTCCCCGCCGCGCGGGTTCAACTGAATGTTATCAGCGCATGCTGCCCAGTTAATGCCAGCCATTGTGGCCAGCTCTGACAGCTCATCCCGCGCTGCTTCAAGCAATGAATACGGATCGCTACCGAAGCGAGCCGCATAGAATTCTTGTAAGGTCATTTTAAGCCTTTCCATGCGAATTTATGATTTTTCGGGTTGAAAAAATCCGCAGGAGCAGCCACAATAAACGCACAAATCTTCGTAGGGACTGTGTTGCGTTTATCGTGGTGCTGCTCCTGAAAAAAGGCCCGAGTTTGCCGACTCGGGTTTTTTTTCGTCTTTTTTCAGCTGCTGCAGTCTGATTCAACCGCGATACATTATAGCTCGCATTAAACCAGATTTATAGGCAGCAATAAACCCTGTTATTCTGTCATCTACCCTCTATCATGAACGATTTGATCGTACCGACTATTTGGTGCACAAATTGAAGATCACTTTTCTCATGGATAACTCGTTGAGAGTTAACGCCATCTAAGTAGTAGCGCTCATCGTCGAAGCGCGCTAACCGCTGTATCGAGATTTTCCCGTCTTTATCACAAACTAACACATCTTCACCCGGAACTGGCGTAAGAGCTGAGTCAACCAGGACGACGTCACCCGGCTGATAGTTGTGCTGAACCTGGTTCCCGACAGTGAGCGCATAAACGGTTTCCCGTTGGCTAACAAATGGCAGGAATCGTTCTGTGTTGGCAGGTTCTCCTGGCTGCCAGTCGCTATCCGGACCACTTTCTGTTGTGCCAATAACAGGAACGCGGTCAGGATCAGATTCAGTACCAAAAAGTATCCATTGCACAGGTTTGCGCAGGCATTTCGCCAGGGCAAGCCCGATCTCCAGCGACGGCATTACGTCGCCACGTTCTAAGTTTTGGACGCCAGGAAGAGAGATACCGACACTTTGCGCGACTTGCTTCAGTGTCATCTTCAATTCTAAACGGCGTGCTTTCAGTCGTTCGCCTCGTGTTTTCATACGATCAATCATAAACGATCTCTTTATAGCTGGCTATAAAATTTATGAATTATACCTAGCTTTAATTTATGGTTATGGCATATAATAATTTTATGAAGCCAGAAGAACTTATCCGCCACTTTGGCGACGTCGAAAAAGCAGCTGCAGGCGTAGGTGTAACACCTGGCGCGGTCTATCAATGGCTTGCGGCTGGGGAGATTCCACCGTTACGCCAGAGCGATATTGAGGTCCGCACGGCATACAAACTGAAGAGCGACTTCACCGTTAAGCGGGTTAGCAAGGACGGTAGTGATGGAACTTGAACGAATCCGCGCTTGTGTGGCTACGGCCCTTTCAGATCTGCATTACCTTCAGCGAGGAATTTTAGAAGTTCAGCTTGAGCAGTTACGTCTTGCCAACTCCGGCAGGTTTACTGATAAGCCAACCCGGGTCATTCAAATGGGCGAGAATAATAAATACGAGATCTCGGTCGCGGCTGAGCAGGTTCGTTACCATGTTGGGAAAACGTTTAAGCAATCCTCAATGCTGCTGACTGAACTTGATTTTCAGACGGCTAGTTGGCGCAGAGCCATTGAGCAGTTAAATCGTGAGGAAATTGCCTGGCTGCATTATTGCTATGGCTGTAAGCCCAATTTTGAAAATGATGAAGTTATATGCCAGTGGCTATGGCTGGATTTTCTTGTCGCTCATTCAAAGGCTGATTTCAAAAAAATGAAAGAGGCGACAAAGAAAAAGATGCGCAATTTAACTTATTACGCCATCCAGCAGGTTAAGGCTTCAATATTACGCGGAGAGGATGTGGACCCGCTGCGTGAGGATGAGCATATAAGTCTTTTGCTTAATATCACCGTCGATAGCTGGCGTAAGGATTATAAAAAACGCTGGCTATTAATGAAATCACGATGCCTGCATCTGAATAGCATCGCGTTATTTAACGCAGCGGAGAAGCGCAGTGAAATCATCAACCGCCATTGTACAGGAAGTGCCAACGTGCCTGTGCCAGCAGATTATGCACAGGAAGCCCGGTAAACCCGAACTGAGGTATGCCGCAAACCGTAAAGAGTACATTATCTGGTGCCCTACCTGCGATTACCGGACTCATCCTGATACGAACCGGCAATCGGTTATCACTGAGTGGTACCTGTCAAATCAGCCTGGTAATAAACACATCGAAGATATGTGGCTGAAACGTTATCTGGAAATAAAAGAGGGTGCGACCGCGGTCGCATAGGGTAATGATGCGAACTCCATTTAAACAAGGCCCCATGTCATACGATGATGCGGTGCGAATTTCTAACGTTTATCGAAATAAAGGTCGAGAGACTTTAATCACGCGTTCGGATGATTTAGACGGGACGTATTACGTTTTTGTTTATCTCCCTGAGTCCAGAAAAGTCCCAACGCCATCCAGAACTTTTCAACAAAAAATATGGGAATAAAATGCTTACCTACCATCAATCAATTTTTAAAATGATTATGGCAAATTGGCTGAACAGCGATCATGTCATCATCGATACTGAGACCACCGGGCTTATGGCTTCTGATGAAATTATCGAGATCACGATAATTAATATGCGTGGTGAGATTCTGTTAAACACCTTGGTGAAGCCGAGCCGCCCTATTCCGCCAGAAGTTACCAAAATTAATAACATCACCAACGAAATGGTCGCTGATGCGCCAGCATGGCGCGAGGTTTTCCCGGCTGCGCTGAAAATTATTCGTAAGCATAAATGGCTGGCATGGAACTCCAGTTTTGATGCCCGCCTGATGGTGCAGACCTGCCTGCAGAGCGGATTTTTTGATGACCTAAAGCCTCACCTCATCACCTCCATCATCATGGCCATTGAGACGCGCCACATTGACGCCAAAGCGGTTTATGACCAGTGGTATGGGGAGTTCGACGAGAAGCGCAAAAACTTCAAAAGGCAGAGCCTGGCTACAGCAGCTGCGCGCCACGGCATTTCAACCGCTGGCGCCCATCGCGCGCTTGCTGATTGCCTGATGATCCTCGGCGTGCTGAAACAGGTTTGCCAGCCGGAGGTCGCATGAACGCAGAACTATTCAACTACAGCTTGAAAACGCTACAGGTGCTGAACGTTGTCGCAGATTTGGTTTTATCAGTGGCGCTGTTTGGCTTTGGGTACGGTCTTCTTAACTTGCTTGAGTGGTGGCTTGCATGACAGATATCGCCCGGCTGATTAACAGCATTAAGCGCCGCACGTCCTCAGCAAGAGAGCTTGGCTACGATGTCCTGTTCGTGGCACTCGATGATTTGGATGTCCTGGCTGATTCGCTGGAGACGGCGCTGCGCGCAAACGCCGCCCAGGCCGCTCACATCGAGCAGCTGCAGGACAAGTTTAACAAACTTGCAGCGGAGAATGTGGCGCTGAAAAGAGTTCCGGAAACAGACAGCGTGGCAATGTTGCTTGCTCTGGATTCGTTCCGCAGCGAGCCATTGCCGGATGTCGGTTTGCAAAAGGCGTTTGAAAGCTTGATGTATCACCGGATGACTCCCGCCACCGACGCCTACCTGGCCGGGATTAAGGCTGATGGGGTGGAGGAGTGGGTTTCCAGCAGAGATGGCCGCTGGAATGGCACGACAGAAGAGGCGCTTAATTTCGCCAAGCAGCTGCGCGAAGGAGGGAAAGTATGAGACTGCAAATGCGCACTCCCGATGGTTCTGTGATTGTCGAGAGCAACCTGGTATCTCAGTTTTACCCCGATTACGAAAGCGGTGGTGAGCTAACAACAATCGAAACTGTTTCTTCTGACGGTGAAGCCTCCTTTGTGAAAGTTAAGCACTCGTTTCATCAAGTAACCCATGCTCTGGCTACTGCATGGAGCGTAGATGAAAAAGAAGCGATGCACACTCAACGGGAGGAATGCCGTGGCTAAAACCCCTGCAGAACGGCAACGGCAGCGCCGTGAACGTTTAAAGCAGTCCGGCACAACCAGACGCGATTGGGTACTTGAGCCGGAGGAACTGCGCATGCTGGGCGAGATTTGCATCCAGCGTCGCCCAGGCAGAACGCCGTATTCAGAAAATGAAGTAATCGGCCTGTTGATCCGAAAGAACTACAAAGAGCTTCAGAAGAGCCTGGCGAACACATGCCAGCGATGTGGCCAGGCGCTGCCGGTGTCTGAATGCATCTTCGACGGCGAAAATTCATGCTTACTGACGACTGTCAGACTAAAGCTGGCTATTAAGGCGTGACTGGTCACGGAGGCTTAAAAATGGATAAATCGGCATTGCTTTTGGAGAAACTCCGGCAACGAACGCAAAGTAGCCTGGCCAGCGGTGGCGACGGCTTTGTCTTTGCATCGATGCTGGTCTTTGACGTGGGCTTGAATGCCCGGACTATTCGGCAAATGTTGGACGTTGCAGTAAGGAACGGGACGCTTGAAAAAAGGGAAAGAGGCATAGGCCGTGCGCATAAGTATCGGACAAATCTGCAAATTTGATGAGCACCTTGACAGGAAATGACGTTTTAGCATTTGCCAAAACGCCTGTGTTTTTATACAGTATATTAATATTTTGTAAGACGAATAACGGGTAGGCTATGTGATGGAAGATACGGTCCTCTCAAATTGTGAAAGGCTGGACGCTGAGCTGAGTGATATCGATGCCGTATTAGATATGGTGTCGGTGGCGATGGCATCCCCGGAGGCCAGTTTGCATGTGGCTCAAACAATGCGCCTCATTTGTATGTCACGTCGGATGTTGCAGCGGTGCCGGGATCTCAACAAGGTTGAAGGAAGAAGCCACTAGCCAGCCGAATTGAAAAAGGTGAGGTCTCCCTCACCTTTTTACGTTCAGTATACGGCCTGGATGTTAATTTCAGCGCCGCACGCTTGCGCGTATTTGCTCAGTGTCTTCATGCTGGCCCCCAACGGGTTCCCCTCGAGGCGGCTAATAGCAGATGGCGTGATCCCCATCCGCTCCGCCAGGGCAGATTTGCTTAACCCAGCCTTTTCACGCATCTCGTACAGCATTTCGACCAGTGCCAGCTCTTTATCTGCTTCCTGGTAACCCCGGATTGCCTCCGGGGTGTTGAGCAGACTTTCTTTGACCTGGTTAAATGGGATGCCTTTTACTTTCATTAGCTCATCTCCTTCAGGCGCTTTCTCGCTATCTCTATGGCCCCTGCCGGGGTTTTTTGTGTCTTCTTAACAAACGCATGCAGTAGGTAGATTTCGTGGCCGACTGCGTAAGCGTATAACGTTCTTGCTATGTTTTTGTCTCCAACCCTTAACTCAAAAAGCCCGGCGCCAATTACGCGGCTATGAGGCATTTTTAGTTTTCCTTCACTTTCCAGTCTTTCAATCAGTCGGGTCATGCGACCTCGTAACTCGTCCGGTAGTTCCTGTAACTCTTCCAGCGCTGCCGGGTGGGTTATCACGTTAAACATAGTATATCCTCCCTATGTGTTTAAATATACCAATAAATTAACTTTCACGCAATAGAGAAATTTCACTAAAAAGTGAAAAATAAGACTAGATGTCTCATGTTGCCAGAGTTACAGTTCGTGTCGTTGAGACGGGAAACAAACCCGGTAACTAGATGAATTTGGAGGATATTGTGAACTATCAAGGCAACGAAAAAATGAGACAGGACGCGGCTGAGATTTCTAACGAGCTGTATGAACTCTGGCAAAAAGTGAAGCGTTTCCAGCGTGAGTACAGCTTCAACAGCGAGAACATTACAGACAGACTGGCGGGCCGACTGATTGGAACAATGGAACCCAAACTGGCCGACCTTAACAGCTTTATGGCCGATGTCGATTACCAGTTTGAAGATTAAAGGGGGAAATGATGAACGTGAAACAGATCCGCGAAAATATGACCGAAGCGGCCTTGAGCGTTGAGAGTGTAATGCGGGGACACCCCCGCATCACCCTGCAGGAATTAAGCACCGCCTGCAGCATTAGCCTGCCAGCGGTGGAGTTTATTATCGAGCAGATGCTTTGTATGAGGGTGGCGCAGCGAGGCGCTTTTGGGCGGTACTCCCTTACCCCGGAATACCAAAATGGTAGCTTTTAAAAACTGTGCGACCACGGTCGCACAGAAAGAAAAGGATAACTTTTGAAAAACTGTGCGACCGCGGTCGCATAGAAAGAAAATGAAAAAGGTTGGCAAATAAGGCTTTTTTAGGTATCGTTTTTGTATGTTGGGAATTTTATAGCCAACGCCCTCACAACCGCCGCCAAGGCGGTTTTTTTATGCCTTGGAAATGGGCGCTACAGCATGTGTCACCATGCTGTAGCTTTCAACCCATGCCGCCTGACAGGGTCAAAACAAGGCCCATTGCTGATTGCGCAACAGCAAAAAGAGCCTACCAAAAAAGGCCACTAAAGACCATGAAAAACACTGTGAAAATAAACAGTGCTGAACTTGTGCATGCAGATTCACTTGAGTACATCAAAACCCTGCCGGACAACAGCTTAGACGCCATCATCACCGACCCACCGTATTACCGCGTAAAGGCAAATGCCTGGGATAACCAATGGCCCAGCGTAACGGATTATTTGGCCTGGCTGGATGAGTTTTTCGCCGAGTTCTGGCGAGTGCTTAAGCCAGCAGGGTCGTTATATGTGTTCTGCGGGCCGAAATTATCATCGGACACCGAGCTGTTGTTACGTGACCGTTTCAACGTGCTGAACCATATCGTTTGGGCCAAACCCAGCGGGCGCTGGAATGGCGCGCGTAAAGAAGGTTTCCGCTCTTATTTTCCGGCCAGTGAGCATATTTTCTTCGCAGAGCATTATGGCGCGGAAGGCTTTGCTAAAGGCCAGGCTGGGTATGCGACAAAGTGCCAGGAGTTGAAAGGCCAGGTCTTCGAACCGCTTATCGCTTATTTCCGCGATGCTCGCCAGCGACTTGGTATTTCCGCTGCCGAAATCAACGCGGCAACCGGCACGAAAATGTGTAGCCACTGGTTTAGCGCCAGCCAATGGCAATTACCCAATGAACGGCAGTACCTGGCGCTGCAGGCGCTGTTTAACCGTAAGGCCGCAGAGCAGGGAATAACGGGATTGTCAGAGCCGCATGCGGCGCTGCAGGAGGAATACGGCTCTTTAACGGCGCTATATTCCGAACTGGTTATGCAGTATTCCGAACTGCGACAGCAGTATGAGAATTTGCGGCGCCCTTTCCATGTGACAAAAGATGTTCCACACACCAACGTGTGGACGTATCCACCGGTTCCGTACTATCCGGGCAAACACCCATGCGAAAAACCGCTGCAGATGATGCTCGACATCATTTCGGCTTGTACGCGCCCTGGCGATGTGATCGCCGACTTTTTTATGGGGTCGGGTGCAACGATAAAAGCCGCGCTGCAGTTAGGACGCGGAGCCATCGGCGTAGAGCTGGAAGAGGAGCGATTTTTACAGACGGTCTCCGAGATAGAAAAACAATAATCAACAGCCTCGCCTAAGTGCGGGGCTTTTTATTACCCGCCACGCGGGTGGCGGAGTCATGAACACAGCTATCGAATATGGAAATCCTGATCTCTGGCTGGTCTTGCTCATGCTGGCCGCCGGGGTGGTATCAAGCGCCCTGCTTTCCGAAACCCCTATCAACCCGCGCCGCCTCATCGGAGACGTTCTGAGAGGCGTAATCGTGGCCATCATCCTCTGGGCTTACGGTGCTATGGGCAACATCTCAATTTTGAACGTAATCACTCTCGCCGGTTTATCGGCTGTGGCATGGCCACACACCGTCAACGAAATCACCGGCTTTGCAAAACGAACTATCAGCCGAATTTTCGGCGGGAGAAAAGAACGATGAATTATGGACTGGTGAGCAAGCAAGACGCGCGCCTGTATGCCGAAGCCGTTTGCGATGTGATCGGGCATGGCAAGGCGAATGCAGCTGTTTTGCTGTGTGTCGAAACGGCCGCAGCCGAGACATTGCTCGGCGATTACAAAGACCCGACGCCGACCAGCGCCGGAACCGGATTAACCCAGGTTGATCTCGGTACCTTCGAATGGCTCCGCGATAAGTACAAAAACAGCCGTTATGCCCCGGTACTGCTGAATCAGTTTGGCATCGACCTGAGCCGAACAGTTTATGAGGAACTGAGGACCTCGCCGCTGATGGCGATGCTGTTTTGCCGCCTGCGCTATCTGACGGTTTCAGAGTCGATTCCGGCGACTCGCGAGGCCCGCGCAGCGTACTGGAAAAAATATTACAACACCTCGGCAGGCAAAGGCACGCCGCAGGATTACATCGATAAATGCCAGCGCGCTGGCGTTGATGCGCTATTCACGCAGTGAGGCGCGAGGAGTGATTATGAACAGTTTAAAACGTATGGCTAAAGCCTGGTTGCTGATGAATGGTGCCTTCGTCCTTCTCGTGATGGCGACGCAACCAGCGATGGCAAATGAGAGCCAGAGTCTTGGTTTGGATCTGGATTCAATTCTGAGGGCCCTTCCTGCTGGCTGGGCCAGCGGCGTAACTGCCGTATTTATCGTGCTGTATGCGGTGGCGCAGCTGCGCGCCGTACTCCCCCCGTCAGTGACCAAAAGGATTCCCACGGTGGTCATGAAAATTCTCGACCTCGTTGCCGCGAACTATGCCCACGCCCGGAACGCTGATGCGATCAGCAAAGTTGCGCGGGATGCCGGGAAAGCCAAAGGCCCATCAGATGTTGATTATCGTGTGATGGTGGAAACGGCCAAAAACAATGGAGAGCTTCGTGGAAGCCGGATTGAGAGTGCTGGCGATTATCCTGGAGATGATCGCCCAGGCAGTAAAAGCCCGCAATGAAGCGGAGCGCCAGGCGAGGATTGAGTATGCGCGTAATAACCCAGCTGATTATCTGCGTCGCTTTGGCCGGGTGCGTGAAATCAACGCCAATGACACCAACACTGAATCCGGCTCCGTGCGCAGCGGAAAAGCCGGTGATTGATGTGGTTCACGTCGATGGGCATTTCGTCATCGCTGATGACGATATGGGAAAACTGACCGGCTACATTGCCGCACTGGAAGCGGGCTGCACCGCACCAAAATAGAGTACTCAATGAAAATTTATATTGCTGGCCCGATGACCGGGCGCGAGAACTTTAACCGTGAGGCATTTAACAAAGAAGCCGAACGACTGACCCGACACGGGCACACCGTTTTAAACCCGGCAAGCCTGCCTGATGGGCTGGAGCAACGCGAATACATGGATATTTGTTTTGCCATGCTCCGTTGCGCTGATGCGATCCTGATGCTCCCCAGCTGGCAGACCTCCTCCGGTGCTACGGCGGAGTATCACTATGCCTACAAAATGGCGCTTCCGGTCTATACCACGGTTCACTATCCGCCGGTCGCATAGCGGGAAAATGAAGGCTATGCGACCACGGTCGCACAGGCCAAACCGGTATCCCCATTTAGGGATAAATCGTGTTCTATCCCCATGAAGGGATAACTGGTCTGCCACTTTAGAGCATAAGGCTGCCTTCGGGCGGCCTTTGTCTTTTTATCATCACATAATGGGGAAACTCATGCCTGATCGCTCAAGTAATCCGCCCAATGCATATCAACAACTCAATAATCCTGGCGCAGCAATCACTCAGCTGACCAGAGACATTGCTGAGAACAATGCAAACACGACCCAGAAGAGTATTTCCAGCATTGGTACCCTGGCCTCAGGACCCGTATTAGAGCTATCTGATAGTGCTCAGGATGTGCTGTATGCTCTTTTTTTCCGAGGCGCACTCGTATCTGGTGATATTCCTTCAAAAGCCGGCGCCTCCGCACTGCGTTCTCTGGGATTTGCCGAGACCGGCCATACAGCCACGCCATACAAAGGGGAAGACTATTTCACCTGGCTGACTCCTGCGGGGTATGCGTTCGCTATTGGGTATCTGGTTAACACTCGCTTCGGCAAACATCCTGCAAATGCAGTAGCTTCCGGGCAGCCATCGGTTCATCCGGAAGGATTAAGCATTAACAAAGCCATGATTAAAGGGGAGATCAGTAGCGAAGCCCATGTTTGCGGCAATACCATCGAGCAGGAAACGCTTTCATCAGTGTTAGCGCATTACCTGCCCAACACCCCTCTGGATAAAGCCAGAGACCACGCTGTGATGCTGGCCTCTGCGGTCAAAGCTTCTTTTGCAGAATTGAACCACTCCACCGGTGGTTTCGTAATTTCCCGCGATGGCGCCGCTCAGGTTATTGGCGAAAAAAATTCTGAAACAATAATCCCTGCGTCGGCCCTTAAACCGAGCACAGATGGAAAGGAAAAGCGGGGGGCAACCTTTACGATAAATATTGAGGTGGATGCCAGCAAAGCCACTCAAGCGCTCGATGAGTTCAGCCATGCATTCGATAAGCGCATAGCCTCCGCGTTAGAAAAAGGACTTATGCCAGGCGGTTCATTATGGTTTGCGATTAAGAGTCAACGTTAATGCCAGCCCGGTCTAAACGTCCATGCCGCCACCGGGGGTGTGCGGCGATAACCAACGATCCCAGCGGCTATTGCGATGCTCACCGGCAGCAACATGCTGGCGACGGCTGGCGCAACTACCAGGGCGGGAAAAGCCGGCATGAAAGGGGCTACGGTCGCCCCTGGGAAATCCGCCGCGCCAGAATCCTCCAGCGCGATAAATATCTATGCCAAAACTGCCGGCGTCATGGCATCGCCACCAAAGCGACCAGCGTCGACCACATCATACCCAAAGCGCGTGGCGGTACAGACGACGATTCCAATCTGGAGTCGTTGTGCTGGCCCTGCCATAGAGCGAAAACAGCAACAGAGAGAACCCGATGAATAATTTTAAAATTGAATACGTTGATGGCGCTTTGACCGTTCTGGAGACGGATGGTCATTCACGGATGAATGAAGCCGTACATGGCATCCATTTTGAGCATGTCCAGGGCGGTCGCCCACTGCTGAAACTGACGATTGCGCATGATATTGCCCCGGCCTCGACTCCGGCCCCGGCTGCTGCGTCGGCTCAGGAACCTTTAGAGGGTGAGCTGGTACAGGAGCAACAATCCCCGCTGCCTGGCGGTCGCCGTTCCCGCCATCGCCGTGGAGGTAAGCAATGATGTATCAACGCACGGATCTGACGCTCTCCATGTTCTATGCATCCAGCGCTGATGCAGACGGGAACAAAGTGGCTACGTTGACGATGCAGGTAATTGCGGCAGAGGTTGGCGCCGTCCAGACCAGTCAACTGCTATGCATCACCGATAGCGCGAAGAAAAAAACGTATACCGTGGGCGAGCAATCTATCAGTAATGGTTCCGATCCGTTGCTGGTCGCGATTGAGAATTACTGGCGCCAGAGTACGGATGTCGTGGTTAAAGGACTGATCGCCGAGGTGACCGATTTCATCGCAGGGAATATCAACTCAGTGAGCACTTGGATCGGCCAGTTTGGGATGAAGGTATTTGAGAATCAGCCATTAGCTGAGCGGCTGCCAGAAAGCGTGCTACAGGCTGATGGTAGCTCCGCTACAGCGACAGGGTCCTGACAGCAGGCATTACAACAGGCGCTCACAGAGCGCCTGTGATAATGGCTGAATGCTTCACCAGCGCGGCGTTTTATGGGAGGTCATGATGAGTTACACCAGCTGTACTTATTGCGGTTCACGTCTCCATACGCGGGCTAACTGCCCGAAAACATGGGGCGGTTCATCGCGTCGCGCCAATCTGCGCTGCAGCTATTGTGGCCAGTCCGGGCATAACTCGAATGCCTGCCCACATAATGCGAGCAGCGGTCGACGGCGCAGCCTGAATGACGACTTTACCCTCGACTGAACCGATAGCACGATGGCGGCAGGCGGAATTGATTTCAATGTGAAATTATTCAATGTCAAGTCATTGCATTGCGCGATGATGATAATAGATATCATTTGAGGGGGTAGGGGGGATCAAATCCCTAACCCCTTTCGCGCTTCGGGACTGCCGCTTCAGGTAGATTTTTGCGCGTGAGAAATAAAAACTTTTTTTTGGCTGTTTTGGGGTGCTTTTGAATGAGTACAGGGATGCGATCACCTGGTGGCGGACGCAAATCGAATAACACTGGAAATCAGGTTAGTTCTTTAACCAGAGCGGTTTCTCCGCCGGATGAATTACTGGGCGATATGGCTATCGATGCCTGGAAACGGACGTGCAAAATTCTTATTAACCGTGGCACGTTCGAAATGGAAGATTGTTATTTGCTGATGGAATACTGCAACACCGTGCAGCTGCTGTACGACGCCAACCAGGAAATTAAAAGCGATGGCCTTGGTGATGATACCGCTGCCGGCGGTCAGAAACTTGGTGCGGCAGTGAAGGCGCGTAGCCGTTATATCAGCGAATTAATTCGACTCTCCGTTGTGTTAAAGCTGGACCCCAATAGCCGCATCCTGAAGAAACAGCCCGGAGATAATGACAAATCCAGCGGTGAGTTCGACGAGTTTTAATTTTGGTGCGGCCCTAATGACTTAAGGATGGAGCATGGCCGCATATCCAAACGTCAATGTGGCGAACAAATATGCGCGGGATATCATAGACGGGAAAATAGTCGCCTGCAGAGCTATTCGGCTGGCATGTCAGCGCCATTTTGACGATTTAAAAAAATCACTCGATAACAATTACCCTTACCGGTTCGACAGAGATTTAGCTGAGCGGGCCTGCCGGTTTGTTCAGAAATTACCGCACTCCAGTGGCGATTTGGCGGGGCAGAAATTAAAACTGGAACCTTGGCAAAGTTTTATTTTTTGTTCGATTTTTGGCTGGGTCACGAAAAAGGATAAAAAACGCCGATTTCGCGAAGCGTATATCCGGGTAGCCAGGAAAAACGGGAAATCGTTTTTTGCTGCCGGGATTGGCACCTACATGTTTTGCGCTGATGGCGAAAACAGCGCAGAAGTGTATTGCGGTGCGACAACTATGGCGCAGGCGAAAAAGGTCTTCACCCCAGCCAGGCAGATGGCCAGCCGCCTGCCGGCACTTCGCTCCAGATTTGATATTTCGGTATGGACCGACAGCCTGACACGCCCGGATGGTTCCGTTTTCGCACCTATGGCGGGGAAACCCGGCGATGGTGACAGCCCACATTGCGCGATCATTGACGAGTATCACGAACACGATACGGATCATATGTACGAGGCCATGACAATGGGGATGGGCGCCCGTTCGCAGCCGTTAACGCTCATTATCACGACAGCCGGCTCGTCACTGGAGTCCCCTTGCTATGACAAGGACAAGGAAGTCAAAGAGGTTATCGAAGGCATAACCCGTAATGATCGCCTGTTTGGCATGATTTACGAACTGGATGCTGGCGATGACTGGACCGACCCGAAAAACTTAATCAAAGCTAACCCAAATCTGGACGTTTCGGTTAAGTACAGCGACCTGGTTGAGCTTCTGGAAGTAGCGAAACAGGTTCCTCGCAAGGTTAACGCCTTCAAAACCAAACGCCTCAATATTTGGGTATCCGGTAAATCCGCGTTCTACAACATGGAGCAGTGGAAGGCTGCTGAAGACCCCAACCTTGAGCTGGCTGATTTTGCGAATGACAGCTGCAATATCGGTCTCGATCTCGCCAAAAAGCTGGATATGAACGCCGGGATACGGCTATTTACGCGGGAAATTGAAGGTAAACGGCATTATTACTGCATCAAACCTAAATTTTGGGTCCCGGAAGACACGATCCATACAACCGATCCAAAACTGCTGAAAACTGCTGACAGGTATCAGAAGTTTTATGAAATGGGCGTGCTGGAAGCGACGGATGGAGCAGAGGCAGACTATCGCGAGATTCTGGCCAGTATTATCGATATGCAGGACGAAAACCGCATTGACGAGATTGATATCGACCCTGCCGGCGCAACAGCACTTCGCCACCAGTTGGAGGACAACGGATTTACCGTAGTCGATATCCGGCAGGATTACACCAATATGTCACCGGCGATGAAAGAGCTTGAAGCGGCTCTGGCCGGTGGTCGATTCCACCATGATGGCAATCCCATTCTGACCTGGTGTATCAGCAATGTTATCGGGAAATTTATACCCGGTAGCGATGATCTCGTTCGCCCGACAAAGGGAGACAATCAAAGCAAAATCGATGGAGCTACAGCGTTATTTAACGCCATGACTCGCGCAATGCTGCACGAAAGCAGCGGCGGCACATCGGTATATGATGAGGAAGACATAGCGTGTTAATCACAATTCTGAGTTTCATTATTGGCCTGGCCGGGGCTGTACTCATATCCGCTGGAGCCTGGTTGATTTTGCCTGCTGCCGGTCTTATTACGGGTGGGTCAATATGTCTTATCTGGTCATATCTAACTGCGCGGGCGGTTTCAGCCGGTGCCAAATTTAACGGGGGTGAATAATGTTTATCCCCCAAATGTTCAGAGGGCGCCAGCAGTCGAGGGATGGCCTCTGGGAAGCCATGCTGGGCGGGGTTCGTTCAAGCCAGAGCAAAACTGGCATCATAATCACGCCGGAAACCGCTCTGGGACTTTCAGCGGTCCGGGCCTGTGTCACTCTCCTGGCTGAGTCCGTCGCGCAGCTGCCGTGCGAACTTTACCGGCGGGATAAAAATGGCGGGCGCCAGCGTGCGACGGACCACCCGGTTTATGACCTGATTCACTCCCAGCCCAACA
>PPYF01544783.1_pt1 | contig 24960 bp, 18 predicted proteins | sample 1559871 | NCBI WGS metagenome assembly PPYF01 (sample SAMN08240021, study PRJNA423297) | Human gut metagenome, whole genome shotgun sequencing project. | reverse complement strand
AGAGGTTGAGGAAGTGGAAAAGATTGTCATACCTCGTAGTTCTCTTGAGGAAACTTATGCATATATTGAAAAGGATTTGAGGGAGGCTGCCATCATGTTGCCTAACCGATATACCTCAAACAATTCCGGGAAGGCAAGCTCAGGTGCAGCGACTGCACTCCTTATGAAGGTTCTTATGTATCAGGCTAAGCCCGGTATTCCCTCCGAAAAATGGGAAGAAATGACTCGTCTCGGAGATTACTTCGTAAAAGGTGCATCTTTCAGCTTCAAGGATATGTTGCATTATCCTGACAATTATGAAGGAGAAGATTGGGAATCACTGCGCAAACGACTATGGTTCAAACCACAGGAGCTCAATAAAGAAACTGACCCCTACGAAACACCCGAAAATGAGTGTCCCATGTTGCTCAATGCCTATTCTCTGAGATACATTGACGCCTATGGCGGTGCTATCACTTATGATCAGCAGTTCTATCTTCAGGGCGAATTCTGTCAGGGTTCAATTTTTGAGATAGTATTCAAAGAATCAGGTGATGGTTCTGTAGATGACAACAATGAGGGTAATGCGATATTTATGAATATGTTCCCTCAGACATACGATGATGCAAACTCAAGCCATATTCCCATTTACTGTGATGATGCTGTACTGTCCAAGATTATATTCAGCGGGAGCAATGCCTCTGATGCCCGTAAACGATATATTCTCGGACACCACGAAAACACTCCGGATATGGAAAACACCGAAATTGGTGCCGGTCGAGTCCTGCCACTTAAATGGTACACACCTGTCAAGGACCGTCCTGTTTACGCAGGCGATAACGGAAAGAACCGTCGTATATTACGCTATGTCGACGTAGTGCTCATGTATGCTGAGGCTCTTAACGAGTGTGGAAAAGGTGCGGAAGCACTCGAACAGCTCAATAGCAATAAACGAGTAGTAAACGAGATAAACAACAGTTCTACATTGTACATCGGTGGTGGTTACGGCTATCTTCGTCAACAGATTTGGGATGAGCGTACCATTGAACTTTGTTTTGAATGGGAGCGATTCTTTGATATTGTGCGTCAAGGTCGAGCCAAAGAGTGTCTTAAAATTTTCAGTGACCTCCGTTCAAATCGTCGTGGCGCTTATTTCAAAGAGGGAATCAATGAGATATTCCCTATACCTCAGCGAGAAATTGACCTCTCGAATGGCGTAGTGACACAGAACCCCGGTTACTAAAATAATCAAATTCTGTAAGATATGAAATCATATATAATAGCATTTCTCGCATGTGGTCTTATGATGGCCTCATGTTCAGATGAAAAGGCCACGCAGCCTACAGCGGCCTTTTCAGTAGATGCCTCAGAGTTAAGTGTGAATGAATCAGTAACGGTTCATTTTACGGGCAATGCTGAGAATGTGGTAATCTTCCCAGGTGATTCGGGTCAGGACTATGAACTGATAAACGAAAACAACACCGGACTTGTAGTAAACAAGGGATTATTCACATACGCATATTCCACACCTGGATTATACAAGATGGTATGTGTAGCTACCAACCATGCTGATGCAGGTTTATCCATCCTCTCTGATACTTGCTCGACTTGGATTAGAGTTATCGACGATGAGACAGAAATAACTAAGATTTCAGCTTATCCGGTTGTTCGCGATGAAATATTCGCAACCCAGTTCAATGAATCAGATTGGCTTATGGCCTTCCCTCGTAAAATGCGTTATCAGTCAGGCAATCCTGCTGTAACTCTGTCCAGAAAATTGAAATTCTATACAAAGTCTGCGTCAACAAAAGTTTCTGTTGACGGTGTAGAGTTCAGTGCCGCTAAATCGTATGACTTATCTAAGGTTCTCAACATTACTGCTGAATCTTATGAAGGAAGCTTACGAGAATATAAGCTTCATACACTATATTACGGAGAATTTAAAACTTTCAATGTTGCCGGTGTGAAAGGCGAAATTGAACGAGATCCGTTTGATTACAACAATTACGTCATCAATATATCCGCTCCTGCCGGAACAGATGTCAAAGCACTTAAACCGACTTTTACTCTTTTTGCCGACAATGAGAAGGTTTATATTGACGATCAAGAGCAGATTTCAGGTGAGTCAGTTGTAGATTTTACCAATCCGGTAACCTATCGGTTTGTTACAACATCTACTGTTAATCCTGAAATAACAGTTGAATCTACTTGCGTTGTCAACATCAACAAATAAGTATCTTAATTGGATGGTTACAGAGATCTGCTCTGTTTTGATTTCTGTAACCTCCAATTTTTATGTAATTTTGTAGTACAATGAAGACTAATTTATTAAAGATTATTATATGCCTTTTGTGTATGGTTCCCTCCTTGCTGCTGTATGCAGTCAAGCATGAACCATATTCGGGTTCACGCATATATTGGGATATTAGTTCTAAAAAGTTGCTTTTCCCTTCGGGCAATTATGCTCGTATTATCCAATTGCAGGATGGTCGCCTGATGGCTGTCGCTGAATCTGGAGGTGGTGTCTCTGTTTCTTATAGCGGAGATAACGGAAATATATGGTCATCACCTGAACGCATCATACAGAGTGCGCCAAATATTCCTTATGCCGTACCTGATGTTATTCAGCTTACTAACGGTGATATAATTGTCGGTTTTAATCCACGTCCTTCAAGTCCATACACTGAGGATCGGAAATTTGGCATTCGTTGTATAAGGAGTGTTGACAATGGCAAGACATGGAGCGAACCCATATTTATATACGATGCTCAACATTATAAACGTCAAGGTTGCTGGGAGCCTTGTTTCCTTGAGTTGCCTACAGGAGAGCTCCAGTGCTATTTTGCCAATGAGAACAATTTCCCTAACAGCAATGAACAAGAAATATCCATGTGTAGATCGTTTGACAATGGTCTGACGTGGGGTAAGGAAAACCGTATTTGCTTCAGCAATGGCAGTAGAGACGGTATGCCCGTTCCTATATTAACCGACAATAATGAAATTGTAGTGATCATTGAGGATAATGGCTGGGGAAATGGTTATAATGGTTTCCGAGCCACTACTGTACGCACTACTCTTGATGATAACTGGAGTAATTGGATTCCGCGCAATAATAACAATCGCGAAATGATTTTTGCAAATGCGGCAGATAAAACCTTTATTTCTGCTGCTCCTTATATCCGCAGATTAGGGAAAGATGAAACCATCGCATCATGGCAAGGAGATAGAGGTGAGCGAAAAGGGATGGGAGAAGACCGTTATGAGATGTCTGTCGGCGTAGGAGATGCAGATGGCCGTAATGTTAAAGCTATAGTTTCTCCTTTCGGATTATCTACAAGTCAACATGGATTGTGGAACTCGGTCACAGCTCTTGACGACGGTACAGTATTTGCGCTTACATCAATCGGTGATGCAGGTAAGGGAAATGCAATTTATTGCATGACCGGTTATGCCAAGAAAGGTTTTGAAGCATCATATGGCACTCCTGTAATCAATGGTTCTTCGTCTAAAGAGACATGGACCAAGAAAAATGCGCGTCAGATTTTTTTGGGCAGTAATTCTACTCGTAATCTTGCCACAATGGATTTCTTATACGATGAAAATAATCTATATTTCTTTGCCCGAGTCATTGACCGAAATATTTTTACCGATAAGGTAGACAACGACGGTATTACACTTGCTCTTGACGTTGAGAACTGTTGCGACACATATCCCCAAAAAGGTATGTATCGTATCTTTATGGATGTGAATGGCAGTCTTAAGTTCTATGCGGGAGAATCTAATAAATGGAACGAGATTGACAATCCCGAATCCATTAATTATGTCGTTAATACCAAAAGCTCCTATTATGAAATGGAGATTGCAATACCGTGGAATGTTCTGGGATGTACTTCTGCCCCGATAAACAATGACATGCGTTGCTATATTGAGGTCAGTGATCGTAGAGATGGCGAACTCGTAAAAGAAATTATTCCTGAATCAATATTGCGCCAGTCTTGGACTTGGCCGGAATTTAATCTCCTGCCAAATGAAAATAGTGGAATTAATGACATATCGTCTGACATATCAGGAGATAACGCGATGGTCGATATCCGATATGAGAATGGTAATGTTTGCGTGGAGTCCTCACGCGACATTACCAATGTCTCACTCTATTCTGTCTCAGGTACGAGGATTGTTGCCCGGAAATATGACAGTAATGAGGCCAATCTTAATGTTTCTGGGATGAAAGGTATATATATTGTAGAAGTTACTCTTTGTGACGGATTAAAAAAAATTGCTAAATTAGTTATACGGTAAGATTACATATTTCTTATGTTGAGTATCCTAAAACTTGTACTAAGTATATTTTTAATGGTAATATGTTTAACACCTATTACTGTTGAAGCTCAGGACAACTATTTTTTCACTCATCTAAAGAGTGATGCAGGCCTTCCGCACCAACAAGTATCATCGCTGGCCTTTGACCACGATGGTATGTTATGGGTCGGCACGCGAAATGGATTAGCGAAATATGACGGATATTCTTTTGTAGCTTATTATAACGACATCAATGACGTATCATCTATCCCTCATAATTTTATCCGTCATATTTTTGTGGATTCGGACAATAATGTTTGGATTGGATCTGATGTAGGGATATGTCGCTATCGTCGAGAATCAGATGATTTTGAGCGATATAATGTTGGAGGCGATCACATAACCAGAATTGCAGAAACCGCAGATGGTTCAGTCATTTGTACCGGCTCTAAAGTGTATAAGCTGCTCAAAGGTACCAATGAGTTTAAACATATGCCCCGACAATCAGAAGACTATATCGTAGGACTTGCTGTGTCTCCTGATGATAAGATTTATCTTGCAACAAATAAATCCATTGCTTATTACACATCAGAAATGTTGATGGAAACTGTGATGGATACTTCATTATACTCTGACTTCTTGACAGGATTTGATGCTATTGTACCCCTATTTTTTGATAGTAACGGTCTGTTGTGGATTGGCAGAGACGGTAAAGGTGTAATGTGTCTTAATTTGTCATCTGGCGAAAGGATCATTTATGATGAAGGTCACATCAGCAATGGGACAGTTCGTGTAATCACCGAAGATTCCAACGGTTTGATTTGGCTTGGAACAGAAAAGGGCATTACAACTATCAATACTAAAAGCGGGAATATTTCAATAATCACACAGCAATTTGGAAATTCACGCACACTATCTGATAATGCGATATATAGTATTGTATCAGATACAGATGATAATATGTGGGTAGGCACTTATTTCGGAGGAATTAATCTTGTCCTGCGAAACGCGACCCAATTTGCATGGACCGCACCCGGATATGGTTTTAATACTCTATCCGGAAAAGCTGTCAGACGAATCATTGAGCCTATTAAGGGTAATCTTTGGCTTGCCACAGAAGATGGAGGCATAAACATACTCAATATTAATAATAAACATATTGAGCATTTCGATCACATTCCAAATCTCGGTACAAATATCCATGAACTATTTTGCGACCAACAAAACGGTGAAATGTGGATTGGAACATTTCGTAACGGATTGTTCCGATATAATTTGAAAGATCGCAGCCATAAACATTATACCGCTTTCAATAGCGGATTGAAAAGTAATGCTATATTTGCAATCGCGCAGCAAGGAAATGACAATCGGGTTTTGTATATAGCAACTACAAAAGGATTACTCGTTTATGACTTCAATGAGGAACAGTTTATTCCCGTTAATCATCCCATACTTGACACCGATTTCATCTATTGTCTTTACACAGACCATCTCGACAATCTATGGGCCGGAACAGTAAATCATGGCTTATTTAGGATTGATAAGAAAACAAAGGAGATAAAAGGTTGGGGAAAATCATCCGCCTCAAAAAATAATTGCCTGAATGACAACTACATTACTACTATCTTTGAGGATAATGAGGGACGAATATTTGTTGGCACGAATAATGCCGGGCTATACTACATAGATAGTGAAACACTTGAATTTACCCGCTTTAAGAATGAAACCCAGACATTGGGGACAATTTGTAGTATAATACAAGATAATACTAAAAATATTTGGCTGACCACATCAGGAGGATTATTCAAAGTTGATCCGAATGACTTGACCGCAGTTAAATTTACCACAACTGATGGACTGCCTGAAAATCAGTTTAATTTCTCATCGACCCTTTTGGCATCAGACAACAATTTGTACTGTGGAACGGTAAATGGTCTTGTCTCATTTAATCCGAATGTAAAAAAACGCTCCGATTCAACCACCGCAGTTCATCTGTGGCGGTTAATACTGAACAATAATCCTGTCTCACCAAAGTCTTCGGAATCTCCGCTGTCATCCACTCTTGATGCAATGGAGGTATTGGAGTTGGATTATGGTTCATCAAGAGTGTTCAGTATCGATTATGGTGTTGTTGATCCTATCGGTGCCCAGAATGTTAAGTATCAGATTTTCATAGAAGGTCTTGATAAAGAGTGGAGAGATGTAGGTACTCAACGTAGATTTACCGCTATGGAAATCCCATATGGTTCATATGTTTTTAAGGTTAGAGCCTCATCCTCCGGGGAGAACTGGGATAATGCTGCCATAAAACAATTACAGTTAAAAATAGCACCTCCGTATTACCTTTCATCGGTGGCATGGCTAATTTATGTATTCATCGGTCTGGCTATTGTTTATTTCGCATATAAACTCTTTAATTGGAGAGTGAAAGAAAAACAGCAAAAGAAATTAAAACTAATTGAACGAGCTAAAAAGGATGAGCTTAATCGTGAGAAAATGGAATTCTTCACCAATATTTCCCATGAGCTGAAAACCCCGCTCAGCCTTATTCTTGCGCCGTTAAAACAACTGTCATCTAATGAATCTCTTTCGGATGAATCACGCGAAAGACTATCTGCAGCGATAGCCAATACCTCAAAGATGGTCGATCTGATTAACGAGCTTGTCACATTCAATAGGGTCGAATCAGGTAATTTCCAACTTTTTTTGCAAAAAGGTAATCCCCTTACCCTAATTGAGACAATGACAGGTTACTTCAGAGGCCCGGCATCGGATAAGAATATATGTATAAACGTAATGACTCAGAATAATGGTGAAGATGTTTGGTTTTCGCCTACTTATCTTGAACGTATCATAAGCAATCTTCTTTCCAATGCCATAAAATATACAGGAGAAAATGGCAATATCGATGTGCGAGCTTCAATAGTTGAAGGCAACGATAATTCCGTATATCTTCAGCTTGAAGTTAAAGACACTGGAATAGGTATCGTTCCGGAAGAACTTGATAATATTTTCAAAAAGTATTATCAGACACGACGTGGCTACAATGCGAGCCACACAGGTTGGGGCATCGGTTTAGCAACTGTTAAGAAACTTGTTGAAATTCATAAAGGCAATATATCTGTAACCAGTAAAGTCGGTGAAGGCACTTCATTTGTAGTCAGATTGAATGTCACTCCGTCGGCCTTCGATAAGTCATCTTGCATATCAACGACTGATGCACAGCCTCTCGCTTATCAGCCGACATTTATATCCAATACTCTGGCAGTATATTCTCATGAGATTGACACGAATAAATCTGTAAAAGATGATAAAAAGGTTTCTATCTTGCTTGTAGAGGATAATCCGCAGTTGCTTAGATTCCTTTCAGATGAGTTTGCAAAAGATTATAACGTATACACTGCAACAAACGGCATTGAGGCTCTTAAAGTCACAGAGGAATATCCGATTGATATTGTTGTTTCAGACGTTATGATGCCGGAAATGGACGGTATTGAATTGTGCGATAGGCTGAAGAATAATTTGGCTACGTCACATATCCCGGTAATTCTCCTCACAGCAAAGAGTGATGAAGAATCCACAATGGCCGGCTTTAAAAGTGGAGCTGAGGCATATGTTGCAAAGCCCTTTGATCCACAGCTATTGGCACTAAGAGTAAAGAACATACTTCGCGCTCGCCGAGCATATATTGACTCAAAAATTGAGGACTCAAGTGTTGATGAACCCATCGAAGAATTGCCGCCTCTTAACAAGTTTGACAATGAGTTTATTACCCGTATAAATCAACTCATTGATGATAATATGGACAATTCAGAATTCTCGATTGCCGATATTACACGCGAACTGGCAATCTCGCGCTCGTTGTTGCACATTAAGATGAAAACATTCTTCAATTCATCTATGACCGACTATATAAAGCAACGACGCATGGCCAAGGCCTGCGAACTCCTGAAGAAAGGCTATAATGTAAGCGAAACCGCATACCGCGCCGGATTCTCTGACCCGAACTATTTTTCCAAGGTGTTCCGTAAGACATTCGGAATGTCTCCGTCGGACTTTATCTCGGCATCACCCTCCGAATGATCCATCAATCACAATACGATAAAATCTATATGACATGAAAATTAAGACTATAATGGCATTGCTTATCTGCTGCACGAACCTGCATTGTGCCTATGGAAACACCGACATCGTAGCCCATCGCGGCTACTGGCAAGCGCTGGGAGCATCACAAAACTCTATCCGATCCTTGATAAAGGCCGATTCAATAGGGGCTTATGCGTCTGAATTTGATGTGTGGAGAAGCCGTGACGGCGAGCTGTTCTGCAACCACGACAGAAAGTTCAAGGGTGTCGTTATCGAGGAGGCTGATTCAAGGGTGGCGCAGGCTGTGGTTCTTGATAATGGCGAAAGTATGCCCACTCTCAGAGCCATGCTCACTGCAGCCACAGCGCTACCGCGACTAAGATTAGTACTCGAACTAAAGGAACATGTCGATAAGGCAGCAGAGGAAGCAGCCGTAAGGGAATGCGTAGAAATGGTGAAAGAAATGGGACTCGACACGCGAACCGATTTCATAACCTTCTCACGTGAGGCTCTTGTAAATTTCGTCAAATACGCTCCGAAAGATGCCTGCATCTATTATCTTACCGGAGATCTCACACCCGAAGAGGTCCACGCGGCAGGTGCCAACGGAATTGATTATCACATTGATGCATTCCGTAAAAACCCTGATTGGATTGAGCGCGCCCACGCGCTGGGTATGAAGGTGAATGTCTGGACGGTCGACAATCCGGCTGACATAAGCTGGTGCATCGACCACGGTGTCGACCTAATCACCACAAACCGCCCCGAGGAGGCTCTTGAATTATCAATCAGCCACCGCAACGGGTGAAATCCAACACTCACAGAGTAGTAAACCAATCACAACATACGATATTTAATCCTATGGTAAAGAAAGCTATAAATCTAATGCTCGGCATTGGGCTGTTGTCTGTATATGCGTGTGCCGATCACACATTGCATCTGACTAAATCGGGCCTGAATCCTGACAACTTCAAGAGTGAGGTGAACGGTAAATCCACTGCGCTTTACACACTTGTCAATGACAACGGAGTGGAAGCCTGTATAACAAACTATGGCGGACGTCTGGTATCTTTGATGGTCCCTGACAAGAACGGCAATCTCACTGATGTCGTACTCGGACATGACTCTATCGCTGACTACATTAATATCGACGGTAACTTCGGTGCTTTGATAGGTCGCTATGGCAACCGTATCGATCAAGGACGTTTCACGCTTGACGGTCAGGAGTATCAGCTTCCTCAAAATAACTTCGGGCATTGTCTTCACGGAGGACCTAAAGGTTTTCATCACGTAGTATGGGATGCTGAACAACCAAATGATTCAACACTCCACCTGACTCATTTTTCTCCAAATGGAGAGTATGGATTCCCCGGCAACGTAAAGGTTGATGTTATATATACTCTCACTCATGATAACGCAGTGAGCATCACATATAATGCAACAACTGATGCACCTACAATTCTCAATCTTACCAATCACTCATACTTTAATTTGAGTGGTAATCCCTCGAATGATATCTGCAACGAGACCATTTGGTTTGATGCAGATGGATTTACTCCTATAGATTCCACATTCATGACCACCGGCGAAATCTTGGCTGTTGCCGGAACACCTTTTGATTTCACTACTGCTAAGCCGATTGGTAAGGATCTTTCGAGTGATAACGAGCAACTGAAGAATGGCAGAGGTTACGATCATAATATGGTTCTTCGCACTACACGCGATACGTCAATGCCGGCAGCTATACTGACCGATTCAGTATCAGGAATTAAGATGGAAGTATTTACCATTGAACCGGGAATTCAGTTTTATATAGGAAACTTTCTTGACGGCACTGTTAAAGGTAAAAATGGTATTGCTTATCCCTATAGGTCCGCAATTTGTCTGGAAAGTCAGCATTATCCCGACAGTCCTAATAATGCACAATGGCCCTCGGTAGTAATCCGTCCGGGCGAAACGTACCGCAGTAATTGTACTTACAAATTTTCGACCCTTTAATATGAGGAATTTTGTCGTCTCATTGATGATGATGTTTGGGGGATTACTGGCTTGTGCTGGTAATGTCATCGAAACATCTGTGGAGTTTCAACGCAATCCTATCGGAATAGAATTGTCAGTGCCCCGTTTTTCGTGGAAGAATCTTTCTAACGATGGGAATGTGCAACAGTCATTCTATCGCATTAGAATTGCACGATCGGAATCTGATCTGGAGCACAGTAGACATCTTGTTTGGGATTCAGAGAAAGTCAATTCTACAGATTCTCATCTTATAGCCTATACCGGACCCGAACTGAACCCAAATTGCACTTATTGGTGGGCGGTTACAATATGGTACTCAAATGGTGACAAGACTGAAAGTAAACCAGAGAAATTCCATACATCAAGCAATGATACGATAAAATGGGCTGCATCGTGGATTGGTCTGAATGATTCTGCAAATATTATTGTTAAAGATAATAGAACTGTTTTACCGGTACGTTATATACGAAAACAGTTTCCGTTAGCTAAACAACCTGTTAAGGCGGTATTATCAATTTCAGGAATAGGATCATCATATTGTTATATAAATGGTCGAGCTGTTAGTGATGATATTTTCGGCCCCCTTCCTTCATGGTATGATACTTCCGTTCCTTACCTAACATACGATATAACGGATTTACTTACGATTGGTGATAATGTTATTGGTGTTACTTTGGGAAATGGACGATATTTTCCAATGAGAAAACACAGACTGAAAGCATGGGGCTTGCCAAGACTTATCGCTCAGGTTTATATTGAATATCCGGATGGTTCCATCGAAACTATTGATACAGATTCGTCATGGAAGGTTACAGCTAACGGACCGATCCGTTCTAATAACGAGTATGATGGAGAAATATATGATGCCTCAAAGGATCTTGGAGCTTGGACAGAAGTTGGCTATGATGACAGTGAATGGAGTACTGCAGTATTAATGAAAGCACCTAAAGGAAAACTGGTTGCGCAACGCTCACCGTCATTAAAAGTAATGGAAAGAATTAAGCCGATATCTATCAGAAAAGTTGATTCAAACCGATATATTGTCGATATGGGCCAGAATATGGCAGGAATTGAACAAGTTAAACTGACAGGAAAGAAAGGTTATCCCATAAAAATGAGATTTTCTGAAGTTCTTAAAACAGATGATGACTCTCAGTTGTATGTTGATAATCTTCGTACTGCTTTGGTTGAAGATGTATATATCCCAAATTCAGACAGCACTTTTAATTGGCGACCTGAATTTGTTTATCATGGCTATCGTTTTATGGAAATATCTGGTGTGACAGAGCTGCCTGATGTTGATGATATAGAGGGTCTTGTTATTTATGATGATATGCAAACGACTGGTTCTTTCTCCTGTTCAAACGAAATTCTTAATCGTCTTCATCAAAATGCCTATTGGAGTATTCGGGGCAATTATAGAGGTATGCCGACAGATTGTCCACAAAGAGATGAACGTCATGGTTGGCTGGGAGATCGCACCACAGGTGCATACGGCGAAAGTTTTATATTTGACAATGCACTGCTTTATCGCAAATGGCTCGCAGATATTGAGGAATCTATGGCCGAAAACGGTAGTATATCCGATGTTTCTCCAAGATACTGGACTTTGCATCAGGACGACGTAACGTGGCCTGCCGCTTACTTTTATATCGCAGACATGCTTTATCGTCAATTCGGTGACGACTATTCAATCCGTAACAGATATGAAAGCATGAAACGATGGATAAACCACATGACTGATTGCCATATGGTTGATAATATAATAACATCTGATACTTACGGAGATTGGTGCCTTCCACCTGAATCGCTGGAGCTTATTCACTTTAATGATCCGAACAGAAAAACCGATGGCCAACTCCTTAGCACAGCGTTTTTTTATAGCATCCTTAAACTCATGTCACAGTTTGCCGAACTGAATAATCGGCCGGACGATAAAGTAAGCTATGATTCTCTCGCAGCCGACATGAAAACCGCGTATAATAAACGGTTTTATAACTCGGAGACCAATTCTTATGGGAATAACACTGTCTGTGACGGCCAATCTTATTTCCTTACGCCTTGGACTTGTACCCGAGGGAGATGAACAGACAGTATGCGATAATGCTGTTAAACGCACAATTGAAGAATGTGACGGTCATGTCAGCGTTGGTGTTTTGGGTATTCAGCATCTGATGAGAGGTCTTACCGAGCATGGAGCCAAAGACCTTGCATATATAATTGCTACTAATGAAACATATCCTTCATGGGGATATATGATTAATCGCGGAGCAACCACAATCTGGGAATTATGGAATGGCGATACGGCTGATCCAGCAATGAATTCAAGAAACCATGTCATGCTCCTTGGAGATGTGTTGATATGGATGTATGAGAACCTTGCCGGAATAAAAAATCATCCTGATTCTATTGGCTTCAAGACAATTCTTATGGCTCCGGTTTTCCCTGATGGACTTGACTTTGTCAAAGCATCCCACATGACCCCTTATGGCCTTGTAAGCAGCCACTGGCAACGAAATGGTGACTCACTCGAATGGGAAGTAATTATACCATCGTCTCAAATACAGCGGTAAAATTAGATGATGATATAAAAACAATTCTCCAACAATGTGCGAGAAACACAGTGATGGAGAATAAAAAGATCTTAAATATAAGATGATTCATCGAATTAGCCGTTTAATCTGCTGTTTAAGTATATGATGTGCTGGACTAACCATGTCCCCATGATTATGACCATCCAGCTTGAATATCTGTACATCAGGATGACCTACAAGTTTAAGCATCCGCCAAAGATATAGGTTTTCTTCATATCGACCATACAACTCAAGGTCTTCATCACCTGTAATTATAATATATGGTGGAGCCTCTTTACGAATATGGAATAATGGCGCATATTCATCAACAGTAGGTTGTAGCTCTGGAATATTATTGATTCGGCGGTGTGCAAAATGTGTTATCGCTTGTCCACTATATGGTATTAGTCCGGCTATAGAGTCTGCTTCTATATCATAATTCTTTAACCATTTTTTATCCAATCCAATCATACTTGTAAGGTATCCGCCTGCCGAATGACCAGAGACAAATATCTTGGAAGAATCACCTCCGTATTCCTTGATATTCTTGAACACCCATGCTACAGCTTCGGCTGCATCATCAATGCAATCATCTATTTTTACATTAGGTATTAATCTGTAGTTTGGTGCAACGACAATGAATCCAGCATCTTTAAGACCATCTGGTATTGACTTTTGTCCACCGGTCAATCCTCCACCATGAAACCATATGACTACAGGCATACCGGAGGTCTTCATAGGATAATGGATATCCAATTTACATCGTTCTACAGAATATTCATCTGTTTTCGAGGTATATTGAACGTCCATATCAGTTTGATACTGCCCCAACATACTTAATGTTGAGACAAAAAAAAGAAATACAAAAATACTTCTCATATATTTGTGGTTAGTCAATTGTGCAAATTTAGATATTCAACTTAGCAGTATAGAGTAAATTTGTTCATAATATAAGGAAACTTGTCTAATAAGCATTATTACAAACCATTTTAGTGCAGGAATAGCAGCTGTTCCTGCACTAAAATAGCCATATCATTAATCCTATCGACTCAATTAAAGTGTTGTCTAATATATTTGGCTGGAGGTTCCGCAACTAAATCCTTCGATTTATTTTGTTCTGTTACGTCCTCTTTTATTATATCCGATTCCGTATTATCTTTGTCGGATTGCACATGATCTATCGAAGTGTTGTCATTAGTTTCATTTGAAGATGCGAGGACATACCAGCAAACCAACTGATATACGATTCACACATACTTGACTCCCATACATCAGAACCACCAAACGAGACAATAGCGCGTGTGATGTATTACAGCGGAGTAATCGAACATTGGGGCAGAGGACTGTCTATGATATTTGAAGACTGCAAACGTGCAGGACTTCAACAACCGATAGTAACTGATGAGAGAGGAATGGTAAAGGTAACATTTATGCGTCCTGATTTATCGGGTCACAAGAATGACCCGATAAATGACCCGATAAATGACCCGATAAAATTACTTTCTGAGGTTGAGAAGAATATACTTCAAGTAGTCAAAGAGAATCCGGGAATCAGTCGAATAAATATTGTACCGATTATTGATAAAAGTGAGGCAACGGTTAAAAGAGCATTGAAGTCCTTGAGTGAATTGGGCTTTGTGGAATATCGAGGATCGAACAAGACTGGAGGATATTTCAGTCTGTGACATTCACTTTGATGATTGGAATTTTTAACACTGCAAATATCCTTATATCAGAATATTATTGCTATCTTTGCATAGTAAACATACGAAGAACATTGAAATTTCCGGGTGTGCAAAAAGGGAACAACCATGATTTTCAAGAATTCTAAAGTATTGATAGAACGATAATTTGGCCCCCGTTAAGGTAAATCTCTCCGGGGTCACAAAGCTGAAACTCAAATGCAACGAAGTGCTGGAATCATATGATTTCCAGCACTTTTTATTTTTATGCCAAGATGGTATTCCGGTGAAATACGTGAGAAATGGAGGGCAACCGTGAGTGATACGTGAGTAGGCTGATCGGGTCAATGGCAAAACAGGGTCAAAAAGGGAAAGTATGAACTGGAATAATGTACCACTTCTCAGGTGGTATATTGGGATGCAAGTGGTATGTACAGACTGCCTATTCATATGATAGTTCCATAAAACATCCAAAAAGGTTGTATGAGTATAACCTTTTTGGGAGAATTATTTCTAACTTTGTGCGGATATAACACGAATTCCGTATGAAGTATCTCAATATCAAAAAGGCGCTTGCCGCTTGGCAGAACATACAGCCTCTATCTGAGAAAGACAGGGAGAGGCTTAGCCGTCGTTTTACCGTGGATTTCAATTACAACAGTAATCATATCGAGGGCAACACGCTGACTTATGGGCAGACAGAAATTTTGTTACTGTTCGGCAAGGTAATCGGCGAGGCCGATGTGCACGACGTCGAGGAGATGACGGCAAGTAATGTCGGTCTGCGGATGATGACAGAGGAAGCTGCGGTTAAGGATATACCGTTGACGCAGAATTTTATACGGACATTGCATAAGACCCTTTTACGCGAAGATTACACAGTCTGTCGTAATTTGCCCGGAGGTGTGCAGACAAGCTATGTCATACACGCAGGACAATATAAGACACGCCCAAATAGCGTAATCACAAGATACGGTGACCGATTTGAGTATGCCTCGCCGGAGGAAACTCCCGGACTTATGGCTGATTTAGTTGACTGGTACAATACCGCTGAACAAGAAGGAAAATTATCTCCGGTTGAGTTGGCCGCGTTGTTCCACTACCGCTATATCCGCATACATCCTTTTGAAGACGGCAACGGACGTATTGCCCGACTGATGGTGAACTATATTCTTACTCGCCATAATTACCCTATGATTGTGGTCCGTAGCCGCAAAAAAAGTGAATATCTTGAAGCGCTCCATCGGGCTGACCTCGAAGTAGGCCCGGTTCCCAGCGACGGCGCCCACGCAGATATCAAGGATATACGTCCGTTTCTAAAGTATTTCAACGAACTGGTAGCGACAGAGGTGTATAATGATGTATTGTTTGTTAGCGAGAAAAATGAAAATGTGTGGTGGTATGACGGAGAGCGTATTGCTTTCCGCACTCCCAATTATACTAAAATTCTGAACGCTATGCGCACCCAACCGACACTGACACTCGCTGACATGAAAGAAGAAACCGGCATCAGCATCACAGCTATTCAAAAACTGCTCGACCAGCTTATTTCAAAAAAATATGTGGAACGCGGTGAGAAAGAAGGAAGCTGGCGAGTATTCCTGACACAGTAAATCAGAAATTAGTTAGCCGTAGTCATGAGTGTTTACCCAAAGTTAGATGCGGGTGCGATGAGGTGAATTGTAGTTATGTCGTTTGTGAGGGTGGTATGATTGGTGATAGGATATTATGTGAGTGGAATTAGTGGAATGTGGGTGCTCAAGAGTTTTTCCTGGCCATGTTTTTGCGGTGGCGGATGGCATGGATGATGGCTGTGAGGGCCATGAGGAAGCCTATTTTGCCATGTACGGCGCCAAGATGCGAGTGGTCGTGCCCGTCAAGCCAGATAACGGTTGCTGCGATTCCGGAGACTGACGTCAGCAGAAATGCCCACCACAGAATGTGGGTGGCGGTGTTTCTGTTCCTTGCGAAACGCGAGAACCAGTTGCCGCATCTGTAATGAAGGTAAATGTGATAGCAGGACAAGATGGTCAGCGCTATGCCCAATGCGATGTGAACCCATACCGACCAGACGTATCTCCCTGAGGTTGTTTCAAGCTGTATGGCCGATGCCAGCGTGAGGATGAGGATGCACCCGAGCCAGCGGTTGCAGAGTTTGAGTTTTAATGCAGGTTTCATATTTTGCTCATGTGAATTACATGTGCAAAATTACAGTTCACCGTTGTCGCGGGGAATGGAATAGCTGTGGTAACAGATGTATTATTTAAGGTTTTTGCGGTATTCCGAAGGTGATATACCCGCCGCTTTCTTGAACAGTTTCGAGAAATAGGCATAGTCCTCGTATCCGAGGCTGTAGGCGATCTCTTTGGCAGATAAAGAAGTATAGGTGAGCTGCCGCTTGGCCTGCAGTATGACCCGGCCACGGATGTATGCGCCGACGCTCAGTCCCGTTGCGCCTTTCACAGCTTCATTGAGATATACTTCCGAGATGTTGAGCATGGATGCATAGGCCGAGGGGCTCTTTTCGGTGCTCAAATGTGTGTCAAGCAGGTTTTTAAGTTTTAGTGTTATCGCCCTGTATCTTCCGGAACAATTTTGGTCGTTGGTGCCGAGTGCGGAAAGTACAAAACTTTTGATTGCGGAGGCAAGTGCGTTGGCAATTCTGGGGTTTTTACTGTTCCGTTCCAGCAGACTGCATAATGAATCGATGTCAGCCACGACATTTTCGTGAGGGTGGAATGGGTGCGGTGCTATCGAATACTCCTCAATTGACATGGCTTCTGATTCCGATAGCGTTTCGGGCGAGAGGGCAAGTATCCAACCCTCGGCGTTGCATGATTCCCCGTCCGAGGTGTTATGGACCTGACAAGGTGACACTATTAATATGTCGCCGGGTTTCAGTTGTTTGCGTTCAAAGTCTATTTCTGCGGATGCCGTCCCTGCAGTCAGCAGCACAATGATGAAATAATCGTCGCGGTGAGCGTCCGACCGAGGTGTGCCGTTTGCATGCGCGCCGAACCGTTTTACAAATACCCCGGAACCGGATATCTGTTGCATTTTGGAGAAAGGGATGTCGGTTGGTCTGGACATGCTGTTACATAGGATAGTTGTACAAAGTTAGGTGTTTTGCCGGAAACAAAAAAGATTGGTTAACTTTGTGGCAGCTGACATATCTCACCCTCAGTAGATACATTAAAAAAGCGATGTGTGGGAGTGGCATGTGGAGATCAATGCCCGAGTGTGTGGGTGCAATATAGTGAAATATGGATATACTTCGGAAGGAATTGGGCGAGATTTATGAGGCGCAGCAGCTTGGGCTGGAGCGGCTTCCGGCTTGTGATGTGGCTGAGGTGCGCCGCATGGCCGATAATGTTGTAAAGGTGAGCAATGCGTGCGCGGTGGTCACCGATGCCTCATGCGACCGTTGTTACATTTATTCCGGGGGCTTCGGCGCCTTGATGGGATTCTCTGACGGAGGATGTGTGGAGGTGGACTCAAGCGATGAGGATGTGATCTACAACCGCATACATCCGGAGGATCTTGTGGAGAAGAGGATGCTCGAGTATGAGTTTTTCAAGCGGATGGATGTGGCGTCGCCGGATGAGAAAACCGTGAGCAAGGCCACCTGCCGCCTAAGAATGAGGGACGGAGACGGAAAATACAGGTATGTTGAGAACAGCACGCAGGTGATCCGCCTGTCGCCTGCCGGAAAAATATGGCTGATACTGTGCTGTTACGATCTCTCGCCGAATCAGTCGGAAATGCGTGGGATTTCGCCGTGCATTGTCAACAACCGCGCCGGAGAATTGACCGAACTGTCGTTCGATGAGTGGCGCGGATGCGTCCTGACCGAGCGTGAGAAGGAGATTCTGCGCCTGATTCACAACGGGAAACCGAGCAAACAGATTGCCGATGTGCTCGGCATCAGCGTGCACACCGTCAGCCGCCACCGGCAGAACATAATCGCCAAGCTCAGTGTGGGTAACAGCGTCGAGGCAGTGACGGCCGCGATGGCTATGAACCTCTTGTAGGGAAGAATATCGGAGCCCTGACAGTGCCCTTGCAGGTGAGCATCCCGGCATGCGGCGTGGTTATTTTTCAGTATTGACACGTAAGGGAATACGGTGCTATTTTTGCAGGAAAAAAATTCTTGCAATGAAATCTTTGATTCTGTTTTTTATGCTTATTGCCGGTGTGGCAGGCATGAATGCGGGCGTGCGTCCCGATACGTTTTCCTGGGACGGCGCTACCGTCTATTTTATAATCACCGACCGTTTCTGCAACGGCGATTCCACAAACGACGTGAATTATGGCCGAATCGTTGACTACGGCAGCGAGCGGCTAAATGCCGCCACATTTCATGGCGGCGATTTCAAGGGGATGCTCCGCAAGGCGCGCGAAGGATATTTCACCGAGCTGGGGGTTGACGTGGTGTGGATGACCGATGTCTACGAGCAGATTCACGGCTGGATGTCCGGCTCCGGTGCCATCAACGATTTTCCACATTACGGATATCATGGTTATTACCCCCTGGACTACACCCAGATTGACAAGAACTACGGCACGGTTGATGAATTCCGCGAGCTGGTGGATACGCTCCACGCGCAGGGCATCCGCGTGATGCTCGGCGCGAATCTGAATGATCCAGGCTATCCCACTCTGCTCGATGCTGTGCAATATGGGTTTGCCGATACCGGACTGACGGAATCCGAGGCCGCACAGCATATCCGCCAATGGAGTTTTGATGACTTTTTTGCCCATAGGCATGAATGGAACGGATGGTACGACCGGGGATGGGTGCGCATGCCCGATGAAAACTGGGACGAGACAGACCCGCTGCAGGCCACTATCTATGGCATGCCTGATTTCAAGGATGAAAGCGACGAAGTTGTGGCGATTCCGCAGTTTCTCAAACGCAAATGGGAGGCCGAGGGGACGGCCAACGATGCGTGGGTCAATCCGACGGCACGGCAGTTCAGAACTGACCGTCAGTGGTCACCGATGCAGTATGTGATTGCATGGATAGCGTCGTGGGTAGAGGAGTTCGGTATCGACGGCTTCCGCTGTGACATTGTGGAGAATGTGCACCTGCCCAGGTGGAAGGAGCTTAGCGAGGCCTGTAATGCGGCACTCGGGCGCTGGCGTTCGCGTCATCCGGAGGATGCCGCCTCCCGTTGGACCGACAGCTTCTATATGACAGGCGATTTCGACCAGGCATCCATTGATTTCAAACCTGAATATGCCGATGCCGGATTCTCAAGCATGGTCAATTTTTATTTCCCGAAACATGGTGACCTTGATGGCATTGTCTACACCTGGCAGGCCTATGCCGACACTCTGGCGGCGCATCCTGGTTGGCATCCGTTCAGTTATCTCAACAACTCGTATCATCGCGATACGGACATGGACAACATGATAGATTGCGCCACCACATTGCTGCTGGCACCCGGGGTGGTGCAGGTGTTCTATGGCGACGAGACACGGCGCGGCCTCAGCGACGCACGTTTCAATGTGGACAGCAATCAGGCTTTCCGTTCCGACATGAACTGGGACAGCGCGGATGCTGGCTGTCTTGACCATTTTCAGCGTCTCGGCAGCATCCGACGAAATAATCCGGTGATTGCTACCGGAAAGCAGCGCACCTTCGACACCCACACGGCTCTGCGGTTCAATGATACGGACAGCATCCTTATCCGTCTCGATGCCGAGGCCGGTGCGCCGATAGATTTGTTCGGCACATTCCCCGATGGCGCCGTTGTCAGGGAACTGTACACTGGCCGGACAGCCAAAGTGGAACGCGGGCGTGTGGTTTTCCCCGAAATAGCTCACCGTATAGCCATCCTCCGACTGCTATTGTAGGGTATCGGAGACTCAAAATGTAGGGATACGCCCGACCGTAATTTGGCAGTCCGGCCGCATTCTTATGATGGATGGAATGATTATCTTTGCATTATCTTATGAAAGGAAACGACAGGATAATCACCAGCAGATATGAATCGCCGTGCGGCACGCTGATGCTCGGTTCGTTTGCCGGCAGGCTGTGCCTGTGCGACTGGCAGATGGGGCACGAGCATAACAATCGGGTTAACGGCAGGTTGCGCCGCATGCTTGGGGCGGAGTTTGAGGCCGGAGGCTCGCCGGTGATAGATGAGGCCAAGATCCAGCTTGACGAATATTTTGCCGGAGCACGGCGTGAATTCGATGTGCCGTTACTGTTTGCCGGCACGGATTTTCAAAAGAAGGTGTGGGCTGCCCTGCTGACCATTCCGTATGGCCAAACGATATCATACGGTGAGATGGCGCGGCAAATCGGTATGCCTGCAGCAGTGCGTGCCGTGGCCAATGCAAACGGAGCGAACGCCATATCGATTTTCGTGCCTTGCCACCGCGTAATCGGCAGTGACCGCAAGCTCACCGGCTATGCCGGCGGCCTCGCAGCCAAAACGTTCCTGCTCCAAATGGAGAGGGCAATGGATGGGGAGGCCTTGGTCCCACCGCGGACTTTAGAAGCCGTGGTTCAATAACAGTGAGGAAATGTAATAATCGCTACAGATGCAAAAAAGGTCACTCACATAGAGTGGCCTTTTTCCTGTGGGGTGATCCGGACGCGATTCGAACGCGTGACCGACTGCTTAGAAGGCAGTTGCTCTATCCAGCTGAGCTACCGGACCATCATTGCTTGAATGATATGCTGTTTTGCTGGCGCAAAGTTACAAATTTATTTTCGCATTCCCAATAAGTTTACTGCCTGCCATCAACCTTTGTGGCTGGAGGTGATGCGGCAGGTTCCTGCAAGTCACCGGTATCTGTTTCAGAACGCAGTGATTAGTGCTGGAAAGTTATGTGATGCCGTTATGATCAGTTGAGGTAGGGGAGGGTGGGCAGTACGTTCTCTATGGCCTTGCGGGTCTCGGCGGACACCGGGACGAGTGGGAGGCGCAACACGTCATCGGCCAGACCGAGCAGATTCAGCAGGCATTTGATGCCCGACGGGTTGCCGTCGGCGAACAGGGCTTTGTCGAGGGGTTGCAGAAGTGTGTCGGTCTCCACGGCTTTGGGGTCGGTGTGGGCGGCGAGCGAACGGTGCACCATATCCGAGAAGAGGCGGGGGAGGGCGTTGCCTACCACCGAAATCACGCCTTCGGCACCTATCCCTATCAGCCGGCGCGTAAGGGCATCGTCGCCGCTCACAACCTGAAATCCTTCGGGCTTATGGTCAATGATGGTGCGTATCTGGTCGATGTCGCCCGATGCTTCCTTGATGCCGATGATTTTGCCGGGAAATTCCTCGGCGAGGCGCAATGTGGTTGCCGCCTCCATGTTCTTGCCTGTGCGCGATGGCACGTTATAGAGTACAACCGGGAGGGGCGAAGCCTCGGCAACGGCCTTGAAGTGGCGGTAGATGCCTTCCTGCGACGGCTTGTTGTAGTAGGGCACAACGGTGAGGATGGCGGAGTAGCCCGAGAGGTCAACTTCGGGGATGTGGGCCGCCAGCCGTGCCGTGCAGTTGTCGCTCATGCCGAGCACCAGCGGTATGCGTCCGGCCACATGCCGCTCCACAAAGCGTGCCACTTCGTGACGCTCCGGGCAGGTGAGGGTTACGGCTTCGGATGTGGTGGCGAGCACTACCAGATAGTCTGCACCCCCGTCAATCTGGTAATCTATGAGATTGGCCAGGGCTTTATAGTCAACCGAAAAGTCGTGTCTGAACGGCGTGACCAGTGCCACGCCCATGCCTCGGAGGCTGAATGGCTGCATATGGGTATGATTGTTGTTTGCCACAAATTTAGTAAAATTTCCATTCACGCGCAAAAACGCCGCAATTGACGTCGGGCGGTGGCAATAAGATTGAACTTACGGCCGTTTGTAATGTTATAATAAGTAAACAATCCAACTCTAAAAAATATTCAGATTATGAGTGAATTTACCGATATGATCGGCCAGCAGAAACCTACCCTGGTTGATTTCTTTGCCACATGGTGTGGCCCGTGCAAAATGCAGGCTCCTATCCTCGAGGAGGTTAAAAAGGCCGTAGGCGACACGGCCAATGTTATAAAAATCGATATCGACCGCAACAACGATCTTGCGGCGCGTTATCGCGTGCAGTCAGTGCCTACACTCATCCTGTTCAAGAACGGCGAACCCATCTGGCGCACGGTGGGGCTGCAGCAGGCAAGCGTGCTTGAGGCTAAAATCCGCGAGCACACCTACGATTGAACCGCCCGCCTGTCGCAATTCCCGACATAAACTCGATGCGCCGTGTCAGTACCGATTGATACTGACACGGCGCATCCGGTTTAAAGTGTTTTATCTCCCGAAGCCTCGGCGTCAGAGCTGTGTGGCCGGGTCGAGATTGTCCTTTTCTATATCCTTGAAGTAACGGTAGGTCTGCACTTTGAGTTCGGCGCAGGCAGCGTCATCGGCCACGATGATGGCATGGGGATGCAGTTGCAGCGCCGAGATGGTCCACATCTGGCTTATGCCGCCCTCCACACCGTGACGCAGGGCGCGGGCTTTGTTGTGGCCGTTCACCATGAGCATTACCGAGCGGGCGCTCATAATGGTGCCTACGCCTACGGTGAGCGCGGTTTTGGGCACGAGATTCACGTTGCCTTCAAAGAAGCGTGAATTGGCAATGATGGTGTCGGTGGTGAGGGTTTTCACGCGTGTGCGCGAGGTCAGCGAGGAGCCGGGTTCGTTGAATGCGATGTGGCCGTCGGGACCGACGCCGCCCATGAACAGGTCGATGCCGCCGTATGCCGCTATCTTGGCATCGAAACGTGCGCATTCGGCCGTGAGGTCGGGGGCGTTTCCGTTCAGGATGTTTACATTTTCGCGGGGGATGTCGATGTGGCTGAAAAAGTTGTTCCACATGAAGCTGTGATAGCTCTCCGGATGGTTTTCCGGCAGCCCCACATATTCGTCCATGTTGAAAGTCACCACATTCTTAAACGACACTTTCCCTTCTTTATAGAGTTGAATAAGGCGTCGGTACATGCCCAGAGGAGAGCTTCCGGTGGGACATCCGAGCACGAATGGTTTCTCGGCCGTGGGGTTGGCTTCGTTTATGCGGGCGGCCACGTAGTTGCCGGCCCATTCCGAAAGGATGTCGTAGTTTTCTTCGATAATCAGGCGCATATAAAGGTGTTTTTTATGGATATGACAAAAGTGTCTGTGCGTTTTATAGATTTGACAAATTTACGAAGAACCGCCCACCGCATCGCGCGGGAGGCGGCAGGGCCGCTTCACATTTTTCCGGCCGGCTGTCAGGTAATCACACCGGCCTGTGTTGCAGTTTGTCTTATTCCATTTCTGTTTAATAACTGTTTGTTGAGCTTGTCTAATATATTTATATCATGAAAAAAACTATTAATCTTTCATTTGCGGGTGTATGGTTGCTTTTGTGTGTGGGTCATAGTGTCAGAACTTCACCATCTTGCCGGCGAAGATGCAGGCATCGGTCGATGCCTCGTTGATGAAGAACAGGAACGGGCGGTTCAGTTTCACCACAGGATTGGCTACGGCCGGTTCGTCGGGACCCGGTGCCAATTCCATACCGGACCATGTCACGGCTGCGCCCTCGGCGCCTTTCTCCTCGAAGCTTACCACAGATTTCTGGAACACAGCATACTGCGCGTCCGGTTTCTCCATGAAGAAGTCGGTCTCCACCAGTGAATTCAGACTGCTCATGCCAAGGTTGGCAAGCGGCTGGTTCAGGTGCAGCTTCGGTGTCTCAAGTTTGAATTTGGGCAGCCAGAATGTCACAGGCTGATCCATGAACCGGGTAGCTGTGCGCGCGTCGAAAGTCTCCACAAAATCGTTGATATCCGTGCCTTCGGCGGGAAGCACAAACAGCGCATAGAATTTGCCGGATGCGCCCAGCTCCATCTTCACTGCGGAGTATGCCTCGCCTGTCATCACATGCTGCATCCCGTCGTTCTTCATCATGTCGACGGTGGTCTGACCGTCAACGGCAGCGAACGCCTCTTTTTCTGTTTTGGCTGCATCAAACGGATTTGCCCATTCACCCTTGAAATACAGCGCGTTGGCCATAACGGCGAGGAGCGTCTGATTTATGTCGACCGGCTGCATGATTTCACGGATAAGGTTGTTGGTCTTGTCGGCAGCCCAGCGGTTGATCTCATCCGACACCGTCTTGCCGTCGTTGAAATCGGCAGCTGCAGGCTCTATGCCGAACACCTCGCCCAGACGCGATGCCGGCTCTGGATTTACGGTGTAACGGTTGTTGTACCACATAGAATTAGCCAGCGTCATCTTCACGGCGTCGTCAATCATCGGGAGCGCCGACTGATATTTCACTG
>PPYF01525373.1_pt1 | contig 24997 bp, 21 predicted proteins | sample 1559871 | NCBI WGS metagenome assembly PPYF01 (sample SAMN08240021, study PRJNA423297) | Human gut metagenome, whole genome shotgun sequencing project. | reverse complement strand
ATAACATTTTGTATTTTTGGGCATCAATTAATAAAAATAGATATTATGATAACGACACAGGACAAAGAGTTGCTTGCCAGGAAAGGCATTACGGAAGAGCAAATAGCAGAGCAACTGGCTTGCTTCCAGACAGGTTTTCCTTTTTTGAAACTGGACGCTGCGGCTTCCATCGAGAAAGGTATATTAGCCCCCGGCGCCGAAGAGCAGAAAGCATATTTGGCAGCATGGGACGCATATACGGCCACGGATAAAACCATTGTGAAGTTTGTACCGGCTTCGGGCGCTGCAAGCCGTATGTTCAAGAACCTGTTTGAGTTTCTGTCTGCCGACTATGACACGCCGACTACAAAATTCGAACAAGCATTCTTCGACGGTATCAACGATTTTGCTTTCTATGACGACCTCAACGTAGCTTGCCAGCGTACAGCCGGAAAAGACATTCCCGGATTAATCGAAGCAGGCAACTATAAAGCCGTAGTTTCCGCTTTGCTCGAAACTGCCGGCCTGAATTACGGCGCACTGCCGAAAGGTCTGCTCAAATTCCATAAATATCCCGAAGGCGCACGCACTCCGTTGGAAGAACACCTTGCCGAAGGAGCTATGTACGCAGCCGGAAAGAGCGGCAAAGTCAACGTGCACTTCACCGTATCTACCGAGCATCGCGAACTTTTCAAGAAACTGGTGGAAGAAAAGTCCGGCGAATTTGCCAAACGCTACGGAGTAGATTACTACATCACATTCTCCGAGCAGAAACCGAGTACCGACACCATTGCTGCCGATATGGACAACCAACCGTTCCGCGACAACGGCAAACTGCTGTTCCGTCCGGGTGGACACGGTGCGTTGATTGAGAATCTGAACGACCTCGATGCCGATATTATCTTTATCAAGAACATCGACAACGTTGTCCCCGACAAACTGAAGGAAGATACCGTTACTTATAAGAAACTGATTGCCGGCGTACTTGTCTCCCTGCAAAAGCAGGCATTCGAATACCTCGAACTGCTCGACAGCGGCAAATACACGCACGACCAGATGATGGAAATGCTTCAGTTCCTGCAAAAGAAACTTTTCTGTAAGAATCCGGAAACGAAAGACCTCGAAGATTCCGTACTCGCCATCTATCTGAAGAACAAATTGAACCGTCCGATGCGTGTCTGCGGAATGGTGAAGAACGTAGGCGAACCGGGGGGTGGCCCGTTCCTTGCATACAACAGTGACGGAACGATTTCCCTGCAAATCCTCGAAAGCTCGCAAATCGACATGAATGACTCCGAAAAGAAGGAAATGTTCGAGAACGGTACTCACTTCAATCCGGTAGACCTGGTATGTGCCGTGCGTGACTATAAAGGTCACAAATTCGATTTAGTGAACTACGTAGATAAGGCAACAGGCTTCATCTCCTACAAATCAAAGAACGGCAAAGACCTGAAAGCTCTCGAACTCCCCGGCTTGTGGAACGGTGCGATGAGCGACTGGAATACCGTATTTGTAGAAGTTCCCCTCTCTACCTTCAATCCGGTGAAGACGGTGAACGACCTGTTGCGCGAGCAACATCAGTAAAGCAAAAAGGCGATTGCCCGGTCGGGGAAAACCGGGCAGCCGTTTCCCACAAACTAACAGCCTGGTTGCGTTTGAGCGGTTCTGCATCCACAAGCAACCGGCTATTTAAAAAAGAGTGTTTAGAATGAATCAGATTGAGAAAATCATTGATATTGCTACCTGGAACAGAAAAGAACATTTCGAGCACTTCAGTGCTTTTGACGACCCGTTTTTCGGAGTGACAGTCAACGTAGACTGCACCCGTGCGTATCAGGAAGCCAAAGACAAAGGCGTATCTTTCTCCCTCCTTGTGCTGCACCGGATTATCACCGCTGCCGCCAAAGTCGAAGAATTCCGCTACCGTATCGAAGGGGATAGGGTAGTGTGCTATGACAGCCTTCTGCCCGAAGCCACCGTAGGCCGTGCCGACCATACGTTTTCTTTTGCGGCCTTCGAATATAACCCGGACGAACTTACCTTCATCTGCAAAGCGAAAGCCGAAATGGAACGTCTGCAAGCCACCACCGGACTGAACAAAGGGGGAACATTCCACCCTAACGCCATCCATTACTCGGCTGTTCCGTGGCTTACTTTCACAGATATGAAACACCCCACCAATATGCGTTCGGGCGATAGCGTCCCCAAAATCTCCACCGGAAAGTACTTCCGCGAAGGAGAGAAACTGCTGTTGCCTGTCTCCGTCACTTGCCATCATGGACTGATGGATGGTTATCATGTCGCCAAGTTTATTGAAATCCTCGATTTATGAACTTCGTTCTAAAAAGACAAAGTAGACGTCTATGAGATTCAAAGTACCAAGATGGAAAGCCATCGCCTTCCGCACCACCTTCCGTTACGCCTTCTGTTCGGCATTACTTTTTCCGGGAGCTTTCTTACATTCACAGGAAGTCCGGCAGGATACACTGGAAGATGCCCGTCAGGATGTGAAACAACTTCAGGAAGTTGTACGTGAACTCCGGCAGGAAGTCAGGAAGCTACAGGAAGAAATCCGTGGACTCCGGCAGGGATATTTCCCGGAATACGGGGAATACCAATTCGATTCCGTTTCGGCATACACTCCTCATCGCTTTATCCATCGCCTGGGCATAGAAGCCCGCCCGCAATACGTATTTCCCACCAATCCTTTCCTGCGTGGCGAGAATGAGCGGTGGAAACCGATTCAGACGTCTTTTGCCGCCCATCTGAAATATTCGTTCAAATTTCGTCCCAATACCTGTGCCGATCGCATCTATGGCGGTGCCTATCAAGGTTTCGGCTTGGCTGTCACTACCTTTGGAGACAAGAAACAACTCGGTGACCCTTTCACTTTCTATCTGTTTCAAGGCGCGCGCATCGCGCGTTTCAATCCGCGTCTTTCACTCAATTACGAATGGAATTTCGGTATTTCTGCCGGATGGCAGCCGTATGACAATGATTATAATTCTTATAACGGAGCTGTCGGCTCCCGCATGAATGCTTACCTCAATGCAGGTATTTATCTGAACTGGGCATTTTCCCGCTATTTCGACCTGATAATCGGTGGAGACTTCACGCATTTCTCCAACGGAAACACCAAGTTTCCCAATGCAGGAGTGAACACTACCGGAGCTAAAATCGGGCTGGTCTACAACTTCAACCGTGAAGAATCCGACTTGACCAAATCACTGGTAACTCCGTTGATTCCCCGCTTCCCGCGCCACATCAGTTATGACCTTGTCATGTTCGGCTCATGGCGACGGAAAGGAGTATATGTAGAGAGTGGAAAACAGATTGCTTCTCCCGGCAGTTATCCCGTGGCGGGATTCAACTTTGCCCCGATGTACAATCTCAATTATAAATTCCGTTTCGGAGTTTCGTTGGATGGTGTCTATGACGGCAGTGCCAATGTTTATATCGAAGATGTCATTTCAGACTACGGAGATACCGGTTCACGCCGTTTCTGCAGACCGGGAATTCAGCACCAGTTAGCCTTGGGCGTTTCGGGACGTGCAGAATACGTAATGCCTTATTTCACTATTGGCGTTGGTATTGGCTCGAATGTATTGGGGCGTGGAGATTTACGTGGTTTATACCAGGTATTTGCCTTGAAGATGAATATCACTCGGAGTTCATTCCTTCATATCGGCTACAATCTTCAGAATTTCCAGACTCCTAATTATCTGATGCTCGGACTTGGTTTTCGCTTTCACAATAAATATCCGAAAGTACGTCATTAAAAAAAGCCGTATTTCATCTAAATATACTAATTTTGCATCACTAATATAAAACACTCAAAATGATGAAGAAAATACTGTTACTCGGTTCAGGAGAACTTGGAAAAGAGTTTGTAATCTCAGCTCAGCGCAAAGGTCAGCATATTATTGCCTGTGACTCTTATGTGGGAGCTCCCGCTATGCAAGTGGCCGATGAATTTGAAGTATTCGACATGCTGAACGGCGAAGAACTGGAACGTGTCGTAAAGAAACACCAGCCGGACATTATCGTGCCGGAAATTGAAGCTATTCGCACAGAACGCCTGTACGACTTCGAGAAAGAAGGAATCCAGGTAGTGCCCAGTGCCCGCGCCGTCAACTTCACGATGAACCGCAAAGCCATCCGCGACCTTGCAGCCAAAGAACTCGGACTGAAAACTGCTAAATATTTCTACGCCAAGACACTGGAAGAACTGAAAGAAGCTGCCGCTAAAATCGGTTTTCCCTGTGTGGTAAAACCTTTAATGTCCTCATCCGGCAAAGGACAGTCCCTCGTGAAGAGTGCCGACGAACTCGAACACGCCTGGGAATACGGATGCAGTGGTAGTCGTGGTGATATCCGCGAGCTTATCATCGAAGAATTTATCAAGTTCGACAGCGAAATCACCTTATTGACCGTTACCCAAAAGAACGGCCCTACGTTGTTCTGCCCGCCTATCGGACATGTACAGAAAGGTGGCGACTACCGTGAAAGTTTCCAACCCGCACATATTGACCCTGCACATCTGAAAGAAGCGGAAGAGATGGCGGAAAAAGTAACTCGTGCCTTGACAGGCGCAGGATTGTGGGGAGTGGAATTTTTCCTGAGCCACGAAAACGGAGTTTACTTCTCCGAACTTTCTCCACGTCCGCATGATACGGGCATGGTGACACTGGCAGGAACGCAAAATCTGAACGAATTTGAACTTCATCTCCGTGCTGTACTCGGTCTGCCTATTCCTGGCATCAAGCAGGAACGGATAGGGGCAAGTGCCGTTATTCTTTCTCCGATTGCCAGTCAGGAACGTCCTCAATATCGTGGACTGGAAGAGGTGACAAAGGAAGAAGATACCTATCTCCGCATATTCGGCAAACCGTTTACCCGTGTCAACCGCCGTATGGGAGTAGTGCTCTGCTACGCTCCGTTGAATTCCGACCTCGATGCGTTGCGTGATAAGGCTAAGAGAATCGCTGAAAAAGTAGAAGTGTACTAAAAAAACATACATGAAGAAAGCCCGCCTTTTTGCAGCAGGTGCAACCCTACTGCTACTGACTGCTTGCTCGCCTAAAGTGGTGACTCATATCTCAAAAACTTATCCGGATATGATTCCGGCAGATTCGGTGCACGTTATCGAACCGGGTGAGACGGTTCCCAATACAGCCGAAACTATAGGACGTGTTGCGGTAGTAGACCGTGGTTTTTCCACTAAATGTCGTTACGACCAGGTGCTGCGTCTTGCGCGGGAAGCTACCGGAAAGAACGGCGGGAACGGGCTTGCCATTACCAACCATCTGGAACCTTCTTTTTGGGGAAGTTCCTGTCATCAGATTTCCGGTCTGATGCTCCGTCTTTCGGATATGGAAGTGGATACGCTGAAGGTGAATCCGTTGCAGGATGTGATTGACCTCGACCATGTAGTAGCTAGGGAAGAGAAAGAGAAGAGACGGGCGCCTGCCAGTACTTTCGAGGCCAGTATAGGTTATGGATGGATTACAAGTAAACTTTATGACCCCGACGGAAAATCTCTGGGAAGCAAAGGGGGGGTGGAATGGAAACTTTCTTACGAATATACCTGGAGTAGCGGTTGGGGTATCGGATTGCAATATTCCGGTTTCAAAACTTCTTTCCCCGGTGGAGACATGATGCTTTCCTATATCGCTCCCGAATGGGTGGCGCGTTACCGATGGGATAAATGGATAATGAAAGCCGATTTGGGTGTCGGTGTATTCCTTTATCACGAGCCTTTCTATAATTCTACCGGAGTAGGAGCGCACGCTACGATAGGTATGGAATATATGGTTGATACTCACTGGGGCATTGGCGTAACTGTGAATACGGTTAACGGTACTCTGCCCGACCGTAGCGAAGTGAAACTGAAAGATAATGAACGTACCGGAATTACCCGTATCAATGTTCTTGGGGGAATACGTTACTATTTCTGATTGTCACTATAAGTTTAGAATCTACTCCTTTCATTTAAGGAAATCATATCAAAAGGCGGCTCATGTTCAAATGAAATGAGCCGCCTTTATGTTGGAATCATAATAATCCCCAAATAATAAATTATAGATTTAAAAATATCCGGCTTGACTTTCCATATTCAGAAAATTATTGTTTCATTTATAAAGTGGGAAATGATGAATTTAGTAAATAATAATTATTGTAGAAAAGTAAATGAAGAAAGAAAGTTTAGTCTCATTTATGAGAGAGATTGCAGAGGAATTACAGAAAAGTGGGAATTTAGGGACTGCCCATATATACAGGAGCAGTTTGAATGCAATACTCGCTTTTCATGGTTCCGAGAAGTTATCGTTTCATCAGTTGACGCCTGAATGGTTGAAACGTTTTGAGAGTAGTCTTCGGGAGCGTGGATGCAGTTGGAATACGGTGTCTACTTATGTTCGTACTTTGCGGGCGGTTTATAATCGTGCGATAGACAGACGGATAGCTGTATATGTGCCGCATTTGTTTCATTCGGTTTATACTGGTACACGGGCGGATCGTCAGCGTGCGTTGGATATGGAAGATATGAAGAAAGTGTTTGTCCGTTTGCCGCGGCAGGCTGCTGCTATTACTTCTGCGATGAGAGAGGCGCAAGAGTGGTTTATTCTGATGTTCCTGCTTCGCGGATTGCCTTTTGTCGATTTCGCTTATTTGCGCAAGAGTGACTTGCGGGATAATGTTATCACTTACCGCCGACGCAAAACAGGACGTCCGTTGTCGGTGACGCTGACACCGGAAGCTATGATTTTATTGCAGAAGCATATGAATCGTGATGTTGCGTCTCCTTATCTGTTTCCAGTTTTGAAAAGTGGAGAGGGAACGGAAGAAGCTTACCGCGAATATCAGTTGGCATTGCGTAGCTTCAACTATCAGTTGGCTTTGCTGGGGAAATTCTTGGGGCTTAAAGACCATCTGAGTTCCTATACTGCCCGCCATACATGGGCTACGACTGCTTATTACTGTGAAATTCATCCGGGCATTATCTCCGAAGCGATGGGGCACTCGTCCATTATGGTGACGGAGACATATCTGAAACCGTTTCGAAGTAAGAAAATTGATGATGCAAACGGGCAGATTATTGCTTTCGTGAAGCAGTCGGTGGGTGCTGCAATAGCTTAATAGCTAGACTGTTACTTTGTAGGTAACAGGAATTTATTCCGCTGCAAATATGGGCATATTTCTTAATTTAAACAAATAAAAAACGACTTTTTTTCTTCTAAATGAATCTAAAAGGGAATTGACACGATAAAACATATAGAATTTTTGCTTTAGAGCTCTTCTACTCTCTGAATTTTGCAAAAAGTTTCCTTCCCTCTACTACCCTTCGGAAGCAGGGGTAAGAATATTTCATCATTAATTAGACTGTTTTCCGTACTGATTACTCTAAAAGAGCAGGAACAAAGGTTTTTCCTGTTACCTACAAAGTAACAGGAAAAGGGATGGTATAATTAATCGTGAAGTGATATGATACAACAAATTCGGAAATTTTGGAAATCAAGACATCGTGGTATTTATAATGAGTTGGCTATCAAGTTTAGAGTTTCTCCCTGGAAGATCTATAAACTTGCACATGGAAGGCGGGCTGTAACTAATGTAGATTCGGATATACTGGAAGCGTTGTTTGAACGTGGCATCATTAGTGGGATAAGACCCTATTAGGCAAATTAGATATAATTAAGATTAGAAATAAGGGAAGGAGAGCTGTATAATGGATATTAAGAAGCATAATTTTATTTTTATTATAGTGTTGTTTTTATTGGGGACAACAAGCGTGTTAATGGGTGGTTGCCAGAAAGACTACGACGGGCAACTGGAAATCATCCGTAATCAGATAAAGAGTGGAGAAATCAGTTTGGATAATCTAAATTCAAAAGTAATTCTTATTGACGAACAGATTGCGGTATTGCAAAAAGCATTGGAAGATGCTGAGACTACGGAAGAGCATAAAAAAGATATTCAGGCGGTTCTGAAGAAACTGGATGATGTGAAAACGGAATTAGAAGGAAAAATTGCCGGTCTGGAAAAGAAAATCGAGGATAACAACGAAGAATTGATTGGTATTAAAGAATCAATTGAATCTTTGGAACAACAGTTTAATGAGAAATTGTTGACTATTTCTATTGAAATTCAAGGTATTGGTGATAAACTTGATGTCTTGGACAGACGTGTAGGAAAGCTGGAAGAACAGTTGGGAGCCTTACAAGAGAAGCAATCGGCTATTGAGGATGCAATTGCTGCTTTGGAAGAGGAAATAGAAAAGGGAGAAGAACACTCACAGGAACAGATTGAAGAACTGAAACAAGCTTTGGCTGATTTGAACGTTTTACAAGGAACATTGACAGGACGGATAGAAATTATTGAAAAAGATTTGGTGCAAATAAAGGCGAATGTGGGTGATAATAAAGCTGCGATAGACAAAGCTGCGAATCAGATAGCCGAACTTTATGACTTGATAGATAATATAGTGGCAGGTAAAAATCTTGCGACGATGGAGGATTTGAAAACTGCTATTAACAAAATTGATGAGAAATTCGCTAAAGCATTGGATGAAAGGTTGGTTGCTTTGCGTAAAGAATATGATGAAAAGTTGAAGGTGTTGGCAGATCTTATCGAAAGTGGAAGTTCGGAAGAGCTAAAGAATTTGATTAAAAAAGTCAATAATGATTTGGCGGAATTGAATAAGACTGTAAAAAAACATTTGGAAGACTATTTGACGACAACCGAATTGGTGGGGACGCTTAAAACGAAAGTTACAGCGTTAGAGAATACTATAGAAGAACATAAAACCAAACTTGCGGATATAGATAATGAGTTGAACTCCATAAAGGCAGATATACAAAATCTGTTTAACCGCATTCAGAGTATGGTAATTATTCCTGAATATGCAGGAAATTATGTAAAATTAGAAACTGCCGATGCTGGTAGCAGCTATACATTGACAATGAATGTAGATATCAGACCTTTCAGTGTAGCAGAAGAAATTGCAAAGGGAGCGTTTTCAATCTCTGTGAAGCCAGTGAACCCGATTCCGACTCGTGCTACTTCCCCGACTTTTACAATTACGGAAATGGATGCAGATTCTGAATCGAAAACTTTTAAAATCACAGCGTCAACAATGAATTTAGAACTCGCATCATCTATATATTCGGCTCCTACGGCTTTTCAGGTGGCTCTTGTTTTGAATAACCCGATTAAAAGAGAAGATGATGATAAGATAGATGATGATAAGATAGGTGATGATAGATTGTCTGAATATATGGGCGTGTACTATGTTGCACCGGGTTCTCAAGATGTGGATATACCTTATGACTTTTACATTGGTGAGATAGGGAACAATAACAAATTGAAAGTTAGCGAATCTACGAATATTGTCCCAGAAGACTTCTATTTGAGAGACTTTTTGACGAATGGTTCTATGGCTGAAAATGCATCATATTCTATTTTTGACAAAGAGATTATAGCTGAAGGAGGCGATTATCCTTCTGGCGGTAGTGTTGAATTTGATTTGGCAGGTGCTGCTTTTAATAATGGTGTTATGAGTAGTGATTTAGCAAAGTGCTTTACTGTATCTTCTAATGGAGCGATTACACGAATTGGAGATGTGTCGGGAGTGCCGGATTTGACAGGTGTCCGATTGTTTATTGGTCTACAGGCAAAGGCTGGAAATGTTAAGTGGGGTAAGCATTGCTATATCTGTATAGTTCTTAAAAACAAAGACTGATTGCGAATTTATTGTAAACAATAAAATTGATACAAATGAAAATATTACGTTATGTAGCGGTAATAATATGGTGGGTGTATTTGCCGGATATGACTGTTTCAGCCCAAGATATACATATTTCAGACCCTTATGCGAATTATCCTACTAAAAAAGCAATGTATGATGAGTATTCGCATTGGAGTATCGGGCTGAATGGCGGTATCCCTTTCTTTGCTGGTAATTTCCGCTCCATGTCATTGGGGAATAACTATTGGGGCGGAATGGCCGGCATACAAGCCGGATATCAGATTAATCCTCTCTTCGGAATGCGTATGTCCGTAGATTACGGAGTGAACAAAGCAGGTTCTAAAAACTATGAGGATGACTTTATCCTACTGCCTGATGCGGAAACTTATTACAATGTCAACCTTCCTGAGGGTGCTAAATATTATCGTGAACTTTACAGTTCCATCAAGATGTGGAACGTCGGTTTGAATTTCGAGACAAACCTGTTTAACCTGTTCCGCAGAAGTGACGGTGACCGTCGTTGGGGAGTAATTTTATCTCCGGGCATCTATTTGCAGAAATTCTCGCCTACCGTGAAATCAAAATCGGACGATAAACAATTCGCTTCTGAAATCAGTAATAAACTGAATATCGGTTTGGGCGGAGATTTGGCTGTACGCTATCGGGTGAACCGGAATATTGATTTACAGCTAAAAGGTGGCATGATGTGGGTAAATAACAATACCCTCGACGGAGTGAAAACCATATGCGATTGCAAACATAGCAGTATGGTCACCGTTCAGGCAGGTGTTATCTGGAAAATTGGTAATGGCACGAATAAGAAGAAAGATAATATTATGTATGCTCCGGGATATTTGCCGGAATGGAAGCGCGCGACACGTACGGTGACTAAGATTATCCATGATACTATTTACATAGAAAAGAAAATCATCGAGAAATCTCCCGAAGTGGTTGTTTGCAAGGGCTTGCCCAATCTGCCTGCCATCTATTTCGAACGTGGCAAATCGAATTTGGATACGGATAAATATGCCATCCAGCTATTTACTATAGCCCAAGCCATGATGGGTAGTCCTGCATCCGAGATTGATATTCTGGGATTTGCCGACCATACAGGTGGGGAAGTGATTAATGCCAAAATCACGAAGAAGAGGGCGGAAGCTCTGAAGAAGTTCTTAGTAAAGGTTGGTATTGACGGTTCCCGAATTCATACGTATGGCATGGGAAAAGATATGAAAATAGAGAAAGAACTGCAATTCTCCGAGAAAGCCCGACGTACAGAAATTAAGGCAATCTTAAATAAAAGATGATCGGTCGGAGAATAATTGGCAAACACGAATAATTTGATAATATTTTTTTCAACGTGAAAACGAATAAACCCTGTTTCAGGCTTTCTTGGGAATATTGAAAGACCTGAAACTCATCTCAGAAAGTTGGGGCTTGCGAAAGTCCGGGCTTTTAAAATCATGAAAAGGAATATCGCTTTATATCTATAGGGTATTCCTTTTCAATCCCTAATTTTTTGAAACGTCTTCCTTTGTTGCGCAAAAAGCGTCAGTCCTCATTTCCCTTGAGTAAGGAGATGTTTCAAGAATACAAAAGCCCGGGTCTGTGAAGATCCGGGCTTTTCGTTGGATTACTCCCACACCAATAAATTCTCCCATTCTGTTATCACCTTTGCCCGTATTCCGGTTCTTGTTCCTATGGCTCCCAAGTTAATAGGAGCAAGTGGTCTGCCTATTCCATAGAAATGATTGGCAATGATGGGGAAGCGATAAACACCTTGCGGGTCGATAATACCTGTACCGTTTCCGGTAGAAGAATTAGAGTCGTCACTGTCAGAGAGAGTGACACGTGTCGAGCGTAACGTATTTCCGGTGGCATCCACAAGTTCCACTTTCAGCGAAAAATCATTTGCATTCACGACGGCAGGAGCTGGAACAGGCAGTACATAAGACCCTTTGGATAACGTGGCGAGAGGCAAAGTGCCTGCGGGTACGGGAATCTGTACCAATACCTGGCCGCCGGTGGAAGCGGAGAGGGGACTGGCTATGTAATCCTTGAATACAGGAGTCTGGCTGCGTTGCAATAATGGGACGCTTTTGTTCTGCTGCGTATAGAGTGTGATGCGTATGGCGGATACCGTAGTAGTCCCAACCAGTGTGGGGACATTTGTAAACCAGCCCATCACGCCCGCTACCCGTCGCCAAAGGTCTACATTGCCTTGCGCACCGGCATAGGTGGGCGTCAGCACGGTGGCTCCGGCAAAAAGTTCGGAAGTGCGTATATTGTTCCAGGTGGTTGCTTCCGTGCCGGACAGGGTAGCGACAGCATTGCCCAGCGTAGTAGTATTCACTTGTATGGCAGCAGGAAATCCATAGGTAGTGCGGGAAGACGCATCCATGCCGACAGCGAGGAAAGTATAAGGATTATCCTTTACAAGTCCTTCGTACTTCACATGATACTTCATAGTAGCCGTCACCGTAGGCGGAACATTGCCGAAATAGGCAGACCAACCCACATCTTCGGATGCTATGCACACAGCAGCATCACCCGTACCGTTGAAAATATAAAGCTGAACGGACGTCACATGTTGAATATTCCCTGAACCGGGCAGCTCGGTACGGGTACTCGCCGGGGCGGCACTCAGCGACAGTTCGCCTGCTACGGTAAAATCAAGAATTACTTCTCCCGCTTTTTCCTGAGGGACAAGTTCTGTCAGTTCTTCTATCTCCTCTCCTTGTTGGCAGGCGGCTATCAGCACTGCCGACACCCAAAACGCTAACTTTCTTCCTATATGATTCCGTTTCATAATGCTATATTTTTCTGATATTATTCTTGATTATTGATTCTTCATTAAATAAAACCTGCCTACGTGCGTGGATAGTATTCCTAAATCCAGTGTCGTTTCCGAGGTAGATAATGAAGTTCGTTTTCCCGTTTGCGTATCCACGAGCGACCAGTTCTTCCAAGTATCTCCATTACCGTGGGAAAGTTTCAACGTAACCCGTGCAGGATTGCGCAAACTGAATCCCAGAGGAATCTGAACGGCATTATTATTGAGTTGCTGAATATCAAGCGCTTTCTCGTCGGCAACGCTGAATACGGCAATGGCGGGAACTACTTCGTTATCCATCAAGAGTTCGGAGTCTTCACCTGCACGAAAATCGTCACGGGCGGAAGAGGATAGGCGTATCAGACAACCGGATGTGGTGCTTCCGGCTGTTGCCGAGAGTAGCAGGGTGGGGCGTGAAGCGGAGGAAGTGCCGGATAAAGACAGGGCACGGGTACTACGCATCAATCCGCTTGAACCGGGAGCTTGCGTCAGGACAGCTTCGGTGAATTTCACGGAAAGTCCGGTGGCTGGCACACTGACAGTAACAAAGAATGACTGCATCGGTGCGATGTACTGGAAGTTACTGCCGTTCGTCAGTAACTGTCCGTCTGCTTTGATGACGGAATTGTTGCTGTTGCCGTCATACACTTTAACGGATGTCACACTGGGATTGTCCGTCATGAAACGGTCGATACGTATATGCGTCATAAACGGATTTCCGATAAGGAAGCTCGTCCCGGTGGCTTTGTTCGTAGCGTTCACGGTATAGGGGAATGAGACTGCCCCGCTACTGTTCTCGTAGATAAAGCGTCCGGGAAGTGTACGCGTCAGGTTTTCACTGTACGAAGTTCCTTGTCCCGACATATTATAATAGGTATAATGCGTATGCACTTTCGGGAAACGGAATGTGAGCGTGCTGCCCGATACCGATTCTTTGTCGGCGAGCAGGGAGAAGCCCATGCCTGCGGTGTAGGCTTGGTTCAACGCGTTGAAAGGCGGTGTCCAGTTGGTCTTGTCCGGGGTGACGGTGACAGGGGTAAGTGTTCCGCCGCTAATCTTCTGTCCGGGGGCGTCATGACTCCAAAGACGTTGATAGATACGGGGACTGAAACGGTTTTCCGGAGAAGTCGTTTCGTTCAGAGTCACGAAGAAGTCGTTGTTCTGTGTTCCGCTCATGGAAGCGGGGATAAACATATCTCCGGTGAAAGTCGCTTTCAACGGGGCGGACAGCATATAGTAACGCCCGGATTGCAGCGCCATTTCTGCCCATGCTTGCGAATAGGTGAGATAGTGAGTATTTACTATTTCTGCGTTCGGGGCGAAGTGGAGATTGTTGCAATAGTTGGCATCTCCTTGTACGAGTACAGGGTAGAGGGCGGCACTGGACGGGATAATAACATCCGTACATTGCCAAGGACTTCCGTCGCTCCAGTTTGCCCATGTGTTCCAGTTGGAAGTGCCGGCGTTGGTTTTCCAAGTGGTGCGCAGCGGGTGGACGGTGGAGTGGATGCCGTTGTAATATAACTTCGTGCCGCCGGCATCATAGATGGAGATATAATAATCGCCTGCGGGCATATTGGCAATGGTAAAGGTTTGATTGGTGAGGGTAACTGTTTTATCCGTCACTTCATTATTCTTGGCGACATTGTAGAAACGCAGCAGATAACTGTTGCCGTTCGTTCCGCCCTGCACTTGTAGCGTGATGGGGCTGCCTTGACAGAGATGCGAGGTGACACCAAGGAAATCAATCGTCTCATCTCCCCCCGGAGTGACTTCGGCACAGTCGGGGATACCGTCGCCATTACTATCCTGACGGGTATAGACTCCCGCCAGTTGGATGGTCTTCAGCGCGTCGACAACTTCGGCAAAGGTAATCCGCACTTCGTCAAAAGGAGCGGAAGAAGGAGTCGTCTCCATATATTGCTTGCCGCCCGTCCCGATGACATCCAGTCCCAACACACCGCCTGTTCCGGTCTGTCCCACCAGTACGCCGGCGTTATAGACGGAGAGGGTAGTCCAGTTTATCAGGTCGGCTCCGGCCACGCCGGCAGGGTCTACCACGATAAAGCCCACGGGCTGTTTCTGCTGTATCCGGTTGAACTTCACAGCCACGGTGACCGCTCCCAATACGTTGGTGGTGGTAATGGTGGAATAGCTGTTCTCGTCGGCATCTATCAGGTTGCCCAGCTTGTTGATGGAAGTTCCTACATTGGCTACTCCCGGGCTTCCGGTAGCGGCATAGTTGATGCTCGCTCCGTACGTGGAAGGCGTCATAAGCTGAAGGCAGGCATTGGCTACGCTGCTGCTGTAACAGTTGTCGCTCACGTTTTCCCAATAGGCGTAGTAGATGCGGAAAACATTTAGGTTGAGATTGAGTATGCCGCCTGTCCAAAGTTCGATGGCATCGAACTCCTGGTTGGTAGTGACACCGACGCGTACTTTATTTCCACTGTCGCCTATCAGCCCGGCGGAGATGGCATTATTATCGTCTGCGGTACTCTCAAATACTTTCACGCCGTTTCGATACAGGCGGATGATAAGGAATTTGAGCGCATTAACACTGAGCAGTTTCGCGGAAGTCTGGATGACAAATCCCGTACGGATTTGTGCTTTTGCACTATTGACGGGAGTGGTGGCCGCCGTACGGATACCCACGATGGAAGTATTGGCGGCAATGCTCGCTACATTATAATAGGTAATATAGTTGTCGGGATTGCTGTCTATAAGGTTGCTTTTCCCTGTGAAGTTGGTGCCTTCGCCTACGCATAACAGGCAACCGCCGCCGGAAGGGGCGTAAACAGTAGCTCCGTTGCTGGTAGCGGTTATCAGCGTGTTGCAGGATGCGGAGCCGTTGGACACGGCGTTGCGGGTGATGGTGGCGGTCTGTGGGTAGACTGTACCGTTGGCTGCGGTATAGGTTCCTGTCACTTGATAGGCGCCATTGACGGTCATACCCGTTATTTTATTGTTGCTGATGGTGGGAGTAGCTCCTGACGGGGAGCTGTTGATGACGTAAGTCACGTTTCCGGTGGCGGGGGTAAGTAGCTGGTAAGAATTACCAGTAATGGTGGCATTGCTCAATGAGAAAAAACTCGAGGGGTCTACTACCGACGCGTCACGCACAAAGGCGTAATTGATAGTCGTAGTCCCAAGATTGACGTTCACTCCTGAGAACTGTATTTTGAGCTGCGTACAGGGTTTCTTCAGAATCATGCTGACTTGCGTGCCACCGCCCACGATGGCGGAGATACCGAGCAGGTTGCTGACTGAGACTTGTTCCTGTTGTACGTCGTTGGCGTCGTAGGTAGTCAGTATGGTTGTACCCAACAGGCTGATATTGGCTAGTCCGAGGTTGGAGAGGTTGAAGCCTACTTCGGCTCCTATGGGGATTACTTGTTTGAAATTGATTGTGGCGCGAGGTTGCAACAATGAACCTATCAGGCTGAAAGTGGGGCCATTGGTCAGGTTGGCGTCTATCAATTCCCCACTGCTAGGGACGGTAGTCCAACTGAAATCAAGACCGGAATTGGCATGCACTGCCACACCGTTTGTATAATAAGCGTTTCCGGTTACGGCAGGCTGTATGGGGTTGTCGCCTACAAAGGCGTAATATAGTTTCAAAGCATTCAGTACGGTGGCAGAAATGCCATACATACCTATTTTTATTTCATCAAAAGGTTTGGTGAGCGAGGTGGTGATAGAAAGAGCTTGCTGACCGCCATTGTTGGCTGCGCCGATAAGGTTGAGTTGTAAAGTTTCCACTACTTGTGAGTCGCTGCCTTTCATTTCTTGTTCCACGCCTTTGAGGTAAGTTTTCAGGTAGAAACCTTTCAGCACATCGAGCGTGAGCAGGGAGGAGTTATCCAGTAAATAGACAAATCCGGCAGCTTGCCCGCCGGCATAGGTGCGGTTGACGTCACGCACAGACGCTATCTGGTTGCCTATCAGATTGGCGGTTGCCACGCCACTGAATGAGGCGGAGTTGGTGAGGTCGGTATCAAGCATGTTGGCGATACCCTGATTGGCGTTGAGTACTTCTATCAAAGCGTTCGACATATCGTCTACGATACGTCCTTCACCCACTAGAGGAACCCTTCGGCTGGCTGTCCATGTCTTTCCACCATCGGCGGATGTGAGGACGGATGTTGAGCCGGAAGTGGCTGCTATGGCTCTCGACGGAGGTATATCTGCGGGAGCAGGTATGATTTCTTCGTCCTGACACGCGAAAAGGCAGAGGAAGAAGGCGCAGTTTAGAAAGATATGTTTTGTTTTCATTGCAGGAAGAGTTTTTTAGTAACAGGGGTAAAAAGTGAAGAGGGTGTGCAGGGATTCTGTGGCTAAAATCTGTTCCGGCACACCCGCTTACTAAAAAAAGATTATTCTATGCCAAGGTTATAAATCGTATCCCAAGCATCGTTGATGGTGATGGTGATAACGGTTTCTTTGGACAGGTCGATAGGTTGGTCGGCATCTCCGGGGTCGCTTGTACCGCCGTCAGTAGAACCGGCTACGTATTTCTGACCGATAGAGTAGAAGTAGTTGCGCTGAACGTCGAATACTTTTTCTCCTGAAAGACCGTTATTGATTACATCCCAAGATTTCAGGACTGTTCCGGTTGCGTTTTCCAGTTGTATGGTAAAGGTCGTTGTACTTGCCACTTTGGCAAACGGAACGAGGAACTTACCACTAAGGATACTGTTGGGTACGGTAGCAGTCAGGCCGGTTTTGGCAGGAATATTAAATGTTTTGGTCAAATCCAGTCCGATAGCCGTAGTTTGAGAACCGAAATCAGATATCAATGTAGCAAGGTTGAATTCCAGCACTTTGGTCTTAGTATTGTTTCCTGTTCCATTCACCGGCAATGCACTCGGGAAAGTGAATGCTGACGCATGAGAAGATGCATATACGCGAACGAATGCTACAATGTCGGGAAGGTTGGTAGACGGGTTGGTGTACAATATAGGTACATTCTTGAAGTACCCCAGCAAACCGGCTACATGGCGACGTAGTTCGACTTCGCTGGTGGTTCCTGATTGTATGTTACCATTCACTACGGTAAAAGTGCTCTTTCCGGCAAAGAGTTCGGACTCGTTGGTAGCTCCCGGAAGGGTAGCTGTGAACGCATCGTTGGCAATACCGCCACCACTGATGGTATAGTCGGTCACCAGATTATAACCGTAAGCCACTACAGTATATACTCCGTCAGACGCCAGTTTATTCAGTTTGATGGTTTGGCTTGCTTTATGAGCCGGATTGGGGTTGTCACCGGGAGCGGCGGGGCTTGACGGGCCTGCCGTCCAAGTGATAGGGTTCAGTGTGCCTGCTGTCAATGCGGCAGCGGTAACATCTGTTCCTGATGCATTGTAAATGTACAGTTTGACGGCGGTTACATTGTTGGCTGCTTCGGAACTGTTCACGGGACGATTGGCACGAGTGCCCAGTCCGTCGCCGCCACTATTGAGTGTCAGGGTAAGTTCAGAGCCGGGTTGAGCTGCGTCGGCACCTTCGACAGGCACTGTGTCATCATTGCTACAAGCTGCCAGCATCATCGCGCCGACAGCGGACAAAAATAAATACTTTTTCATTTGAGTTAAGTTTTAGAATTAAACAATATGTGAAAAAACAAGATTAGTCTATATCCAAGTTGTAGATGATTTCCCAGGCATCATCTATCAAAAGGAAGATGTTGAAGTCCCTTTTCTCGTCATCGTAGACGTATTTTAGGGTGGTCAGTTCATTGCGTTTCAGGGTGACGTTCACATCTTTTGGGGTAAGGATGGGAGCTGTCCGCTCTGCTTTATCGTATAGGTTGATATGGACGGGAGATTGTAATTCTCCTATCGAAGGAGCTAGAATAGTGTATAGCACAACATCCGGAGCTGTATTCCAGGCGTCTTGCTTGCGCACGGTGATTGGATTGCTGTATTCGAACTTGTGGTTCACTCGTTCGTATATCTGTCCGATGCTGTTGTCTTCATAGAGTACGGTGGCGGGCAGGTCGACGATTTGAACCAACAGCTTTCCCGTGGTGCGTTGAAGGTCAAAGGAGTAGTGGACATGCTGGTTGTCATATACCAGTGTGTCGTGTGCCAAGTAAATATCTTTCGCCTCTACCTGACTGGCGTGCAGGATGCTGGTAAGTGAATTGTCCGTCAACTGTGAGTTGTCCGTCAATCCGCCCCATACGGTCAACACGTATTTGCCGAACGGCAGGCACTCGCAGAAAGTTACAGAATGTGTGGGGGCATTGTCAGTCACGTTGAATACTCCCTGTTCTTCTACGATGTCGCCGGTTGCCGCATCGCGGAGCGTATAGTAGAGGGTGGGGACGTAGGCACGGAAGGCGAGGGATTCGCTCTTGCGTGTCTCCAACGGCACATTGTTGATATTGAAATAGTTCTTATCCTTTACGGAGAGTTCCACTTGCAGGGGCGGGCAAGGCTTCAGGTCGTCTCTGATGCAGGAAGACAACAGCGGAAAAGTGGCAATGAGAAGGCACTGGATGCTTCTTTTGGCAAACTTACGGATACGCAATCCGTATAGGGGAATATCGGCTTTCATGTCGGTACGGATGAGGTTAGAAGATAAAATAGGTCAGGGATATGGCTATTTTGGTCGGGCCGAAATAGTTCTTATGCTTCCGCTCGTAACATTTCTCGCAGGGCACTCGCGGACTCTCTTTATACCACAGATGGGCATATCCGATACCGATGGCTGCTTCCAGGTTCCAGTGGGGAGACAGAATCCAGTCATATCCATAGGTGAAACCGCCGCCTGCAAGGTAGCCGTCATATCTTTTGGAACTGAATCCGCCATAGTACTGCGCACCGTGAAGGTGCACTCCGATGAAGTGTCCGTTGAACTTTTCGCAAGTCCAATACTTGAATTCCGGCTGTACCAACCAGAAATGCATTTTCTTGTCATCCTTGAACGTCCAGGGATTGTAAGCGCCTACAACTTCGAAGGTTGTCTTGCTACTCAGGGAAAATTCAGCTCCAAGAGTTGGAGTTGTGGTCAGCCAGTAGAGCGTATTCGTTTTGATAGCTACATTCTGAGCCGTTAGAATTTGCCAGAATCCGATGGCGGATAGTAGCAGTGACAACATTCGTTTCATAGGCTTGCTTTGTTTTCGGGAGACAACAGAAGCTGATTCCCGTTTGTTTCGAAAATCTTGAGTTTTAATCTTCGTTAAGGAAACTATGGATGAGGATAGATATATTGTATTCGAATATTATTGTGTTCGGACACAAAACTAGTTGTCTTTGCCACTATTTAATCTCTCTGATAATGCGTTGATTTTAAATATGGATATGGAAAACTTTACGGTAGAATCAAGTTTATTGTTATTTTATCAGCGAAGAATGTATTTTGCTGTGTAATTGTAATTAAAATATTCCTATTTTGGTACTTTTGTAGTTGTTCTTGGTCTAACAAGTGTTATCGAACAACAAATAATGAAAAAGGATGAACAATCTCCGGGATTTGTTTCTACATTTGTGCCGTTGTTTATTTAACTATTTCTTTTGGTGATAGTTTATTAGAAATAGAAAATTAATGAACAAAAGCTGAACTTAGCTGTTTATTATAATAGTGAAACAGGTAAAACGCGAAACGTTCCTTGTCATACTATTATTTTCAATAGGAATAGAGAAAGAATAATATAAATAAAGATTGCTTATGTCACAGATTATCGGACATATCTCGCAGGTTATCGGCCCTGTGGTCGATGTGTACTTTGAAGGTACGGATGCAGAACTGATACTGCCAAGTATCCATGATGCACTGGAGATAAAAAGGCCAAACGGCAAAATACTGGTTGTGGAAGTTCAGCAACATATCGGTGAGAATACGGTGCGTACCGTAGCAATGGACAGTACCGACGGACTTCAGCGAGGCATGAAGGTGTATCCCACCGGAGGCCCGATTACAATGCCAATCGGCGAACAGATTAAAGGCCGGTTGATGAATGTGGTCGGTGATTCTATCGACGGTATGAAAGATCTCGATCGTAAAGGTGCGTATTCCATCCACCGTGATCCCCCTAAATTTGAAGATTTGACAACTGTGCAGGAAGTGCTCTTCACAGGTATCAAGGTTATCGACCTGCTCGAACCGTATGCCAAAGGTGGTAAAATCGGTTTGTTCGGTGGTGCCGGTGTAGGGAAGACTGTATTGATTCAGGAACTTATCAACAATATCGCCAAGAAGCATAACGGATTTTCTGTATTCGCCGGAGTAGGTGAGCGTACCCGTGAAGGTAACGACTTGCTGCGCGAAATGATTGAATCGGGCGTTATCCGCTACGGCGAAGCATTCAAGGAAGGAATGGAAAAAGGTCACTGGGACCTCTCGAAAGTAGATTATAACGAACTGGAGAAATCGCAGGTATCACTGATATTCGGTCAGATGAACGAACCGCCTGGAGCACGTGCTTCCGTTGCATTGTCTGGACTGACGGTAGCGGAATCTTTCCGTGATGCCGGAAGCGAGGGTGAGAAACGTGATATCCTGTTCTTCATTGATAATATTTTCCGTTTCACGCAGGCCGGTTCGGAAGTATCCGCCCTTTTGGGACGTATGCCTTCCGCTGTTGGTTACCAACCGACACTGGCCACCGAAATGGGGGCGATGCAGGAACGTATCACGTCTACCCGCAAAGGTTCTATCACCTCTGTGCAGGCTGTGTATGTGCCTGCCGACGACTTGACAGACCCGGCTCCCGCAACGACTTTCAGCCACTTGGACGCGACTACCGTGCTCGACCGTAAGATTACGGAGCTGGGTATTTATCCGGCTGTAGACCCGTTGGCTTCTACTTCCCGTATCCTCGACCCGCACATCGTCGGTCAGGAACATTATGACGTAGCGCAACGGGTGAAACAGATTCTGCAACGCAACAAGGAATTGCAGGATATTATCTCTATCCTTGGTATGGAGGAACTTTCGGAAGAAGACAAGATGGTAGTGAACCGCGCCCGCCGTGTGCAGCGTTTCCTTTCACAACCGTTTGCCGTAGCCGAACAGTTTACAGGCGTGCCGGGCGTGATGGTGACTATCGAAGATACGATTAAGGGATTCAAGATGATTTTGGACGGCGAAGTGGATTATCTTCCCGAACAGGCTTTCCTGAATGTCGGAACCATCGAGGAAGCAATAGAGAAAGGTAAGAAACTGCTGGAACAGGCAAAGAAATAAAAACATAGAGTGATGAAAGAACTGCATTTGAGTATAGTATCGCCCGAGAAGAGCATATTCGACGGAGATGTGAAGATTGTCACATTGCCGGGTACAATCGGGTCGTTTTCCATTCTTCCGGGGCATGCGCCTATCGTCTCGTCATTGAAAGCGGGTACGCTGAGTTACACGACGCTGGAAGGAGAGGAGCATACAATGGATATTCAGGGTGGTTTTGTCGAAATGAGTGACGGGACGGTTTCTGCCTGTATTTCCTGACGGAAAAAGACGAGATTAGATAAGTACAAAAGAAAAACACAGTGACATTATGGTGAATATTAGTAAAACGAAACGGAACTTTATCGGTTTGCATACTTTATTTGCAATCTTAAGCGCGGCACTTGGAGCGGTTATTTTACACTTTGCTCTGCCCGGGCATTATTTTGGCGGGTATCCGTTCATTCCGGTTTATTTCTATTTATTCGGTTTGTTTAGTATCTATATGTTCGATGCGTGCCGGCGGCACGCTCCGCAGAGAATGTTACTGTTGTACTTGGCGATAAAGATGGTAAAGATGATTCTTTCTATTATCCTGGTCTTGATTTATTGCCTTGCCGTACGTGAAGAAGCCAAAGCGTTTCTGCTTACGTTTATCTCGTTCTATTTGATATATCTGATATTCGAAACCTGGTTCTTCTTCTCCTTTGAAGTGAACCGGAAACTGAAGAAGAAAAATAAGAAGAAAAATGAAACAGTTGCATAACATAGTAGTTCCGTTGGTTCTGTTCTGCCTGATGATGGCGGTCGGCTTACCGATTCTTGCACAGGAACAGGTGGGGGACGCGACTTCTCAAACGCAGGACGGGATTACTCCGAAAGAAGAAAAGGAGAACACGGTGGACGTGAAAGAAATCGTGTTCGGGCATATCGGCGACTCATACGAATGGCACATTACGACGTGGGGTAAGACACAGATTATTATACCATTACCTATCATCGTTTATAGTGGTAGTACAGGTTGGCACGTGTTCCTTTCTTCCCGTCTCGAAGAGAATGGCGGTACGTATGAAGGACTCTCCATCGCTCCCGCAGGAAGTAAGTACGAAGGCAAATTGGTGGAATACAATGCGGCAGGCGAGCAGGTTCGCCCCTGGGATATTTCTATTACGAAAGTGACATTCGCTCTGCTGTTTAACAGCGTATTGCTGCTGGTTATCGTATTGAGCGTGGCACACTGGTACAGGAAACGTCCGCAAGGAGCCAAAGCGCCGGGTGGATTTATCGGATTTATGGAGATGTTCATCATGATGGTGAACGACGACATTATCAAAAGTTGTGTCGGTCCGAATTACCGGAAGTTTGCCCCGTATCTGCTGACAGCGTTCTTTTTTATTTTTATCAATAATATGATGGGATTGATTCCACTCTTCCCCGGAGGTGCGAACGTGACGGGAAATATTGCTATTACCATGGTACTTGCGATATGTACGTTCCTGGCAGTGAATATCTTCGGAACGAAGCATTATTGGAAAGATATATTTTGGCCGGATGTGCCTTGGTGGCTGAAAGTGCCGGTGCCGATGATGCCGTTCATCGAATTCTTCGGAATCTTTACGAAACCGTTTGCTTTGATGATTCGTCTTTTCGCCAATATGCTGGCGGGACACATGGCGATGCTGGTGCTCACTTGTCTGATATTCATCTCGGCAAGTATGGGGCCTGCACTAAACGGCACGCTGACAGTGGCTTCCGTATTGTTCAACATCTTTATGAATGCGCTTGAACTGTTGGTTGCTTTCATCCAAGCTTACGTATTTACCATGTTGTCGGCTGTGTTTATCGGACTGGCACAGGAAGGAGCCAAGGTCAAAGCAGAAGAGAAATAAATAATAAACGAGAGAAAATATAAACCATTTTAAAACTGAAAATTATGATCCTATCAGTATTGTTACAAGCCACTGCAGCAGCAGTTGGAGTAAGTAAATTAGGTGCAGCTATCGGTGCAGGTCTTGCAGTAATCGGAGCTGGTTTGGGTATTGGTAAAATTGGTGGTTCGGCTATGGAAGCTATTGCACGCCAACCGGAAGCATCAGGTGATATCCGTATGAATATGATTATCGCAGCCGCCTTGATTGAAGGTGTGGCATTGTTGGCGGTAGTAGTTTGTCTGTTGGTATTCTTCCTCTAAGCCTATGTCATTACTATTACCTGATAGTGGTCTGTTGTTCTGGATGTTCCTCTCATTCGGGATTGTGTTCGTGATATTGGCAAAATACGGCTTCCCCGTCATCATTAAGATGGTGGAAGGCCGTAAGACCTATATCGATCAGTCTTTGGAGGTGGCGAGGGAAGCCAACGCCCAGTTGTCTAAGCTGAAAGAAGAAGGCGACGCGTTGGTAGCTGCCGCCAACAAAGAACAGGGACGCATCTTGAGGGAAGCAATGGAAGAACGTGACAAGATTGTTCACGAGGCCCGCAAACAAGCCGAGATAGCCGCACAAAAGGAACTGGATGCGGTGAAACAACAGATTCAGATTGAAAAGGACGAAGCTATCCGCGATATCCGTCGCCAGGTGGCTGTTCTTTCGGTCGATATTGCCGAGAAGGTGCTTCGCAAGAATCTTGCGGACAAAGATGCACAGATGGGCATGATTGACCGGATGCTGGATGAAGTATTAACCCCGAATAAGAACTAAGGAAGATGGAAGTCGGAATACTCTCAATGCGTTACGCAAAAGCGATGATTGAATACGCGCAGGAAAAAGGTTTGGAGGACAGGATATACCAGGAGTTTATGACTCTGGCCTATTGCTTCCGTGCCCAGCCCGGGTTGCGTGAAACGCTTGAAAACCCTGTCGTCACGACGAAGGAAAAATTGGCGCTGGTCTGTATCGCTGCCGATGGTGACGGTAAGTCAACGAGGGAGTTTGTCCGTTTCATCACTTTGGTATTGAGAAACAGGCGTGAGGGCTATCTGCAATTTATCAGCCTGATGTATATGGACCTTTACCGGAAACTGAAACACATCGGCACCGGCAGGCTGATTACGGCCGTGCCCGTTGATAAGGAGACGGAAAACCGGATTCGTTCCGCAGCTGCGCATATCCTGCACGCCCAAATGGAACTGGAGACGGTAGTAGACCCTTCTATCGAAGGTGGATTTGTCTTCGATATCAACGACTACCGCTTGGATGCAAGCGTTGCCACGCAGTTGAAGCGAGTGAAACAACAATTTATTGATAAGAATAGGAGAATTGTATAATGTC
>PPYF01370451.1_pt1 | contig 25006 bp, 26 predicted proteins | sample 1559871 | NCBI WGS metagenome assembly PPYF01 (sample SAMN08240021, study PRJNA423297) | Human gut metagenome, whole genome shotgun sequencing project. | reverse complement strand
ACCGTTTTGTTATTTTTTGGTCATTATCAGCAACGTCAGCTGTAGGTAGAAGAAGGGGCGTGACGATGGAGAGACATCAATATATTTAATTCTACAAACGTCATTTATTTAGTGACGTATATGGATAGCCATCAGTTAATCGCTGGTGGCTTTTTTTATACGCATTTCATCGCTTATTCACAGAGCAATTCACAAACGTCGAATCCAATCACTTTGATATGAGCCTTCGAGGAAGTCAGTTATAGCTGGCGAGCTTCGACGGGCTGATTTTCTATGTGAACGAGGGTTCATTTCAAATGAAGGTAAAACGTTATGAATAAATCCTTAGTTTTTAAAGGTCATAAAATCACCCCATTTGATAAGGGGGATGGAAAAATCTGGTTTACCAACAAGCAACTTTCAGAATTACTTGGATACAAAGATGAGTCATCAGTAACTCGTATCTTTAATCGAAATAAAGATGAGTTTACCGATGGCATGTCTCAGACGGTCAATTTGACCGTTAGTAATAAAAACAATGAGATGCAAAATAAAAGAGTGCGGATATTTTCGGTTAGAGGTGCTCATTTAGTCGGTATTCTCTCTAAAACTGATATTGCTAAAGCACTTCGACGCTGGCTACTAGACTTAGCAGAGAAGGAGTCAAAACCTCAAGCAGAACTAGCAAATCTTGATATGGATGAGCTCAAAAGCCTTACCATTAACGAAATGCAAAATAGATTAATAGCAGTGGATAATTGGTCTTTCGAAAATTTTGGCAAGAAAGGCAGTGACCTGATGAATTTGCGCAAGCGTCATTTGAAGAAAATACGCAAAGCAAAGAAATTCATTATTGATTTATCACAACTTACTTTACCTGATATGGGTGATTTTCCAGATGGAGGAGAACCTGCATGAACCACGAACAATTCATAGAAAAGAACATACAGGCCGAGTTAAAGAAGCTAGGCTTTTCTTTATCTGTCATCCAGAGATCAAGCTACATGGCAGTAGAGCATTATCGCCGAATCGCTCAAGCGAGTAAGAAAGGGAGAATATTTGACGATTGCTTGCATATCGCCAAAGTATGGGCGAGTAAGTTCGCTAAGGATAAGATATGACCAAAAAAGAAAAAGACTGTCTATCCACTCTTCATTGTCAATTACAGCAATTACTTGAATACCTGCATTGTGGCAGAGTTGATGATGGTAGGATAGTTGCTGAAATCGTTGAACGCGAGTTAGGTAAGTTAGTCAACAAGCAGAAAACCAAATAGGCTCTAGTGGTCTTTTTATTTCACTTGAGAATCTTCTCTTTCTGCAAATGCCTGTAACTCCCTAACATACCTATGCCATTGTCTTCCTTTTGATTCTTGCGCATATTCATGGATAGGAATGGTTCGGTCATGAATTATAGATTGGTCTATGCGAGACATTTCAAATATGACCACTGTGTCAGCGTTAACTAAATAAGTGTAAATATTTTCACCTTGTTCAATCATTTCGTAAATACAAAATACCGACTTTAGTTCGGTAGGATGAATTACTTTCCTCAAATAAGGCACAAATACATCTCTCTGCATCTTGAGAAATTTCGTCATATAATTTGGGTTATCATGTTTATCTCTCACTATTGAGCTCCTCTATCTGTTTTCATTTTAGATAACTATATACCAGCATTCCGCTTAGCGCGGGTTTTTTATTGGGTGGGATATGTCAGAAAAATATCATGTAATAGCAACTAAGAAAGATGGGACTACCTACGAAGGCATGATGACCACTAAAGAGCCTCATGTGACCAATAGGATAATCGGTAGCGCAAAAATAGAATACTAAATAAATTAGACCAAAAATAGCGTGTTTTGGGCATTCTTCAGGCCTGTGAGGATAAATAAAGGTGAGCAATTAAGCTCTATAAAAGACACAGGAGAATTCTAATGTCTAAAACAACCGATCAGCTGATCAACAATCTTAAGCATAACTTCAAGTTACTGGAAACCATTTATCAATCAGGCTTGTCAATTTACTACAATACTGACGTAATCCATGATGCTATTGATGCAATCATGGATGAGTTAAGGCGACGAGGAGTTGCTATCTAACAATAGCCCGCTCCGGCGGGTTTTTTATTGCAAATCACAAAGCTCACTACGGTGAGTTTTTTAATTTGTTATGAGGGAAAATTATGGCTAAAAGACCAGATTGGGAGGCCATCGAGTCGGCTTACCGAGCTGGCGTGATGTCACTCCGAGAAATAGCTTCACAACATGGTATATCTGAAGGGGCTATACGTAAGAGGGCTAAGAAAGATGATTGGTCGCGAGATCTTAACGCAAAGATAAAATCTCGTGCTGATGATTTGGTACGCAAAGAAGAAGTACGCAAGCAGGTACGCACAGAAACAACATTATCTGAGCGCGTACTTATTGAGGCTACGGCTGAGGTTATTGCTAATGTTCGTATGGAGCATAGAGGTGATATACGCCGGGCGCGAGAACTGGCTAACGTCTTGTTTGATGAGCTGAGTACAGAGTGCGCAGATGTGCCTGCCTTGAGTAAGTTGGGCGACCTGATGTTTAATCCTGACGATAACGGTCGCGATAAGCTCAATGAAATTTATCACTCAATTATCTCCCTACCTGAGCGTGTTAAATCAGCAAAAGCACTTAGCGAAACACTTAAGAACTTAATTGGACTTGAGCGTCAGGCATATGGCCTCGATGACGTTCAGCCGAATAAGACAGCTAGCCAACTATCAGATTTAATGGATGACTTATCTAAGGAATAATCATGAAGCCAGAACATCTTGCATTATTAAGAGATAAGCTCTGGCGATTGAACCATCTCTACTGGATAACCAATAAAGAAGGCAAGCCAGTTCGATTTAAAATGACGCCCGAGCAACTTGAATATTTTGAAGGGATGCACACGCGAAACATTATCCTCAAGGCTCGTCAGCTTGGCTTTACTACTGAAGTCTGCATTATCCAACTAGACGCGGCTCTATTTGAGGCAGCCAAATGTGCATTGATAGCCCACACGCTAAACGATGCTAAGCGACTATTCAGGGAAAAGATAAAATACGCTTACGAAAAACTACCTGATGAAATTAAAGCGGCAAATCCAGCGAGTAATGATGCGTCTGGTGAGTTGGTGTTTAGCAAAGGCGGGTCACTTTATATCAGTACATCATTTCGTGGTGGTACACTCCGTTATTTGCACGTTTCTGAGTTCGGTAAGATATGTGCTAAGTATCCAGAGAAGGCTCGTGAAATTGTCACTGGTGCATTTGAGGCGGTATCAAGCGATTGTTTCACGACAATTGAAAGTACAGCGGAAGGTAGAGCAGGTTATTTTTATGATTACTGCCAGTCTGCTGAGAAAGCACAAATTCAGGGCAAGACTCTTTCTAACCTAGACTGGAAATTCTTTTTCTTCTCATGGTGGAAGAATCCAGAGTATGCGATTGACCCTGTTGATCAATTACCACAGCGGTTAGTTGATTACTTCGATGAGATATCAAGTAAGCACGGCGTTCAATTAAACGAGCGCCAGAAAGCATGGTATTACGCCAAAGAGAAAACACTTGGCGACGATATGAAGCGGGAATATCCGTCAATACCGTCTGAAGCATTTCAGCAATCTGTTGAAGGTGCTTACTACGCCAAGCAATTCCGCTTCCTGTACGAAAATAAACGCATTGGTACACTTCCTGATAACTCGCATCTACCGGTTCATACGTACTGGGATATCGGCGTGGGTGACTCAACGTCAATTTGGTTTATTCGTGAGGTTGGTGCGGAATTCCATGTCATAGATCATTACTCAAATAGTGGTGAAGGCCTGCGACACTACATGAAAGTGCTGAAAGACAAAGGCTACACATATGCAAGTCACAATGGCCCTCATGATATCGATAACCGTGAGTTTGGTTCTGATGCGAAATCTCGGCGTGAATTAGCGCGTGAAGGGTACGAAATCGACGGACAAATTTACTCAATTCGATTTGACGTAGTGCCGAAACTTTCCATTGATGAAGGCATTGAGGCTGTGCGTGAAATTCTCCCCCACTGTGTTTTTGATGAACATAAATGCAGTGTAGGCATCGCTCATCTTGAGGGGTATCGCAAAGAGTGGGATGACAAACGTGGATGTTGGAAAGATAAACCGCTTCATGATTACACATCTCATGATGCTGATGGATTTAGATATTTTGCAGTGAGTCGAAGAAATACTAAACGGTTGACTAAGAAAATAGAATTTAACTGGAACTAACATGAATACAAACGTTGATTATAAGCATCCAGCTTACAATGAGTTTTTGCCTGAATGGGACATGATTGGCGATTGTGTTGATGGCGAACGAGTTGTTAAAAGCAAGAAAGAGAAATACCTCCCTCATCCGGCAGATAACAAAGATGAAGATGATAAGGGTAATGAGCGTTATAAGCTCTATTTAGCTAGAGCATCCTTTCTGAATGCCACGGGTAGGACACTTAGTGGTTTACTTGGTATTGCTTTCAGTAAGCCAGTAAAGATTAGTGTTAGCGGTGGTGTCGAGTATTTAGAAACTGACATAGACGGTCAAGGCCAGCCACTAACCCAAATGATAAGGGATGCGTTATCGCAAAACTTACAGCGTGGTCGAGCTGGTCTATTAAGTGATTTTAGCGGAGCAGGGATTCAGTCAGAAGCTAATAAGGGACGCCCTTATGTTCGATTGTTCACAGCAAAAGAAATCATCAACTGGCGTGTAACGAATGGGAAAACATCCCTCGTTGTCCTCAAATATCAAGAGCCAGTAGATACAGATGATTTTGAACTGCAAATGCAGAATAACTGGATTGAATTAAGGCTTATTAATGATGTCGCTCATTCTCGTCGTTGGTATGAAGATGGAGACATAAAGGTTACAGATTGGGTTGTATTGAGTGATGCGATTGGCAGTCCATTAAATGAGTTGCCATGGTCATGGATTGGCTCAATGAATAATGATCACACTCCTGATTCTCCACCTCTTGCTGATATAGCATACGTGAATATCAAACATTATCAGGCTGAGGCTGATATAGCAGAATCGGCACATACTGTCGGTCAACCAATGGTTGCATTAACAGGTCTTACAGATGACTGGGTTGAGAAACATATGTCTGATGGATTTACTGTTGGCTCCCGTAAAGGGGTATTGCTACCACAAGGTGGTGACATGAAGTTTGCACAGCCCGAAGATAGAAATATTCAAATCACTCTAGCTGAACGTAGAGAGAAGCAAATGGCAATGCTAGGCGCTAAGTTAGTTGAACGAGGAACGTCAGCAAGAACTGCTACACAGGCACAGGATGAGGCACAAACAGATAATTCAGTGCTGTCATTGTGTGCGGGTAATGTTGAGCAAGCATTTAACCGAGCACTTGATTTTTGTATCCAGTTTGCGGGTGGTGGCGAAGCGTCAATACAACTGAATAAAGTTTATGATATAGCTAAGCTAGATTCACCAACGATTACAGCGTTATTGGTTGCGTTGCAATCAGGATCTATGCGATTGATTGATTTTGTTAAGTACTTGCAAAGTATCAATATCATTTCTCAAGACGAGAGGGCTGAGGATGTTGTTGATGAACTGGAATTAACGAGAGGGGCAAATATGTTGGGAGTGTGACTATGCAACCGAGCATCATCCTTGACAACGCATTAATGATACAGGTCATGCTGGAAAGGTTGAAGTCATCAACAGCAGATACTCGTGATTTAGTGTTGGATATTCGTGCCACTGTGGCATCTGCGCTGTCTACCTTCTCAGGTGATATTTCCTCTATAAGTAAAGCAAAATCAATCGCGCTTGCATTAAAAAAATCACTAAAGCCAGTTCTCTCTAGTCATTCTGGAAAATTGCTTGATGAAGCCATCAGTGTTGCCATTGTTATGGCAGATGCCGAATATCGAGGTTTTAACTCACTTCTAGAAGGTATTAAACCTGCCAATTATGAGAAAGTGCGTAAAGATGTACAAAACATCCCCATGAACCTGACGGGATGGAGTGGTTCGTTATTCCTAGAAAAGTTTATTGAATCTTGGGCTGATACATCCATTCAACAGGTAGAAAATCAGGCACTGATATCACTATCATCTGGTGGTGATGTGTCTGATCTGCAATCAACGATTAACGGGACGTCAGTTGAACCTCTAATCATCGCATCGTCGGTAGTCGGTAGGATTGCTAGGGGCTTTCAGATGATATCCAGAACCTCTTTACAGCATGCGCACAGTATAGGGGCAATGGATTTTTACAAAGAGAATCCTGATCTGATTAAGTATGAAGAGTTCAGCGCAATACTGGACAATAAAACATCATCAGTATGTAGATCATTATCCGGTAATCGCTATCCATTAGGAGAAGGCCCCAAACCTCCTCTTCATCCTAATTGCCGTAGTCGATTACTTCCAGTTTTAGATGAGAAATACATAAACTTAATTACAACAGATTATGTCGGTAATTCTGAATGGGGTGAAGAGTCTTATTACGAGTGGCTTTATCGCCAACCAGCGAACAGGCAGGACATTGTATTAGGTAAGACTAGGGCACAGTTGTTTCGTGATGGTGGATTACCGCCTGATAAATTCGCAAAGTTACAGCTCGATAAATACTTTAAGCCAATAACGCTTAAGGAACTTCAACGGATCATACCTGAAGCTTTTAATAAAGCAGGTATCGACCTCAAATGACCCACTTCGGTGGGTTTTTTATTATTCGCAGTTAGAGACTGCACCATCTAAACCAGAGGTTTTACGATGTTTAAATACCTATTAACAAAAGAAGAATTTGATGCATTAACTGATGATAAAAAGGTTTTGTATAAAGAAGTCGGTGGAAATTACCAACTTCAAATCGAAGGTATGCCAGAAATTCCAGATGTGTCAGGGCTTCAAAAGAAGGTTGATGAATTACTTTCTGAGAAAAAAGCAGAGCAAGAAAAGCGCCGACAAGCCGAAGATGCAGCGAAGAAAGCGGCTGAAGAGCAGGCTCGTAAAAATGGTGATATTGAATCACTAGAAAAAAGTTGGGCTGAAAAGTTAAAGGCGCGTGAAAGTGAGCTATTAGCACAGCTACAGGAAAAAGACGCGAGCCTACACACACTATTGGTTGATAACGTCGCACAAACGTTGGCTACAAAGCTTGCTGGTGATGCTGCACCGTTAATTATCCCGCACATTAAATCTCGATTATCAGTAGAGGACGGTAAAACGCGAGTAGTTGACGCTAATGGGCATCCTTCAGCATTCACTATTGATGATTTAGAAAAAGAATTTCGTAATAACCAGTTATTTGCTCCGGTAATTATCGGTAGCAAAGCCACCGGAACCGGAGGGGAAGGCGGCAAAGGGAAATCACCAGCCGGAGGCAGTGATAAACCCAAAAGCGCAAATCCATTAGTTGATAGCGCACGTGAAATCATTGCTAATATCCCAGAGGATTAATTTATATGTCTTTACATATTTTTCAAAAACAAGTATCGCTAGCAGCAACAGAATTAGTTGCTCAAGCTGTCCGTCAGTTTAACGAAGCATCTGGCGGCGCTTTAGTTATCGGTGATGGTGATCATATCGGTGACTACATTGAGCAAACATCATGGCAGTTACTTGGCGGGCTGGCTCAGCGACGTAACGCTTATGGCTCAGGCAATCTAACGCCGCAAGAATTGGGTCAAATCCTTGACCGTATGATTAAGGTTGATGGTCGTATTGGTCCTGTATCTGTTACCCCAACGATGATGAAGCGACTAGGTAAAGATGTGTCAGAAGCGGCCGCGGTAGTTGCTGCTCAATCAGCAGAAGCCATGTTGCAAGATTATCTTAATACTGCTGGTGCAGCATTGAAAGCAGCTATTTCTGGTAATACAACGGCAGTTACTGTTGGCGGAGAAACGCCATCATTAAGAGGTTTGAATAAGGCCACACGTCCATTCGGCGATGCTTATTCACGCATTGTCGCTTGGTTAATGGATGGTGCAATGTTCAACGACTTTATGGATGAGACACTAACCAACGCGAATAACCTGTTCCAAATTGGTAACGTCGCCATTAAACAAGATAACCTTGGTCGTCGTTTTGTTATCTCTGATATTCCCGCTTTGTCAGATGCAGACAAACAGCATTCGTTAGGTTTGGTTACTGGCGCCGCAGCGATTCAAACATCGCCATTGATCATGAAGGCTCAGGATGTGTTAGGCCAAGAAAATATTAAGGCACTAATGCAAGGTGAGTATGACTTTACTATTGGTCTGCGTGGTTATCAGTGGAGTAAAGATAGTATCAAATCACCCACTAACGCACAGATTGAAACGGTAGCTAATTGGAAGCAGATTGCTACTGATATTAAAGATACCGCTGGCGTTATGGTTTCATTTGGCAAGAATACTAGTGTTGGTGGGTAATGCGAGGGGCAGTAGCCCCTTTTTATCCATGAGGAGTGATCATGTCTATTGTGATTACGGTTGAGCAAGTTAATGAGCAATTAGAGGTGATGGGGTTTGAGGCAACAAGCCTTGTTATAAGCTCTGCCATATCTATTGTGGATACTATTGATACTTGCCTTGATAACGCAGGATATTCAGATGCAGTTGTTACTTTAATTAAGCTGTATTCGGTTATCCTCATATTATCATCTGCTGATGTTAGAAAAATATCCTCAGAGCACGCACCTTCTGGCGCTTCTGTTTCATATCAGTATTTTGCTGATGGTAGAAAAACATTGTTAAAAACGCTGTCTTCTCTGGACCCCTCTGGATGTACCGATAGCTTACCTATTGAACGACCTGTTGGCATTGTTCAGTTTGATGTGGTTCGGGGGTGATATGGGGAAAATCCTGCGACGATTTTGCAAGGGGTGGGCAACCATTTGGAAAATTACAGGTAAAGATGGTTACGGTAAACCCATATTTTCAGAGCCAATTCATATCCGATGTGATTACGGAAGTAGTTTTAAAGATGGTAGAAAAACCATTGGCACTGAAATAATCATTAAGAATGTTATTTGGACTGAGTATAGCGAAGCAACTCAAGAAGACTATATCGCCATTGGCAAACATGAAGATAGAGATCCATTTTTGCATGGTGCTAGTAGGATTAAGTCTATCGATAGAGACCGAGATATTAATGGTGGTCTAGATGATTACACATTAACGACGGCGGTATAACTATGGGGGCAAAAGTAAAAGGAATAGGTAATGCGATATCTAACTTAAACTCTCTGGTTGGAAGTATAGCATCAAAAAAGATAGCTCGAGCCATGCATAGAGCGCTAGATATTGGTGGTAGGCAAGCTGCTATATACACACCCATTGACACTAAAACACTCATTAATTCACAATTTAGAGATGTAAAAGTAAAAGGCACACTATTTACTGGTCGCGTTGGTTATTCTGCTTCGTATGCTGTTTTCGTTCATGATCCTAATGTTAATCAAAGTTTCCGTAGACCTACCGCTAAGAAAGAATTCCTCCTGAAAGGATTTGAGGAAACGAAACAAATGATTGATAAGGCTGTTGCTGAGGAGTTTAAAATATGACGACCTTTGAGCGACTGAAAAACTATTTTTCTGAATCAGGTTTATCAGATGGTCTCATTAAGCAGGATTATATTTGGAATGAAAAAGAAGGTAATGATTCGGACTCATACATCGTATTTCAGCAACAAAATGGAACTGGACGTATTGATGATCTAAGTGGTGATGATTTTTTTACCATTTCACTCATATCTGGTAAGGCGTGGATTGAGTTTATTGTTCAGCGAGCTAACGAAATACTAGAGTATGTAAGGTGTCATTCTAGAAGCCATAACATTGGTTTCATTATCAATACATCTGGTTTTGTTAATCCAATTCAAACAACAGAAGGTAGGTTTATCATCCCACTTTCTTTCCGTTGTACATCTTAAATTAAATACATCTCAATAGGTCGCTTATGCGGCCTTTTTTATTTGCAAATAAAGAGGTTATAACATGTCACAATGTCCTGACAAAAAAGGTCTGGTGATGGGTAATGCAGGAATTATACGTATCGCAAAAGGATGCCCTGACCAAGTGCCAGCACAAGATCAGTTTTTACGCTTAGGTGCGTTAACAAGCAAATCATTCGATTTCGGTATGGAGACGGTAACGTCTAATGCTGATGATATCAAAGGATTAACGGAATCAATCGTTACTGGCGCTGATTTCACCATTAGTTTTGATGGTGAATTGAAGAAAGCTGGCGTAACTGGCTCTACTTCTGCTTTCGATATTGCAAAAGAAATCCTTGATGAAATCAAAGCTGGTCGCCAGCCAGATTATTGGGTTCAACTTGATATGAAAGGTGATGGCTCTGATGTTGTTCAGGGCTATATGACTTTCACATCTTGGTCTATGGAATTTCCAACAAAAGAAATTTCCACTTATTCAGGTGAACTGAAAGTTGCTGATGCAGAAACAGTTGAGTGGCTACAAGAAGAAATCGTTGTTGAAAGCATTGCTGTCGAGCCTGCTACTCTGTCTGTAAAAGTGGGTGAAAATAAGACATTTACTGTCAAATTTACACCAACCGATGCAACTAACAAAAACTACACTGCCGTAAGTGATAAGACGAACTTTGCAACAGTTACCAAGCTTGTGAATGTGGTCACTGTGCGTGGTGTTGCTGAAGGTACTGCAAATATCACTGTCACATCCGAAGATGGTAGTAAAACAGCCAAATGCGTGGTCACAGTTACCGCTGCTTAATATTACAAAGGGTGCTTTCGAGTGCCCTTGATAATATTCAGGAGGGATTATGACACCTATTTTAGACATCGGTGAGATGGTTATCTCTACTGATAAAAAGGATTACTTATTTAGACCATCGTTCATCAATATGACAAGAATTGGCGAGCCTAAACAGATTGTGAGTGCGTATGGTCAATTAAATGGCACAGAGGTACAAGATTTAATTACTCGCGCTGTAATGAATTACAGGGTTATTCCTGAATGGTTAATAAAGGCCATTAGCAAGCCGACATACGGACGAAATATCCTACAAACTGCAATGATAGTTATGCAGGCGTGTTGTGATGATGACTGTTCAGAAATCATTGGCGAGTGGAAATCAGGTAAGCGAGGTATTGTCTACAAAAACGGTAAGATGCCAATCGCTGACATTATCGTCATTGCCAGAGAATTATTCACTCACGGAATTATCGGTAAAGCGAAGATCCGCAAACTTCAACGTAACGAAGGTAAAAATGAATTTTCGGATGAGTTTATGGCGATTGACTATATTAGTTCGGCTCGCGCTCACTTTGGCATGAATCGAGAGGAAGCTGAACAATTAACCATGACTGAATTTCAGATGATGCTCAAAGCCAAATACCCTGATGAAAAAGGCTTCACCAAAGAAGAATACGACAACATCATGAAGCAAGATGATCAGCGCAATTATGAGTTAATTAGTGGTAAGCGTAGATTGGTGAGTAGGCGGTAGGCTTCAGTATGTCGGCTGATGACGGGGTGTCCTAACTTAGAGTACACGATATATTTCGATGAATTGCCTGTGGTTGTTAAGTTGGCTTAAAAGCGCTAATATACTTAAGATATATTTAACAATTTGAAAAAACATGAAAACGAATTTTTACTAACAAATTGTTTAGCAATACCTTTATCGGATGAAATGCTCAGTGTTCCATCGTTGATGCATATAATGATAAGTGGTCGCATATTATGAAGAACAATGTGATTGATAATATTACAGACCTATTCGTCAGAGGGACAGCTTACTAAGCACTAATAGTGGTTACAAACCGATTTTGAGCGAACTAAAGGGTTATAATTTACAATTACTAATTCTACTTGATGAAAAAGAGATTTTTGGCGTGGCTAAAAGTATTGCGAAATGGACTAAATCTAAATTTAGTAAAGGGTCATTTGGTGAATATGTCGTGAAGACACTCTCGCCTGAAATTCAGTCTATAAGAGGGAAAAAAAGTAAAGGTGAGGGCAGACCAAAAATAAGGAATAATGAATGGGTGAAATTAGGAATCAGTCGGTCTTCATGGTATAGGAAGTATAAATAAATGCCTAAATTTCATATATCTATAAAAGTAAGAATGTATATTCTTTCAATGATTTTTGTTTTTATATCATTATCTATATATTTTTCAGGAATAGATAATTTGTTCTCTATTTATAATAGATCGATAGATTTATGTAACTCGCAAGGGAATGGTACTTTTAGTTGTGTTTTCTCATTAAATACATATGAAAAATCATGGGAAGACTTAAGTTTTAGTTATTATCGTATCTTTTGGTTTTTGTCTTTTTTAGTTACTAGCTTATGGATTTATCGTTGGTTTAATAAATCAATAACAGAATTAAAAGAAAAAACATTTTCTCATTCTTGTGAAATTACAGATGTTAGCAAAGAGTCATCTCAATATTTATCTTTCCTAGCTACATACATAATGCCCCTTTCTTTTATTGATGCAAGTAAACCATCAAATTTAATTGTTGTTCTAATGATGATATTTGTAATTGGTGTTTTAAGCATAAAAACCAAAACTATTCATAGTAACCCTACATTGTTGTTCTTTAACTTAAAGTCATACAAGGTTTCATATGTGATGAAGAGAGATGGCGAAGTGATTAAATTTAATAATGATCTTATTGTTCTGTCAACGGACGATATTTCCAAAGGGGATGAGGTTGTTTTTTTAAAAGACAATGAAGAGCTAACTTTCATAAAGAAAAAAGGTATTACAGTATGACTGATGATTCGGATGTTGATAATTTAGAGCTGGAGCATGACAGTGTTAAGGCTTCTGAAATTATAGATTATTATGATAATTTCTTGCCACCAAAAGCGAATAAGGAAGATGTTACGCTATGTGTCTATTTTGGTTTTGATAATGGTATCGATGATTATTCTATAAAATTAGCTGAATTTTCTCCAGAGAACAATATGGCAATCAAAGAGAAAATATTGTCAGGTAATGGCTCTGATCCTGTAGGCTTTTTTTCTGAATCAAGAGACAGTATTTTAAAGAAAAGTGTCACTGTTACTAAAATAGATCATCTAGTTGATGGGAAAATGAATATTTCATTCATGAGTGACGCGGATTCATATGAAAATGAAAGGGTTTCTAGGCTTTTTAATATTATTGATGACTCAGGGGCTGGTGATACATTAAAAAAAGTCAACTTCAATGATGGTGATGATGTTTCAAAAATTGACTCTATATTTTTTGTTGTGTCTGTTGGTGAATTCAGAATACTTTTATATAAAAGGCAATATAGAGTTCAAAACTTCAGCAGAAGCCGAAAGTTATTTAAATATCATGATGCTAAACTTATCACTGTAGATGAAGATATGATATCCATAGATATTAATCCATCAGTGGTTCTTTTTAAAAAAGATTTGCTTATATACAACCTTAAGGTTTTTGAAGATTTTTTTGGTTACAAGGTATTGATTGAGAAAAGAGCTACTGACTTCATAGATGAAATATCTACGGTGCTAGATGATATCGCTGATTACTCTACTTTAAAACAAAGAGTTATTGATGATTCTGATAGTTTCAGGAAAAAACTGGCTAAAATTAGTAAGTACCCAAATACGATCACTACATTAGAATTTCTATCTAAAGATAAGTCTAAGTTTTCTACATTTATATCAAATAACGCGTACTTAACTAAAGTATTGAAATATAAAGATGAGAAAATTTCGTTAGAAACAAAAAACCAACAGACTGTATTCATAGCCCTAATTTCTGATGGGGTTCTAAAATCGGAACTAACAGGAAATGATTACATAGCCCCTGCAAATAAAAAGAAAATATAGTATCAGCGGTTACGCTTGAGACAAAACAACCTATATCAGATAACAACCCTCTTTTAGGAGGGTTTTTTATCTGAATCCTTAAGGTCAGTTACAATCTAAATTTATTCAATCCAGTGCACATAAAGTCACCTTTGTTGAGTGGTCTTGTGACTAACTCAAGGAAACTGCATTTTAACCACCAATATTTACACTAGAGCCTCCTCTGAGACTTTTTTATTGCCCAAATTTCACCATGCCTCTTAATTGAGGCTTTTTGTTTTTATATTTTCTAGGATGATATTGACGCTACTAGTGATAACTAGGGATACGGATCACGGAAATAGGTATAAAAAGTAAATTTACCTTTAGTAAGGTAAAGATAATACATAACATAAGATTAATTTATTACTCGCAAGGAATATTTATAATGAAAAAAATCTTACTTATTTCTGTATTATCACTTTCTAGTTCTGTTTTTGCTGCTGACCATCAAAAGGTTGGCGATTGGTTGGTCAGTAAGGAAGAAAATAAATTAACAGATAAGATAGATTATTACGCAATTCTTTCTGCAACAGATCAAGATGTATCACTTGTGTTACGTTGCCAAAATGATAGGACTGAGGCTTATTTATCAATGAGAGACTATATTGGTAGTGGTTATAATTCCAAGGTGACTCTGCGAATAGATAAAGAAAAACCCTTAACTCAGTCATGGGGAGTTGGAGAGGGTGGTACATCATTATTTGCACCAAAACCTGTATCATTAATTAAAAGTTTAGTAGGTAAAAAGAGTTTAATTTCTGGATATAGCCCGTATGGTAAAACTCAAGTAATAGCTGAATTTAATCTGGAAAATATAGATATGATAGCAAAAGAAATATCATCCGCTTGTAACTGGAAGTTACAATAAAAAGGAAGAAAATTTGTAATGAAAAAGCTACTAGTAATACTTGCCATTCTAGCTATTTCCTTGTCTATTTTTGCTTATAATAAATTAACCATATTTACAGTACAGCCAATAGGTGCGATACCAGATGGTGTAACAGTTGTTATTTGGAAAAAGGGTGATATGAGGTTTTTTGAGAGTCCAGATAGTTTATGCATACAGAAAACTGGGGGAGTAAGTCTGTTGTGCAGAATGAGAATGTTAGGAAACTCAATTGATAAAGACGACATCATTATTAGATTACCGTATAGCGAATACGCATACTTAAAATCAACCAACGGAAAAACTTTTGATAGGTAATGAATGGGCGTTCGTTATTTTGGGTTTTATTTCTAGTAAGTAAAATATTCCGAAGCCTCTCAATGAGGCTTTTTTGTTTGCTTTAATTTGCACTATAAGTAGCTAAACTAATAACAAATTAACTAACGAGGATGGTGTTGTGAAAAGGTTATTATTATCTTTTTTTTGGTTTTATCTGCCTTGGTTATTTCTGGTTGTGCTCAAGAAAAGCAAATCAACTATAACCAGAAGTCATCTATGCTTTCATTGGGGATGGATAAAGAGCAAGTAAGAACGGTTCTTGGTGATCCTAGAAGAACAGAAGTTAATACCGAAAGAGAAAGATGGGTGTATTGGGGGAAAGTTTATTATGGATTTACTCCAGTAGATAACGAGCAGCTATCTCAGGATAGACTAGTTGTGACCTTTCAGGAAGGTAAAGTAACTAAATGGGGGCAACAAACATTTTCTGATGATGCATTGGAGATATCACAAAAAACAATTGAAGCTACCACTAACGCAATAAAATCATCACAATAAAATACTTTAAAGATTACACAACCCTGCCAATCGGCGGGGTTTTTCATTTTAAGGAGCCAATAAATGGCAAATGTAGGCGAAATTGTTTATCAAGTTCAAATGGATGTTCAACAATTACTAACATCTCAACGTCAGCTAGAGCAACGCCTTAATCGTATGGATAGTAGTTTTAACCGAACGTCTCAATCAGTAAATAATACTGAACGTTCAATGCAATCTCTATCTAAAGTTGCAGCGGCTCTGACTGGTTATTTATCGGCTTCAATGGTTGCGAGTTACGCGGAAGCATGGACTGAATTAAATAACAAACTATCTAACTCGGTTCGTGCTAGCGAGTCACTCGTTGACGTGACTCAGCGAATCTTTGATATCTCACAAACAACACGATCTAGTCTCGATGCCACAGCAACACTTTACGCACGATTAGAGCGAGGCACGAGAGAATACAATACATCGGCGGAGGATTTAGCAAAATTAACAACAATTATTAATCAGGGATTTATTGTCTCTGGTGCCACAGCGACAGAGGCTGAAAACGCCATCATTCAGTTATCACAGGGTATCGCTTCTGGTGTTCTCCGTGGTGAAGAATTTAACTCAGTAGCAGAACAGGGTAGTCGCTTAATGGTTGCATTGGCTGATTCACTAGGAGTAAGTATAGGTCAGCTTCGTAAAATGGCAGCAGAAGGTAAGTTAACCACTGACGTAGTTGTGAAAGGGTTGCTCTCTCAAGGTGATGCTATTGGTAAGGAATTTGCTAAAACCACTCGAACAATGTCGCAAGCATTTCAAGAGGCTGGGAACAACCTAACCAAGTTCCTCGGTGAAAACACAACAATAAAATCGACAGTTAGCGCGTTTAGCGATGCCGTTATTACCGTCAGTAAAAATTTAGATGAGCTTAGTTCTGTCTTGACAGTAATCGCCGCAGTGGTTGGTTCAAGGTATGTTGCTGCATTGGCTATGGCTGCCAAGTCAAAAGTTATGATGGCAGCCGCCTCTCGTCAAGAATCAGTCGCTACACTGCAATCAGCAAGAGCAAGTGAATATGCTGCAAATATGTCAGTGAGAAAGGCTCAGGCTGATTTAGCTTCTTCTAGATCTGCTGTTGCTCTCGCTCAAGCAGAGTACAACGTTGCAAAAGGAACTTTGGCGGAAGCAACCGCTCTTGATAACTTAATTGCTAAAAAATCATTAGCTTCAAAAGCCGCAATAACATTAACTCAAGCAACCCAAGCGCAAACGGCAGCAATGGCAAACTCAGCAGCTGCGGCAAGAGCTGCATCATTATCTATGGGTTTATTGCGTGGAGTTATGGGAATGTTAGGTGGACCTGCTGGTGTTGCCATGTTAGCTGGTGCCGCTATCTATTACTTCTATCAGAAATCAGAGCAAGCTAAGCAAGAGGCTCGAGATTTTGCAGATAGTGTTGATCAGTTAACAGCTAAATTAAAAGGGTTGTCGTATCAAGAAATTGCTCGTGACGCGCAAGATGCTAGAGACAAACAAGAGCTATTAACGCTTGAAATGAAAGAGCAGGAAAAACAACTATCAGCATTGAGAGCTCAGCTTGAATTACAAAAAACAGCATTAAAAGACCAGCCAGAACTTATTGATAAAAATACCACAAGGATATTGCGTGAAATTACAAAGCTTGAAGGTGATTTATCTACAAATAGAAAACGCCTTGAATTAACCACAAAATACCTCACAGATGCTCAAGATGAATACAACAGGAAAGCAAAGGAAGCCATTGATTTAAGCGTTAAGAGTGCAACAACTCTTGATATTGAAAAATCAGCTTTTGGAAGATTAACTACTCAGATAAGGGAGGCAACCGGAGCAAAGGAAGAGTTCAGTCTTGTAAGGCCAAAACTTAGTTATGGTGGTGAGGAAGGTGAAAAGCTAAAAAAACAAATGGAAGAAAGGCTTGCCCTATCTAAATTAGAGGGAGCTGAAAGAGCTAAGCTAAAAGCCATGTATGACGCTAAAGATGCAGGGATAACAGATCCAGATGCAATTCGTCATTTACAAGACTTAGCAGCTCAAGAGTATGAAAATACTCAAGCCAAAAAAGAAGGAATTAAAACAGCAAAAGAGGCGGCTAGCGCAGTATTAAAAGAAGCCACGGAAGCTGAAAAGCTGAAACAGAAGATCACTGATGTAGCCAATGCGACAAAAGTTGCTGAATTGGAAACGAAAGGACTTGCTCGCGAGGCTGCCATTCTTGAAGCCGTTCAAAAACTTGGCAGTAAAGCAACGAAGGCGCAGATTGCAGAAATAACAGAGTTGGCTGGAAAGGAATTTGATTTAAAACAGAAAATCCAAGACAGGAAAGATGCTTTCTCTCAAAATCCAGAAGCAAAGGCAAACCAAGAATATAAGTTATCTCTTGAGCAGCTTGAAAGGCAACTTAAAGGTAATTTGGTTACTGAGGAAGATTACCACAGAAGAAGGCTTGAATTGGCTGGGGAGTATTCTAAAAAAATCGCAGAAGCTAATGCGAACAAAACTGTATCTCCCCAAGATAATTTAAAAGCACAAGTAGACCCTGTTCAGCAACTCAAAAACGAACACGAGCGTAAACTTGCGCTTATCCGTGAATTTGAGACTGAAAAAGGTGCTATCACTCAGCAAGGTTTGGCGTTAATGAATGCCGCTAATACTCAATATGAGCAAGACCGCATGAATGCTCAATGGGAGATATGGCGTAATCAGAGTCAAGCTAATCAATTCTTAGCTGATGGATTGGACGCATTAGGGCAACGTTCCGCTAACGTAATTACAGGGCTATTAACAGGCACTCAATCCCTTAACGATGCTTTCCGCAATGTCGCATTAACCATTGTAGACCAAGCCGTTGGCGCTCTGGTTCAAATGGGTATGCAGCAAGTTAAGAATATGATTACTGAAAATGCTATGCGTAAAGCGTCAAATGCTCAAGCGGTTGCAGACGCAACGGCGACTGGAGGTGCAATCGCAACTGCAATGGCTCCAGCCGCAGCAACGACCAGTATTGCCACAATGGGTTCTGCTGCAACTTGGGGAATGGCTGCAATGGCGGCAGCAATACCCGCCATGATTGCGCTTGCTGGCGCTCGTAAAAATGGAGGACAGGTCGGTGCAGGTAAAATGTATCGGGTTGGAGAAGGTGGCAAGCCAGAGATATTCAAGGCATCGAATGGTAATCAATACATGATACCAGGCGATAGTGGGCGGGTTATCAGCAATCGACAAATGGGTAAAGGTGGTAACGGTGTCAGCATGGGGGATATGCACTTTACATTCCAAGTTCAGGCACCGAATGGTATCACTCAAAAGGAAGCGCAGCAGATACAGCAAATGGTGAGAGGTACGGTTTATGATGTACTTGGCACCGAAATGCGTAGCGGTGGTGCTTTGGAAAAATCAAGAAGTTGGTAACGGCCACCCAAATAGGTGGCTTTTTTATTGGAGTAACCAATGGAAGAGTTTAAATGGCGGCCAGAAACGGCTTATCAGGTAGGTAATGAGCCTAAAGTGAAAGTAGCCAAGTTTGGTAACGGTTACGAACAACGAGTTAAAGACGGGATCAACAACCAATTAAAGACCTATCAACTTTCATTTATTAAACATGCTGACATAGGTAAGCAGATTGATGAATTTCTTAAGGCTCGTGGTGCGGTTGAGTCATTCTTGTGGCTAACCAGTGATGATAATTCTAAGCGTAAGTTTGTTTGCCGAGGCTGGCAGGTAACACCACGTAAATCATCATGGCAGATAGACTGTACATTTGAGGAGGTTATCGCATGAGAGAGATACCTCAAGCGATGCGCATAGACGTTGCAGACTTACAGCAAAATGCAATGTTAGATCTATATGAGGTCGATTTAAGCCGTTTTGGGGGGGATGTTTACCGGTTTCATGATGGCATGAATGGGTTATTAAAACCTATCATCTGGCAAGGTTTACGCTATGAGCCTTATCCTGTTCAAGTTACAGGATTTAGTGTAACTGCGCAGGGGGCGTCAGATAGACCTAAAATGACATTCGCTAACTTTGACGGAATGTTGACAGCCATTAACAACGACTATGATGACGCCCTAGGTGCTATCGTTACTCGCCGGCAGGTTTTAGAGCAATATCTTGATGCTGTTAATTTTCCCAACGGAAACTCACAAGCAGATCCAACAAGAGAAGTTGTTCAGAAGTATATTATCGAGCAACGGGAAAGCTCAGATTCTGATTTTGTGACTTACATATTAGCGCTTCCAATGGAAACCGATAACGCGCTGATACCTAGACGGATGATTCAGGCTGATATTTGCTCATGGCGATACCGAAGCAATGATTGTGGGTATGACGGCTCTCCTGTTGCAGATGAAAAAGACCAGCCAACAACTGATCCCCTTAAAGATAAATGCTCTCATAAATACAGTGGGTGCAAACTCAGATTTAAATCTGTCATGCCATTCGGCGGGTTTTTGGGTTCAAATAAATTAGGTTAATCCATGATTGAAAAAGACATTATCGCTCACGCGAAAGCGGAAGGAGTGAGGGAGTCGTGCGGTTTAATTTCTGGCGACAGGTATTTCCCTTGTAAAAATATACACCCAGAACCACAAAACTATTTTGAAATCAGCCCAGACGACTGGATGACGGCAGAGTGTTATTCAGACGTCAAAGCTATTGTTCATAGTCATCCTGACGGAAAACCTTTCTTGAGTTCTGGCGATAGACACATGCAAAGGAAGACAAATCTACCGTGGTGGTTGGTATGTGATGGTGTGATCCACAAGTTCAGACCAATAGCACCACTATTAGGAAGAGAGTTTAAGCATGGTGAGCAGGATTGTTATTCCATTATACGCGACGCCTATCACCTTTCAGGCATTCAGTTAGATGATTTTATTCGCCCTGATGAATGGTGGTACACAGAGCAAAATCTCTATTTATATAACACAGTTAAACAGGGTTTCTATCAAGTTGATGAAGCTCAAGAAGGCGACATGATATTGATTTGCTTAGGCACTTCAAAACCTTGCCATGCCGCTTTGTACTTAGGAAATCAAGAGATATTGCATCACAGGCCAGACAGATTGAGTAAGCGAGATACTTACGGTGGTTACTGGTTTAAATACACTCACAGCATCTGGAGACATAAACAATGGTCAAATTACAGTTTGCAGGCTATTTACGCAGATTTGGACGCAGGTTCGAGCTTGAGGTAAGCAATGCCGGTGAAGCCTTGCGCTGTCTTTGCTATCAAATTGATGGGCTGAAAAAAGAGATTAATCAAGGGCAGTTTCGTGTTCGTATCGCAGGTAATGATATGACCAAGGAGAGCATTTCTGCGGGATTAAATACACCATTAAGTGAAGGTGATGTTATTACGATTGTTCCTGTCATTGGTGGTGCAAAATCAGGTGGTTGGCTAGGCATTATTGGTGGAGCGGCGTTAATTGGTGCATCTTTTTTAATACCGGGTGGATTTTTAGCAACAATGACATCGACGGCATTATTTGCTGCTGGTGTTGGAGTGGCCGCAGCGGGATTGGCAACGATGTTAACCAAAACACCTCCGGCACCGAGCATAGAGGGGCGAAACTCTGAAAGTAACCAGTATTTTAGTTCACTCTCAAATAGAGTCGGACAAGGCTATCCCGTTCCTATCTGTTATGGCGAGATGGTCGTAGGTTCCAATGTAATATCACAAGGTTTGGAGACTGTTTAATGGGGAAAGGTGGTGGCGGAGGAAGCACTCCGAGATTGCTTGATGACAACTTAAAAAATAAACAATTTCTTAATGTCATTGATTTGGTTTCCGAAGGGCCAATAGAAGGCCCTGTTGGTGGTATGTCAGGCTTTTTATTGAATGGTACGCCTGTTGTAGATGAAGATGGCAATCCGAATATTCATGGGGTTGAGGTTCAATGGCGTGCGGGAACACCGACACAAGCGCCTTTAGATGGTTTTCCTTTTGTAGAGAAAGAAATACCCGTTAATGTTGAGGTGAAAAAAAATACGCCAATCTTGCGCACTATTTCCGATCAGGAAACTGACCGCGTTAGATTTACTTTGGGTGTCTCTGCTCTTGTTAGTCAAGATGATAAGGGAAATCAGTACGATGCTACGGTGGAAATGCTTATTGAAGTTAATGAGGGTTCTGGTTGGGTACATGCAGAAACAGCAAGAATAATCGGTAAAATTAGCGGTCAATATTTAGAATCATATATCATCGATGCGCCTAAGAAAAAACCATTTCAAATCAGGGTTTCTCGTACAACTGAAGACAGTAAGAGTGATTTGCTGAAGAATGGCACAGTATGGGCGAGTTACACAGAAATAACTGACGCTAAATTTTCTTATCCTAATTCTGCTGTTGTCGGGATGAAAATTGATAAATCCCAATACGGTGATACACCCAATCGCACCTATCATATAAAAGGGATGATTATCCAAGTTCCTGATAACTATGATCCAGAAACGCGTACTTACACAGGGATTTGGAGTGGTCGCTTCAAGCCAGCATGGACTAATAATCCCGCATGGGTTTTTTACGATTTGGTTACGAATGAACGATACGGCATAGGAGAGATGATCGGTTCGTTTGGCGTTGATAAATTCGCGCTATATGCCATTGCTCGTTACTGTGATGAATTGGTTGATGATGGGTTTGGCAACAAAGAGCCACGTTTTACTTTCAATGCCTATATAACCTCTCAACGAAAAGCCAAAGAAGTGCTTGATGACTTGGCGTCTGTATTTCGCGGTATGCCTTTATGGGATGGACAACAATTAACGTGCTTTCAAGACAGACCATCCGATCCAGTATGGACGTATACAAATTCAAACGTTATTGATGGCAAATTTAAATATACATCAACAGCGAAATCAGCACGACACAATGCTATTGAAGTGTCATGGGTAAATCCGAGTAATGGATGGAGTGAAGAAAGAGAATTTATCCAAGATGATGACCTTATTCAGCGATTCGGCGGTGTAAATGTCAAGAAAGTCACCGCTTTTGGCTGTACTAGTCGTGGGCAGGCTCACAGAGTGGGTAAATGGATATTACAAACAGAAAAGCTGGAGAAAGATAGCGTTACCTTCACAACTGGACGCGAGGGGATCAACTGTATCTCTGGCGATATTATTGAAGTTGCAGATGACAGTTTTGCAGGGGTGAAGGTAGGAGGACGAGTTTTATCAGTTAATGCTTGTACTATTATTATCGATGCGCCTATTGAGTGGAAATATGATGATAAAGGCACTTTCTCATTTTTAGGGGCAACAGGTAAGTTCGTAAAAATAGAAATTCAATCTATCGATGGTGATATTGTTACTTTGCGTGAAAATCCACATGGATTGAAGCAGTATGGTGTATTTTCCATTTCAAAGAGCACGTTAACGACCAGATTATTTAGGGTAATTTCCATTTCGGAAGATAATGAGGGGAACTATCTATACAACTGTATTCAGCATGCGCCTCAAAAGGAAAGCATTGTTGATAGCGGTGTTGATTTTACTGGAAATCCTCCAACACAGAATGTTGTTCGTATTCCTAACATAGAGCGCCTTTCTATCGCTTATGTTAATGATAGCCCTCAAGTTCAGGCTAGGGCTATGTGGGTAACAACAACCATTAATAGAAATATTTCATTTAATGTCACTCTTTATAAAAACAGCAAGGTTGTATCTACTGGAAATACCGCAGATTTAGAATACTACTTCAACGGTCTTGACGCGGGGGATTATCTTGTTGGGGTAAGAGGTAAAGACGCTAATGGAATGCTTGGTAACGAAACAAAAGTTCAAATGGTCATTGGCGCACCAAGCGCACCGAGTTCAATCACGGTTGAGTCTGGCTTTTTTGAAATAAAGCTGATCCCACATATCGTCGTGCCACACACTCAAAATACGGAGTTTGAATTCTGGTTTTCTGGTGAAAACAAGATAGATAATATCAATGAGATAGAGTCAAAAGCTGACTTTTTAGGTAGAGCTAAATTCTGGACTAAAGAACAACTAAGGGCGGGTCTGGATTACTGGTTTTATGTGCGAAGTGTCAATGAGTACGGTAAATCTCATTTTGTAGAAGCTAAAGGACAAGTTGACGGTAACATAGACGCTATTCTTGATGAATTAGCGGGGCAAATCGGTCGAGATCAATTAGCACAAGACTTATTGAGCGAAATTAACAGTAAAGCTGATCAAATCTACATTACAGAATTACATGAGTTAATGAGGATAAATCACGACAAGCTTTTAGAGGAGTCAATGAGGCAAGGTGCAACGATTGAAGAAAGTGAAAAAAAACGGGAGGAATCAGAAAAATTACTGGCTGAGCGGATGAACCAAGTTTCAACGGCAACAGAAGCACAGGCCGCTGCAATCAAACAAGAGCAACAAGCGCGTATTGATGCGGATAAAACTGAAGCGCAACAACGGCAATCCTTAGCCACTCAACTTCGTGGTGATTATACTGGCAATGATTTATCTAAAGTCACAGCAGGACTTATCTCCGCAGAGAAACAAGCACGTGTTACAGGCGACCAAGCAGAAGCGAAAGCTCGACAATCACTGGAAACACGGATGAATGGGAATGTTTCAGCGATTAATAAATCATTAGAAACCCTCACCTCGAAACAGCAAGCACAAACACAAGAGATTTCAACGCTCAATTCAAATTTGAAAGGGAAAGCCGATAGCAGTGCGGTTAATGCGTTAAATACGCGAGTATCGAATATTGATGGCAAAGTGACGTCCGCAACCTCTCAGGTACAAACGTTATCCAGCAAATTAGATAAAGTGAAAGCCGATTTAACGGAGTCTGTGGTGGTGGATTTAGATTTATCTAAACTCAATGAAAACACCTATTATCCAGTGATTTTGCCTTTAGTAACCTCTCGACGTTATGCCTTTAAGGTTTTTAGAACCTTAGGGCAATATTCAGATAATAAACCCAGCTATGCGACTCACAGCACTAAAGGCTTTGCCATGATTGTGGAATGGCAAGTGAGTGGTTCTGGATGGGGAACCCAGTCTGAAAACCGCATCATTGATAATTTTGATTGGCGATGGACAAATCAATCTCCTGTGATGGGACCCGCTCAATTAATAAATGGTTCTGTGGAATATATCTATTTACGAGGAGGGGCAAAATATCAGTTAACTAAACACAAAAGTGTTAACCATCAAATTATCACCAGCACTTATACCAATAACAAACAATCTGTGGCACCGAAAGGGTTTGTGGCGAATGAAGTACCTAAGTCCAGCGAACAGAAAGCCAATGCAATGGCGAATGCGGTAAATCAACTTGAAACCAAAGTGACTGAGGTTTCAGGTAAAGTGACCTCTACCGCTCAGCAAGTCACTCGCCTAGAAAGCCAAGTGGGTACAAGTTCAGCCAAAATCGAACAAACTTCGAAAGTGGTCACAGACATAAATGGCAAAATTTC